>Ga0256913_10000980_pt1 | contig 14830 bp, 12 predicted proteins | sample Axial_MatmetaG_FD_185970 | JGI IMG/M metagenome (GOLD analysis project Ga0256913, IMG submission 185970) | Deep-sea worm associated microbial mat communities from Axial Seamount, Juan de Fuca Ridge, Pacific Ocean - Axial_Mat | ecosystem: Environmental > Aquatic > Marine > Oceanic > Microbial...
TGTGGCAACGGGAGTTTTTCAACTGGCTGGATAAATGGCTGAAGTAGTTCAGAGTTCGGAGTTTTTTAAATTTGAAGACGATTACAAAAATTAAATTATGAAGATTGTTATTGTAGGAACAGGATATGTCGGGCTGGTTACCGGTGCCTGTTTTTCAGAAGTGGGCATTGATGTAACCTGTGTGGATATTGACCAGAAGAAAATAGAAAATCTGAATAAGGGCATTATTCCCATCTACGAACCCGGTCTGGAGGAAATGGTAGAGCGTAATCTGGAAAAAGGCCGGTTACATTTTTCTACGAAACTTTCCGAAAGTCTGGATAACGTGGAAGTAGTTTTCAGCGCTGTGGGTACGCCACCCGACGAAGACGGAAGTGCTGACCTGAAATATGTATTGGATGTGGCCCGCGAAGTGGGTGAACATATCAATGATTATGTGTTGATGGTAACCAAGAGCACAGTGCCTGTGGGAACAGCCGAAAAAGTCAGGGCAACCATTAAGGAAGCGCTGGATAAAAGAGGAGTTGACATTACTTTTGATGTGGCTTCAAACCCTGAGTTTCTGAAAGAAGGAGCTGCAGTGGACGACTTTCTGAAGCCCGACAGAATTGTGGTCGGTGTGAATTCCGACAGGGCCAGGAAGATTATGGAGCGGTTGTATAAACCATTTACGATGAACGGTCATCCGGTTATTTTCATGGATATTGTTTCAGCCGAAATGACTAAGTATGCTGCCAATGCCATGCTGGCTACCAAAATCAGTTTTATGAACGACCTGGCCAATCTGAGTGAAATTGTCGGTGCCGATATCAATATGGTCAGAAAGGGTATTGGTTCCGACCGGAGGATAGGCAAATATTTTATATATCCCGGCACGGGATACGGCGGCTCATGTTTTCCGAAAGATGTAAAGGCACTTATCAAAACGGCTCATGACTACGGTTACGAAATGAACGTTTTAAAAGCTGTTGAGTTTGTCAATGACCTGCAGAAGTCCGTGCTTTTCCGGAAGGCAAAAAAATATTTTAATGAAAACCTGAAAGGAAAGACATTTGCTGTCTGGGGACTTTCGTTTAAACCGCAAACCGACGATATGCGTGAAGCTCCGTCGTTGATAGTGATTGAAAACTTGTTGCGTGCAGGGGCAGATGTTGTGGCTTACGATCCGGTGGCCATGAAAGAGGCTAAAAGAATATTAGGCAACAGAATTACTTATGCTGAAGGCCAGTATGAAGCATTGAAAGGTGCTGACGGCTTATTTTTAGTCACCGAATGGCCCGAATTTAAATTCCCCGATTTTACCCGCATAAAAGAACTGATGAATACACCTGTGGTTTTTGATGGACGGAATGTATATGACGCCCGGGAAATGAAAGAACTGGGGGTTGATTATTTCGGAATTGGCACCGGTCAAAAGATCTTATAACCGGACTGGGAGAATTATGCTAACTTTGGGTACTGACAGACATCAATAATTTATATGAAAAAGATATTAGTAACAGGAGGCGCCGGATTTATCGGATCTCATCTCTGCAAAAGATTGCTTGATGACGGCCACGAAGTGGTATCGCTGGATAATTATTTCACCGGTTCGAAAAGAAATATCGTTAACCTGATGGATAACCCTTATTTTGAGGTGATCCGTCATGATGTAACCATGCCTTTTTTCATCGAAGTGGATGAGATTTATAATCTGGCCTGTCCGGCCTCCCCTATTCATTATCAGTATAATGCCATCAAAACAGTCAAGACTTCCGTGATGGGCGCCATCAATATGCTGGGGCTTGCCAAGCGCATCAGGGCGAAGGTGTTGCAGGCTTCTACCAGTGAGGTTTATGGTGACCCGAAAATTCATCCGCAGACGGAAGATTACTGGGGACACGTCAATCCTATAGGGGAACGAGCCTGTTATGACGAAGGGAAACGAGTGGCGGAAACCCTGTTTGTGAACTATCACAGGCAAAACAATGTCAGAATTAAAATTGCCAGGATTTTTAACACTTATGGCCCGAATATGCATCCGCATGATGGCAGGGTGGTTTCCAATTTTATTGTTCAGGCGCTTAAAGGAGAAGATATTACTATTTTCGGTGACGGACAGCAGTCCCGCAGTTTTCAGTATGTGGATGATCTGGTGGATGCGTTACTGCTTCTGATGAATACGGGAGAGGAATTTACGGGTCCGGTTAACATTGGTAATCCTGTGGAGTTTACGATCATGGAGTTAGCTAACAAAGTGATAGAGATGACAGGAAGCAAATCGAAAATCATTTATAAACCCTTACCATCCGACGACCCGATGCAGCGTCAACCCGATATCTCCCTGGCAAAAAAAGAGCTGGGCTGGGAGCCCAGGATCAGCCTTGAAGAAGGTTTGAAAAAGACGATCGTTTATTTTGACCAGTTACTCACAAGTGAGCGATGAATATTCTGATTACAGGCAGTAAAGGCCAGCTGGGTTCAGAGTTCCGTACACTGGCTGGAAATTATCCGGAACATAATTTTGACTTTACGGATATTGAAGAACTGGATCTGACGGATTTTGAAGCTGTCAGGGAATATTTCCGAAACCATCATTTCGATTATTGTGTGAATTGTGCCGGCTATACGGCTGTTGATCAGGCGGAAGATGAACCTGACAAAGCGTTCCTGCTGAACGCTGATGCTGTCGGAAATCTGGCTAAAGTTTGTAAGGATAACGGCGTGCGACTGATACATATCTCAACCGACTATGTTTTTGACGGCACGGCAACAAAGCCTTATAAGGAGGAAGACCCGGTATCTCCGCAATCGGTTTACGGAGCCTCTAAACTTAAAGGGGAACAGTTGATTGCGGCAAACACTGATGATGCTTTTATCATCCGGACAGCCTGGCTCTGTTCTGTGTATGGAAAGAACTTTGTTAAAACCATCATCAAACTGGCCGGGGAAAGATCAGAGTTGAATGTAGTGAATGATCAGTGGGGTTCCCCTACATTTACGGAAGATCTGGCTCAGGCAATTTTAAAGATAATAATTTCAAAGCCTGAAGATAAAGGGGTCAGGATTTATCATTACAGCAGTGAAGGGAAGCTCAACTGGTATATCTTTGCCGTGGAAATTGTAAATATGTCCGGCCTGACGTGCAGGATAAATCCCGTATCTACTGGTGCTTACCCCACAAAAGCAAAAAGACCGGCCTACAGCGTGCTGGACAAAAGCAAAATTAAACGGGATTTCGGAGTGGAAGTGCCGGACTGGAAAACGAGTTTGCAGAAATTAATCAATCAATTAAAAGATAAAAGATCAGATGACTAAGATTGAAGACAGTGTGCTGAAAAAAGCACAATCATGGCTTGACGGCGCTTATGACGAAGAAACAAAAGCAGCTGTCAGGAAAATGATGGAAAATGATCCGCAGGAACTTACGGAAGCTTTTTACAAAGACCTTGAATTCGGTACCGGCGGACTGCGCGGCATTATGGGGGTAGGTTCCAACAGGATGAATAAATATACGGTTGGAGCGGCAACCCAGGGATTTGCCAATTATCTGAAGATGAATTTCCCGGATATCGGGCAAATCAAAGTGGCCATTGCCTACGATTCGCGTAACAACAGCAGGTACTTTGCCGAAGTGACGGCGGATGTCTTTTCAGCCAACGGTATCAAAGTTTATTTGTTTGATGATTTACGTCCTACGCCCGAGCTTTCCTTTGCCATCAGGCATTTCCATTGCCAGGGTGGTATCGTAATCACGGCTTCGCATAACCCGAAAGAATATAATGGTTATAAAGCTTACTGGGATGACGGTGGTCAACTCATCAGCCCGCATGATAAGAACGTAATCAGTGAAGTACAGAAAATTACGGATATAGCTGAAGTGAAATTTAACCGCAAGACGGACCTGATTGAAATTATCGGAGAAGAAGTGGACAAAATTTATCTGGAGCACATCAAGTCTCTGTCACTTTCTCCCGAAATTATCCGGAAGCAAAAAGATTTAAAGATAGTTTATACACCCATTCACGGGACGGGAGCTAAATTAGTGCCGGAGGCATTAAAGGATTTTGGTTTTGAGAATATTCATGTGGTTAAAGAACAGGCCGTGGCAGACGGAAACTTTCCGACGGTTATATCCCCAAATCCCGAAGAACCGGCAGCGCTGGAGATGGCATTAAATCTGGCGGATGAAGTTCAGGCGGATATGGTTATGGCCACAGACCCTGATAGCGACCGGGTGGGAATCGCTGTTAGGAAAGACGGTAAAATGGTGCTGCTGAACGGTAACCAGGCAGCTACCCTCCTTATTTATTATTTGCTGGAGAAATGGCATGAAAAAGGAAAGCTGACAGGCAAAGAATATATCGTTAAGACCATTGTTACAACAGAATTGTTGTTTGATATGGCCGATAAATACAAAGTGGAACATTTTGATGTGCTGACAGGGTTCAAATATATCGTTGATATCATTAAAAAACTGGAAGGTGAGAAACAGTTTATCGGTGGCGGTGAGGAAAGCTACGGTTATCTTGTCGGAGATTTTGTGCGTGATAAAGATGCTGTCATTTCCTGTGCTATGCTGGCGGAAGTGGCTGCATGGACCAATGATAAAGGAATTGGAATGTTTGATCTGCTGAAACAGATTTACCTGGAATTCGGTTTTTATAAAGAGAAACTTATATCTATTGTCAGGAAAGGAAAAGCAGGGGCCGAAGAGATACAGAAGATGATGGATGATTTCAGAGAGAAAACGCCCGTTCGGCTTAACGGGTCAAAAGTTGTCCTGGTGAAAGATTACCTGACGGGGAAAGAGAAAAACCTGAAGACAGGTGAAGAGAAAGAGATACTTCTCCCCCGTTCCAACGTATTGCAGCTTTTTACGGAAGACGGCAGCAAGATCAGTGTCAGGCCTTCAGGTACGGAACCGAAGATTAAGTTTTATTTCGGAGTCAGGTCTGATCTGAACAGTGTGGATGATTTTGAAAGGGTTAGTAATGAACTGGAGGCAAAGATCGAAGGGATCATCAAAGACCTTGGCGTTTAAGTTCTGACAGTACATAGTACGATAAAAAAACGGTCCGGAAAATGTATCCGAACCGTTTTTTTATTGCTGAATAAAATCACCGGATAGGTTTATTCAATATCCATGGGGATATCCAGCGCTTTATTATACATCTTCATAGCTTTGAGGCTCATTCCCATACTGGCAAATCCGCCGTCGTGATGCAGGTTCTGCATGGTAACTTTCTTTGTTAAATCGGAGAACATGACAACGCAATAATTGGCACATTCTGCTGCGTCGGCATTGCCCAGCGGAGACATCCGGTCCGTAAAGTCTATCAATCCCTCTACGCCTCTTACACCGGAACCGGCCGTAGTCATTGTAGGCGACTGAGAAATTGTATTTACCCTGATTTTACGTTCCCGTCCGTAAATATATCCGAAACTTCTGGCAATGGATTCCAATAAAGCCTTGGCGTCAGCCATATCATTATATCCGTAGTGTGTCCTTTGAGAGGCAACGTATGATAAAGCCACAACAGATCCCCAGTTGTTGATGGCGTCAAGCTTATAGGCTACCTGTAACATTTTATGAAAAGAGATGGCAGAAATGTCCAGCGTTTTCATAAAATAATTGTAATCAAGATCGTTATAAACCCTTTTCTTTCTGACGTTTAATGACATACCAATGGAATGCAAAACAAAGTCCACTTTACCTCCCAGTATTTCCATGGATTTTTCAAAAACATTTGTCAGGTCTTCCACTTTAGTAGCATCAGCAAGAATAATCTCTGAGCCTGTTTTTTCGGCAAGTTTGTCTATTTCCCCAAAACGTTTGGCCGTAGGCGTGTTACTCAGTGTAAAAACGGCTCCCTGTTCATGAGCTTTTTCGGCAACTTTCCAGGCAATAGACTTATGGTCAAGAGCTCCGAAAATAATACCTTTTTTCCCTTTTAGCAGATCGTAAGACATAATAAAAAATTTATGAAACGGAATAGTAATTTGCGCGGCAAAGATAAAATAATTAATTAGAATTAATCTCAGCACACAGTAAAGGAAAGCAACTGAGCAGGTTAGCTTAATTTAACAACTCACGGGCAGCCTTAACGGATGTTTCCGTAATCCGTTCATCGCTCAACATGCGGGCAATGGCCTCTACCCTGCCGTCGTTGTCCAGCAATTCGATATTTGTGCTGGCAGATAAGGTGTCTTCGGTTTTATAGACATGATAATGATGATCAGCTTTGGAAGCTATCTGCGGCAAATGAGTAATGACCAGCACCTGATGGTTATCAGCCATCTCTTTAAGAATGTTTCCAACCTTTCCGGCAATGTCACCCGACACACCTGTGTCAATTTCATCAAAAATGACTGTAGGCAAAACTTTTCTTTGATGGATCAGCGACTTGATGGCCAGCATCAGACGTGACAGCTCCCCGCCACTGGCCACTTTGGCAATTTGTTCCGGTGTTCCCCCCTTGTTGGCATTGAACAAAAATTCAACTTTGTCCATGCCGGCTGACCATAATTCATTCGTCTTGATCACATCAACAACAAACCGGGCATTTTTCATGCCTAGCTGCTGTAAGATTGAACTTACCTTTCCGGCAAGTTCGGGAGCATAGTCACTTCTTTTTTTATGTAATTTTTCTGCCAGTTGTGATACCTCTTTCCTGAGCTCTTCCAGTTCCGAAGCAGCTTTCTCCGTCTCTTCGTCAATGTTCTCGATTGAATTGAGCCTGGCTGACATCTCTTCCTGAAGGCTTATCAGTTCATCAATGGTTTGTACGTGGTGTTTTTGTTGCAGATGATAGTATTTATCCAGTTGCTGCTTGATTTCTTCCAGCTCTCCAGGGTCGTATTCAATATCGTTGCCCAGACCTGCTATTTCCGTAGAAATATCACTCATTTCAATCTCAACGGCGTCCAGCCTGTCGGCAAGGGTTTGCAGTGACGGGTGATAAGCTGCCAGTTTTTTAAGCGTCGAAGATACCTCGGTCAGCATTTGTGTTACATTGGTGTCTGCATCACTCAACCATTTTTGACACAACATGATACCGGAAGCAATTTCTTCCGAATGTGTCAGCAGGCGTTCTCTGTCAACAAGATTTTCAAATGCTTCCCGGTCAAGTTTTACCGTCTGAAACTCACTCAACTGAAATCGCAGATAGTCTTCATCGGTCCTCAGCCGTTGGTTCTTCGCCTCCAGTTCCAGAAATCGTTTTTCAGCTGCTTTATATAGGTTATATGCCTGTCTGTATGCTTCTGTCAGCTCCGGTTCGTTGATGAAGGCGTCTAGTGTGTTTAACTGGAATTCAAATTTACCCAGGTTTAAGGTCTGATATTGGGAATGAATATTCACCAGTTGCTCACCAAATTCTTTTAATAGATTAAGGTTAACCGGGCTATCGTTAATAAAGGCTCTGGATTTGCCTGAAGCGTTTATTTCGCGCCGCAGAATGGTTTCGCTATCATAGTCCAGGTTGTTCTCCTTAAAAAAGTTTGTTAAATCCATTTGCCCGAGATCAAACACCCCTTCAACAATACACTTTCTTTCAGGATCTCTTATCACCGAATTGTCCGCTCTGTTGCCCAGGATGAGTCCCAGAGCGCCGAGCAGAATGGATTTGCCGGCTCCGGTTTCGCCCGTGATTACGGAAAATCCGGAGAAAAAATCCATGTCGATTTTTTCGATAAGGGCATAATTCCTGATGGAAAGCGATTTCAGCATAAGGATCAGACGTGTTGATTAAAACACAAATTTAGAAAAGAAGTCGAAGCTATTGCTTGTTTACTTCAAGATATTTTGAACCATTGGCAGGGTCCACCTCTTTCATGATGGTGATCATGTTTGTTTTTTCGGCCGGGCTGGCCTCTTTAAATATATTAACGATCTCGTCTCTTTTGGCTTCCACCATTACCTGAAGCACATAAAGTCCGGGACGTTTGTCATAAACGTTTTTAAGATATTCCAGGCTTTTTGAGATGGCTTCTCTGGCTGCTATTTTGTCTTTCGACATAATGTCCAGGCCTTTCCTGTGATAATCATACAGAAAAGATCTGATATCGCTGTATGAGCTGTTTAACAACCCTTCAACAAGCTGATACCTGTTTTTAGGACCTTCGAAAGGGTGCCATCCCAATTCGTTGCCGTTTTGTGCTGCTGTGGCTACCGCCATAGCCTTCTGGTAAAATTCGGTGCCGCCTTTGAGTGAGAATGTGTCGAAATCAAGACCGAGCATCAGATAGGCGTAATAGGCCAGAATGGATGTAAGGTTAGACGTGTATGAATTTTCAATGAAATCCATGGGTTGATAAGGAACGTAGAAAAAGTGGACGTCCTTGTCAACGAGATTGATTATTACGGAATTATAATCAGTACTGTATATCGGCCTCTGCAGCACCAGATTTATCTTGCCTTTAAACTCATCGGAGGAAATGGCTTCGTCAATGGTGATGACCATGGTGCACTCTATACGTTCTTCTATCTTGAAATTGTAATTACTCCATTTCCGGTTGTTCATAAACTCAAAAATAGAGGTGCGCATGGCATCGAAGATACTTTTGTCAATACCCTGAATTCTGGGGCTTTGTATCTGTACATTACAGAGAAACTCCTGTGCTGTAACATTTTTAGCCAGGATGATTACCGTTATGAGTACCAGAATTCTTTTCAGCATTATTCCGAGATTAAATTGTTTTCCATAAAGGTAACGATATCTTTGGAGATTTCTGATTTGAGTTTGAGAGAAATTTCAAATTCTTTTCCCTGTGTCAGCAATTTAACTTTGTTGGTCTGGTACCCGAAACCGGCACCTTCATCTTTTAATGAGTTCAGAACGATCATGTCAAGGTTCTTCGACCTTAGCTTTTTCAGAGCATTCCGGGTTTCGTTTTCCGTTTCCAGAGCAAATCCAACAAGTACCTGATGATCTTTTTTCTTCCCGCCTAATTCTTTCAGAATATCTTTGGTGGGTACCAGCCTGATACTGTCCATCCCGTCTTCTTTCTTTATTTTTTCCTCATGGCTCTTTTCGGGTGTGAAGTCCGCCACTGCTGCTGCCATAACTGTAATATCAGCATCATCAAAAAAAGTTGTTACCTGACGGTGCATTTCTTCAGCTGTCTGTACCCTGGTAACCTGTACGGACGGGTAAGCAACTTCGTAACCGGAAGGACCTAATACCAGATGTACTTCTGCTCCTCTGTCGGCAAATGCTTTGGCCAGTTCAATCCCCATTAACCCCGAGCTTCTGTTTCCTATAAACCTGACGGGATCAATAGGTTCGTAGGTAGGCCCGGCACTGATGAGTACTTTTTTGCCTTTAAAAGGTGAAGAAGGCGAAAGAGCCTCTTTAAGAACTGAAAAAATAACCTCAGGCTCTTCCAGTCGCCCGAAACCTTTCAGGCCGCTGGCCAGTTCACCTTCGGTTGGTTCTATCAGGTGATAGCCGAAAGATTGTAATGTTTTAATATTTTTCTGTGTCGTCGGGTGGCGGTACATATCCAGGTCCATAGCCGGAGCAAACCATACCGGACACTTTGCCGATAAAAGTACGGTTAACAGGAAGTTGTCGGCAACTCCCGTAGCCATCTTAGCCATGGTGTTGGCAGATAACGGTGCCACCAGGACAAGGTCGGCCCACAGGCCCAGGTCAACATGGCTGTGCCAGCTGCCGTCATTTTTATCGAAGAAATCGGTTAAGACCGGTCTGCCGGATAGTGTGGCTAATGTCAAAGGGGTAACAAACTCTTTAGCAAAAGGTGTCATGACTACCTGTACTTCGGCGCCTTCCTTTTTTAAAAGTCTGATCAGGTACGGTATTTTGTAGGCCGCAATGCTGCCCGTAATACCGATGATTATTTTTTTCCCTTGTAACATTACGGGGTTTAGAAGCTGTCTTCTCTTTCTTTATGCGGGTTTCTGATATATATCTGACCGTTCAGAAACTCATGAATAGCCAGTAAAGTAGGCTTGGGCAGGTTTTCGTAGTACTTGGCGATTTCAATCTGCTCACGGTTTTCGAAAACTTCTTCAAGATTGTCGGTGGCCGGAGCAAACTCTTCAATCTTCTGATCCAGTTCCTGCTTCAGCTCCAGTCCTATCTGGTTGGCTCTTTTGGCTAAAACAACTACAGTTTCATAAATGTTGCCGGTCTTTTCATAAAATCTGCCTTTCTGGCGTGTTACTGCTGTTGTTTCTGTTTTAACTTTTTTGTAGTCCATCTAGTGTTAATTTATTTAATTTTTAATTTTCTTTCTTGCATTCTCGTTGATTGATTTAACCTCCTTGATATACTTACTTTCGGGGTAAAGATATATCAGATTGTTGTATGCTTCAATCGTTTTTTCGTATCGCTCTTCCTTTTTTGAATAAATACTTTTTTCTGCGTAAACGAAATAGGCTTTCGTAATGTAATACAAAATTTCTTCTTTGTATTCCGTATCCGGATATTCATCCAGCAGGCTTTCAAAAGTAGTTATAGCTGCCTGATAGTCCTGCATCTTGTAATACAGTTTGGCAATATTGTAACTTTTTATTTCCAGTTTCTTCCTCAGGTTGTCCATTAACCTGTTAGCCTCTTCCACTTTAGGGCTTTTCGGGTACATATCAATAAAAGCCTGTAATTCTTTCAGCGCAATGTAAGTGTTTGTCTGGTCAAGGCTTGGCCGCGGAGCACTGAGATAATTGCAGTAAGCACTTAAAAAAGCTGCTTCCTGAGCTTTGTCGCCGGAAGGATACATCTGAGTGTACTGCTTATAATAGTGGCTGGCAATATTGTATTGCCTTAACTGAAAATAACAGTTAGCTGTGTAATAAGTCAGCTTTTCACCTTTCTCCGTTCCGCGGTACACAGCGCGAAGCACGTCAAAGAACTGCAAAGCTTTATTGAAATCGCCATTTTCATACAGGTCAACACCCGTTTCGTATTTTAAATCGTTATTGGCACTCTTCAGCATTTTGTTATAGCCTTTACAGCCAAAGCTAAGTGTCAATATTCCAATGAATAATATAATAAAACGGGTCTTTTTCAGCATGGCGCAAAATTATAACAATTTGTCGAAGTACAAAACGAAATAATGATCAATATATTTTATGGTGTTTCTGTTAAAATTATTTAAAGAAGTTTCGGTTGTTTTTTATTTCAGAGAGGGCTGTCGTGACCGGAATATATTGTGAATGAAAACAATACGAACGAAGTCCTGTTGGTGTTTGTAATTTAGTACACCTCTTTCGCCGATAAATGATTAAAATCCATACTTTTGCCACTAAAAATTAATCTTTTATAGTTATGGATGTATTTGACAAATGTGAGCAAATGGGACCTCTGGGGCGGTACGCTTATCAGGGAGATGGCTATTATTTCTTCCCGAAACTGGAAGGACCTATTTCCAATAAAATGATTTTTCAGGGCAAAGAGCGACTGGTTTGGAGTATCAATAATTATCTGGGGCTGGCCAATCATCCCGATGTAAGAAAAGCGGATGCCGAAGCAGCTAAAGAATGGGGACTTGCCTACCCGATGGGGGCCCGTATGATGTCGGGCCACACAAGTATTCATGAAAAGCTGGAGCAGGAACTGGCAGCTTTTGTAGGCCGGCCGGCAGCTTATCTGCTGAATTACGGCTACCAGGGAATGGTGTCCATCATCAATGCCATGGTGAACAGGAATGATGTGATTGTGTACGATTCTGAAGCACATGCCTGTATTATTGACGGAATGAGACTGCATTTCGGTAAAAGATTTGTCTATCCGCATAACGATGTCGAAAAACTGGAACGTGAACTGGGCCGTGCCACACGCATTACGGAAAAAACCGGAGGCGGTATCCTGGTTATCACAGAAGGCGTTTATGGCATGACAGGCGGACTGGGAAGGCTGGACAAGATCGTGGAACTTAAAAAGAAATATAACTTCAGGCTGCTGATTGACGATGCGCATGGTTTCGGAACAATGGGGCCAACAGGCGCCGGAACAGACGAACATTTCGGTGTGCAGGATGAAGTGGATCTTTACTTCGGCACATTTGCCAAATCTATGGCAGGTATCGGTGCTTTTGTAGCCGCCAAAGAAAGTGTTGTCAAATACCTGAGATACAATATGAGATCGCAGGTTTATGCCAAGTCGCTGCCGATGCCAATGGTGGTAGGGCTGCTGAAACGGCTGGAAATGCTGAGAGATGAGCAGGAACACCGTGAAAAGTTGTGGGAGATTGTTAACGCTTTACAGGGTGGCCTGAGAAAACACGGCTTTGACCTTGGACAGACAGGCTCGCCTGTAACGCCCGTTATTCTTCACGGAAGCGTTGCCGAGGCTTCTCATGTTATTTACGACCTGCGCGAGAATTACAATATTTTTGCTACAGTTGTTGTCTATCCCGTGGTTCCGAAAGGTACTATTCTGATCCGGCTAATTCCTACAGCCGTCCATACGATGGAGGATGTGGAATATACGGTTAATGCCTTTGCCGAAATTCAGCATAAACTGAAAAATCATCTCTATGGCGACGAAATAAAAGCCAAAGTCATAGAATAATATTTATTACATCATATTTTGATGGAAGGCTGTTTCGTGAGGAGCAGCCTTTTTTGATATCAGACTGCAGAGTGCAGAGTGCAGACTTGAGAAGTGTTTTTGAGTGAAAGAATGATGAAGTGAGAGATTTTCTTTGCGAAACTTTGCGTGTTCTCAGCGCAACTTTGCGTCATAGCTGTTACGCGGAGGTTCGCGAAGAAAACTGCCGACTGCCGATTGCCGACTGAAGACTGCCAACTGCAGATTTATGGCTAAATTTATAAGGCCATTTATGAAAATTGGCTAACTTTACCTGTTGAAAACCATTAACTCCCTGCTCATGCTTTTTCATTCCTGCTATTCAGCGCTCAGGGCGATCCTCGTAAATGTTTCCCTTATTGTTGTGTTCGCCATACTTTTTTCCGGAACGGCAACCGCCCAGCCGGCTGTTAAGAAGGGTTTTAAACCCTTTATGGCTAGCACAATGGTTTTAGGGGCCCTTAGCTTCTTAACACCGCAGGTTTCTTCCGCCCAAATTGAAGCGGATACATTGTGGGCTACTGGGATAATATCAGCAAAAAATACTGAGACGGGAAACCCTGTAGGAGGAGTTGAAGTGACTATGAGACCTGAGAGTGTCCAGATGTACACACCAGATACCACTTTTAATTATGTAACTGAAGGAGGCTTTGCTCCTTTCAACGTCATTGCGTACATCGATTCTACTGTTGGCGAACAGGAGAACGAACTTGAGAGAAACATTAAGACTTGGGTCTGGGATAAGCATCTCAACATAAAACTACCCTCTAATATCCACGAAGGAAGAGTAAGCATATTTGCAATCAACGGACAAAAACTTGGCGAGTATTCAGTCAATGGTCAGGCATCCATCCCTCTTGAGGGCTTGGCTAATGCAGTCTATGTCTATAGCATAAACACTCCTGAAGGGGTAGTAAGTAATAAGTTTACAAGATGGGGTGTAGGAAGTTCTAAGGATGAAAGTAGGAATTTCAAGTCTGCTCAACTTTATGACGCGACTTATTGGGTCAAGTGGGAGAAGGAAGATTACATTACAGATAGTATGTTAGTTACAGTTCATGACGGCGAGAACGACCCTCTTTTTATTCAAATGGAACCTGAGGGAGGTAGTGGTGAAGTTCCTCAGTATCAGTATATAGAGGGTTATATTTGGGATGAGGATTTGTCAGGTCTGGAAAATACTCTTGTTCAGATCTACCAAGAGAATGGCGATGTGCTGTTAGGTTCCACCAATAGTTCTTCTTCAGGTCATTATGCGTTTGACGATCCTGTTCCTGCAGGTACAGAGATTTATTTCAAAGTTGAGAAGGATGAGACTTATTATGCTTATGATGGAGATATCGCTCTTAACAATTGTGATAATTATGAGGTTCCTTCAACTATTGAGAATTACAACGATACTATTAATGAAAATTTTCATTTTGTCATGTATCATCTGTCTCGAGAAGTTGGCAATACTGGCGTCTATGTTGAGGTTTCTTCTCTGCACATCCGCGAGATGATAGGAAATTGTGAAGATGGTAATATAGAGCCTGCACTCAGGGATCTGAAGTATTATCTTGGTTCTACAATGACTGAGAGTATGAAGCAGGGTTATAGGAGCAACACTTCTGTTTTAGAGAGTGAGATTGTCTGGCCTGATCTTTTCACAGAGTCCAATGTTCCTTTGAACCAGGGTAGCAATTATGATCCTTATGATCCTCAGTTTGATGTTGGTATTAATGTCGAGCAGGGAGCAAATGCAACAAACACGAATAGTACTTATGCAGTCACTCCTTTAGGTCATTTGATGACTCCTGTTTTCGAATCAGACATGACCTTAGTAGATGCCACATATAGAGAATTTGTTCATGAACACGGCAGGGCCTTAGGTTTCCATGGTGTAGGCTATTATAGTATAATGAAAGATAATAGTCCTGCGTTCACTGATGATGATAAGGTTATGTTCCATTTGGGTCTTGAGCATTTTGATAACGTGTATGATAAGGGTAAAGCTTATTTTGGTTTGAGTAGTTTGGTTGAGAGTCTGGAGAGGGAGCGGTGAGAAGTCCGACTGCCAACTGCCAACTGCCGACTGCCGACTATTAAATGATTTACCACAAAGGAGCACAAAGGATACCACGAAGGGACACTAATGATATCAGAGTACAGAGTGCAGATATTAGATTTGAGAAGTGTTTTTGAAGTAAGAAATGATAAATTCGGAATTTTTCTCAGCGTAACTCTGCGTATTCTCAGCGTAGCTTTGCGTAACAGCTATAACGCAGAGGCTCGCGAAGTCCCGTAAAGGAACG
>Ga0256913_10000981_pt1 | contig 14817 bp, 12 predicted proteins | sample Axial_MatmetaG_FD_185970 | JGI IMG/M metagenome (GOLD analysis project Ga0256913, IMG submission 185970) | Deep-sea worm associated microbial mat communities from Axial Seamount, Juan de Fuca Ridge, Pacific Ocean - Axial_Mat | ecosystem: Environmental > Aquatic > Marine > Oceanic > Microbial...
TATACATCTGCCACATTCATATCTATTGAAGATACAACACTTCATATAAAAAAATCAAACTCCCCCTCCTCTGATGCCGAACACCCCTATAAAATCTATAAAGTTCCTCAAACAGAAACAAAACCAGAAAAAGATCAAAATATTACTTTCCCATACACTGATTCCGATGCATACAAAGAGAAAGAACTTGCACCCCAGAATCAGATCAATAACATCTGGGGGGATAAGCCTCTGGAAGCTGTCCCCCCAAATGAATCATTACACATAGAACATCCCTCCAGTGAAGAAATACAAAACCATTCTTGTTATCATATCTCACCCCAGGCAGTACAGCATGTTTCTACTTCCACCCATACGTATTCACCTCAAGAAATAAAAAACATAATAATTAAATTAGAATCTAGCCTAAAAGAGTTCGGTATAGAAGCAAAAGTTACCTCTGTCCATCAAGGCCCTTCCATTACCATGTTTGAAGTTCTGCCCGCACCTGGCATAAAACTAATTCGTATAAGCAACCTGGCAGACAATATCGCACTACGTCTTGCAGCAAAGAGTGTTCGCATAGTAGCTCCTATACCAGGGAAAGAGGCTGTAGGAATAGAAATCCCCAATAAACCACGTCGTATTGTTCATTTTGGCAATCTTATATCTTCTAAACAATACCAAAATGAGACTATCACACTTCCTATCGTATTAGGAGAAGACATCATGGGAATATCTCAAATTACTGATTTAACGACGTTGCCCCATCTTTTGATAGCAGGTGCTACTGGCTCAGGAAAATCTGTATGCGTTAACTCGATTATTTGTTCCTTATTATATCGTTGTTCTCCCGAACAAGTAAAACTTATCATGATCGATCCTAAGATTGTAGAACTTAATTTCTATAATGATATCCCTCATCTATTAACACCTGTCATAACAAAACCTCAGCAAGCATTTCAAGTATTACAATACTGCATATGTGAAATGGAACATAGATATAATCAGTTAGAGCAAATGGGAGTACGGGATATCGATTCCTATAACCAGCGAGCTACTCACTCGGGGCTCCTTCCTTACATTGTAGTCATCATTGATGAGTTTGCGGATCTTATGATGAGTTCAGGGAAAGATATGGAATCTACTGTATCAAGACTAACTGCTATGTCCAGAGCAGTTGGCATTCATCTTGTACTTGCCACTCAGAGACCATCGGCAGATGTTATTACTGGATTAATAAAAGCAAATATTCCTTCTCGTATTGCTTTTATGGTAGCCAGTAAAATTGATTCCCGTATAATTCTAGATACTGCTGGAGCTGAAAAATTATTAGGTCAGGGCGATATGTTATTCTGTTCCCCTTGGGATCCTCATCCAACTCGAATCCAAGGAGCATATCTGAGTGAAACAGAAATAGAATGTGTGGTAGACGAAGTAAAAAAATTTGGATCTCCCCAGTACATTGATGACGAAATATTCATTGAAGAAGAACAAACATATGAGGCAGAAGGAGCAGAAGATCCATTATTGATACAAGCTATCGAATTGGTATCAAAACTGCAACGTGCATCAACCTCTTTCTTACAAAGGAAATTTCGCATTGGATACAATAGAGCTGCAAGGCTTATTGAAGCCATGGAAAATAAAGGTATTGTTGGTCCGCAAAATGGCAGCAAACCACGCAATGTTTTCCCCTCATAACTTAATAAATTATTACTAGTATTTATAAACCATATAGACAATAATATCAAAAAAGTCTATTAAATTAATATGAATGTGTGGAAATATTTCCCCTTACTTCTCTCTCTTATACTTTTATTTGTTGCATACACAATCATAGTCCTATTTCCCATCACTAGCATTATGTTTTCCGAACAAACTTTTAGAATTTATAGTTTTGAAATCAGAGAAGTATTATTTCAATTTATTCAAACTGGAGAAAAACTTCTGAACAAACCTCGTTACTTCTCCATTGATAAAATAAATTTATGGGAAAGAAATCTTACCTCATTACAAGAAAAAATCAATGGTCTTACCTCGCAATTCACCCATCCACCTAAAAATTTTCTTGTCAGTGATGCTATCGTAGTTTTAGATGCTTCATGGGAAACACTTTATAATCACTTTACAAAAACAATACATCAAGCAAAATCTCTTGTATCTTCTCAGGATCATGTAAAATCTCTTGAGTTTTCTCTTCAAAAATTATATCAACAACCTGATATAGACACTTTCCGTAAATTGTATAATATTTATAATGCAATATCCGTCGGAAATCGTTTGCTGCAGCAACTTGGAAATACTCAACTAACAGATACTGAAAATGTAATGTTAGGAAACATGAATAATCTTATACGAACAATCCTACAGATACATATTCTGATACTTATCACGTTGGGTGGGGGCATTATCACACTATTGATACAATACCAAAAAAAGCTCCGTGCATACCTTCGTGCCGAAACTCATATTCTTTCTTCAACAGATTATTATAAAACAAATTTTCAGGACAGTGAAGATTTTCCTAGCATGCTCAGAAGAACAAAACTATTAAGCAGCCAATACAAAAATTTAAAAAACTATATCCTAATATTTATGCAAGAAATACATGAGAGCTGTCATACGATGACAGAAGAAAAAAACAAAAGGCAAGACATCATGAAAAGCATTCAATTTACCATCTCCCACACAGAAGAATTAAGTCAAATTGCACAGTGTATTCCAGAAAGAATCAATCATCTCAAAAAAATGTTTTTGAACACTATTACATCATTTCTTTATGCCATTTCACAATGGGATATAGTCAAAATAAGAATACTTTCCCTTACTTCAGATATAAAGAAAGAGATAATGACAAGTAATAATCTTCACACACATATCGAAAACGATGATTTGCAAGGAATGTTGCTTCTTTCACAAGAAGCAAGGATCGTTGATCTCAGACAAAAAATATTACTCAGCCTTCAGAAAATAGAAAATCTCTATCAATTGATTGATGAAATACATACATTCTCCGACAGAACGATAGTTCTTTCTATGAATATCACTATGACTCATGCTCAAAAGAATGTGAATGAAAAAGTGATCACCAATATATCAGGCGAGGTAAGAAAACTGGGAAGTGAAATTATGGATACTTTAAAAAACTTTCATGGCACCTTAAAAAATCTCACCCTCCATTTACAATCTTCTCACAATATGCTTAAAAATGAGCTCAAAAACATGGAAGCCTTTTATACCAATATGAATAACAAACAAGAACTTTTTACATCTGTACAATTATTTATAAATACCATGAAAATAACATACAATGAATTTCATAGTTGTGTGGAAACAGTTAATACATTCTTTGATGTATTAACTAAGCAATTGCAAGATCTTCCCCAAGAATTTGCTACCGTGTTTGAAGATGTATCTATAAAATTTCAAGAATTTGCATCTAGTACATATGATACAGAAAATATCACACAGTTACTAAAAGAATGGTATTCATCCGAACAAGTTCTCCAGGATGTTATGGCTAATATTGCAGAAAGAATGAAAACACTTGAAAACAAGGTCCACCTTTGCCAATAACCATTAACTCAAAATAGCTCTCTAGAAATTATTTTGTTTTTTGATCCCTCCCCATAAGAAAAGCTAGGACATTCTAGTTCAATAAGCCATAGAGACACGATATAAGAAATCAGGAATTTCTTTCAAACTGTTTGGTTCCAGAAAATCATATGCTTCACTGAAAGAAAGCTCTTGAAACCTCACCTTTGTACCTGCACCATATTGAACTAATCTATAACAATCAATGGGCAATACTGTTCCTATTTTAGGATATCCACCAATAGTCTGACGTTCATTGAGAAGAACAATAGGGGTCCCTGTATGAGTCACTTGTATGGCACCGTAAGTAATCCCTTCAGATATAAAGTGCATTCGAGCTGGAATGATAGGAGCCCCTTCAAAACAATAACCCATTTTATCGTAACGGTTGGAAATAACAAACTGAGTATTATTAAAGGCTTGCTTATCAAAATACTTTTCCTGGTAACCTGCAACATAACGTAGCGTAATGGAAGATTGCTTAAAGTGAGGTATAACAGAAGAACGCAAGGTTGCAGTAACAGAACACCCTTGAATCTTCTGTCTTTGTAAACTATCCATACCACAAAGAATGTCTCCTTCCATCAAGGCACGTCCCAGTCCTTCTCTCAGATTAACTGATACCGAATCAAAGATACGTGGGCAAGAAAATCCTTGCTCAATGGCTAAATAAGCGATCTGGCCTTCTTGTGCATATGCAAAAGAAAGCACATCGCCTGTATACACTCTATGCCGACTCCAATTAGATAAAAGTTTTCCCTCACACATTACTTGCATATCCGCCCCTCCTAGTGCAATATTCGTATCCACCAAAACCTTAAGTTTCAACAACCCGAGTATGATCTCGAGTGTCGCACTATTAGTCGCATTGTATAATAGTAAATTAGTTAGATAATAAGATATTCTATCTGCAGCACCAGAATTACCAATTCCCAACGATTCATATCCATACCGTCCTATATCTTGAAAAGTACTTTGTATTCCCGGATGAAGGACTTTGAAAATATCTATGTGAGTGATCCTCCCAATTGTTTAAATACTTCACAGCTAATAGCTATAAAACGCACTCTCATCCCTACCTGTAACAATGGTTTACCCGATTTCTTCGCATCAAAGAATTTTAAAGGACTCCGCCCAATAATATTCCACCCCCCCGCACTCCGCATAGGATATACAGCTGTCTGTTGATCCGCAATTCCTATACTACCTGCAGGAACAAACGGTCGGGGGGTCTTCAAACGAGGTAATACAATATGAGCATTCACCCTTGCCATGTATGCAAACCCAGGAAGAAAACCCACCGCATAGACATGATAAATTGTAGTAGTATGAAAGTAAATTATTTGCTCTTTGGTCAATCTTTTCTGCCTACTTATGCGATCAAGATCCCATCCTACTTGGGTATCATATAATGCAGGAATAAGCTTTATCTCGTGGCTTTCCGGTTCGGAAAACGAAGGAGAAGAATCAGTACAGATCTGTTTAAGTCTATCAATCAGTTCCTCCTCATGCAGATACAATGGATCAAAGTGGATAAGTATTGAGGTATAGGAAGGAATAATAGAAATCCATGCTACGGTTTTTATTTGGAGTAGTTTTTTATAACACCGCAATACTTGTCGATGGGTTCTTAATGAAATAGAGTTGGCAAAATAAAGAATCACCGCATTTACTCCAGCACGGTGAATAATCATTATGCATGTCCAAGTAATACATGTATTTTCTTGACCAATGGAAACACCTCAGGATTGTCACCATGTATACATATTGTATCAAAGGCAATTTTATATTTCTTCCCAGATATCGTAGTAATAGTACTATATTTAATCATATGTTCTACTTGACCAAGCACTTTCATTTCATCACTTATTACCGCACCTGCTTTATCGCGAGCTAATAAAGAACCATCATCATTATAAGTACGATCCGCAAACACCTCGTAGAGGAGTTTAATTTCATATTCCTTAGCAATGCCCTGATATTTCTCACAATTCCTATTTGCAAGTAGTACCAGTTTTAACTCCTTGTCGTATCGAGCAACCGCCCGTGCAATGTTTATAAATACATGCTCATTACACATCATATCATTATAAAGTGCTCCATGAGGTTTAACATAAGATATCGTTCCCTCATGTGCACGCACAAGAGCATCAAGTGCTCCTATCTGATAAATAATCATTGCTTGAAGATCCTCAGATATTACATGCATACTACGACGACCAAACCCCTGACGGTCAGGATAAGAGGGATGTGCACCTATGCTTACACCATAGTTTAATGCTTTTTGTACTGTCTCTTCTATAAGCAAAGGATTTCCTGAATGAAAACCACAAGAAATATTTGCCATATCAATAAAAGGCATAACCTCATGTATATTTCGACAAGAAGTTTCTTCACCAAGATCACAATTAAGATAGAACATAATTTATTTTATCATATACTGAGGAAGAAATAACGCTATTTGTGGAAACAAAGTGATAATGGCAACTGCTAACAGCATAATAAGAAAAAATGGAAGTGTAGCCTTTACTATGTAACCAATAGGTTCATGTGAAATCGAATGAATCACAAACAGTGAGAACCCAACTGGTGGTGTCACTTGTGCAAGTTCTACCATAAATACCAAAAAAATACCAAACCAGAGAGTATCAAACCCCGCAGCAACAATAATAGGCAACACAATAGGAAGTGTCATAACCACTATGGATATACCATCAAGTATCATTCCTAACAAAAGATACATAAATCCCACCACAATAATCAGAGCATAAGGAGAAAGTTGTAATGAAGCAATATATTCGCTCAGCGCACGAGCGATACCAAGAAACCCTACTACCTGCGAAAGAAATCCTGCTCCTGTAATAATGAAACTTATCATTACAGTGGTCTTTACCGCACTGAAGAGCGATTCTTTCATTAAAGAAAACGTATATGTACCAAAATAAAATGTTAACACAATAGCTCCTGCTACTCCTAACGCTGCAGCTTCAGTGGGGGTCGCAAATCCTCCATAAATACTACCTAAAACCACAAAAATAAGAAGCAGTATGGGTAACAAATCCCACAATGATTTCCAGTATTCCCACATAGAATATACTTCTTTTGTTTTTGGTACCGCAGTAGGATCTAACGTAGTCGCTAGCATAATATAGCCAGAATACAATGATGCCAACAATATTCCAGGCAGAATACCTCCTATGAAAAGTTTTCCTATAGAAACATTTGCCAACACACCGTAAATTATCATAATAAGACTTGGAGGAATAAGAAATCCTAATGTACCGCTACCTGCCAGAGATCCTATCGCAAGTGACTGTTTATATCCTCTTTTTTTCAATTCATGTAGCGTTATTTTCCCTACTGTGGCAGTAGTAGCTGCAGAAGAGCCAGACACAGCAGCAAACAGTGAACAAGCAGCTACATTGACATGTAAGAGGCTTCCTGGAATACGAGACACCCATGGCATCAGTCCTGTTAATAATCTATCAGACACAGAGCTTCGGTAAAGCAATTCTCCCATAAAAATAAAAAGAGGCAGAGCAGCAAGCGACCAAGAATTAAGCGTATCGTAAAGTGAAGAACTTAACAAATCTCCTATCTTATTTAAAATACTAATAGCAGGCGGAAGCTCTACCTGATAAATAAGCATTCCTACGATTCCTGTGAGAATAAGGGCAGCAGCTATCCATATCGAAGAAAGGAGAAAGACTAACATGATTATCAAAAGCACAAACGCAAGGAAAAGGGGATCAGTTATCATTATATGATCCTTTTTTTTGAGATAGTTTCCTCAATAAAAATTCTAAAACAGCAAAAATAAAGAACCCTATTCCTAACAAAACAGATAGTTGAGTAAGATATATAGGAGTTTCTGATACAGTTTCCGATACTACTTCAAACTGATACGTATCTATTACCATAAGCATAACCCGATAAAAAATAAACACCAAAAGTCCCAACAATAGCATCCCTACACATATATCGATTATCTTCTGCGTCTTATTTTCTATTTTTGAAGTCAGTAAAGTAATTCGAATATGCCCATCTTGAGAAAAAGTATATCCAAGTGCAAGAAAAACAATTGCAAGATATATATAGCCACTATACTCTCCCACAATAAGTGTAGACACATTCCAAAAAGATCGTAGTACAATTTCAATAAGAATAAGAAGTACCAACACTAATATTAATGCTGATGCTGTATATATAGCAATAATTTGCAATCGCGCCAATGCCCGAATTAACGCACGCACTTACTTATGGTATTTCCTGAAAATATCTTTAACTTTTTTATCAGCATCCTTTAAATATTCTGCTAACAGTTTTTGTGCAATGTCATCCAGCTCTTTTTTTAAACGGGAACTTGCCTCTGAAATCTTTATATTGTTTTTAGCAAGTAATGTAAGTGCTGCCATGTTTTCATCTTTAGAGGCCTGCCATTGTACCCTTTCTATCTCTGCAGCAGCTTTGCTCATCATATGCTGTTGTTTTTTACTCAGACTTTTCCAATAATCAAGGTTAATAGTCACAGCTTGGAGAGGATATGCATAATTTATTTTAGTAAAATTATCCAATACTTCCCAAAATTTACCATCTTTCCCCGATGCAGATGAGGTTACCACTGAATTAACTAATCCAGTACGCAATGCAGAATACACTTCTGCCCAAGGCAGAGCTATTGCATTTCCACCAGCCATATTAATAAAATTTGCAGAATTTTTATCATATGTACGTGTTTTTAATCCTTTAAAATCAGCAATACTTCGTATGGGTTTCTTAGTATATAATCCACTAGGAGGCCAAGATACTGCATATAATAGCTTCTGATTCCATTTTTGAAATAGTTTTTTATACACATGTTTGGAAGTTTGGTACAGTTTGAAAGCCTCATCATATGAATTAGCAATAAATGGTAATGCAGAAACTCCAAAAACTTTTCCCCCTCCCGAAGTAAATGGAATAAACATATCAGTCATTGCCACTGTTCCATCTTTAACTGCTTTTAAAGGATTGCCTTTTACCAATGAACTTCCCGCATGCACAGTTATTTCCACTTCCCCATTAGTATACTTTTTCACTAATTTAGCAAAGGCTTCAGCTCCTTTTGTATGGAAGTTGCTTGCACCATACTTCGCATTAAGATCCATTTTGATAGGACTCGCTCCAACCAATAACAGAATAACCAATACAATTAAAAAATTTTTATACATAAATTCCTCCTAAAGCAAAAAAACCACAAAGTTATACTTAAAATATTAGTATACCACAAAATCGACAAGAACTACAATAATAACTATCTATCTGCACCTCTTCGAGCAGACTTCCATTCTCGATTATAATCCTTTAAACAATAAGAAAACTAGTTTCCCTATCAAGATACACATCTAATGCATAAAAGAAATATCAATATTTCCCTGACATGCTTCTTGTATTTTTTGCAAAAATTCATGCTTTTTCTTCTCAGAAATGCTGCATGTAAGAGAAATTTGCATATTAAAAACTTCCTCTTTGATGATTCCTTCATATTTTTTTATTATGTAGACAACCTGTTTGCGCAATGAATAATCAAATATCATTGTAACAGGCAACCGTATAACAAGCAGTTCTATGGGCATAGATAATATACTTTCACGTGCACATCGTGCATACGCAGAAACAAGTCCCCCTGTTCCCAATTTAATCCCTCCGAAATATCGAACAACTGTTACCAAAGTATAGGTTAGTCGCTCGCCTACAATATGATCCATAATAGGTCGTCCTGCTGTACCATGAGGTTCTCCATCATCACTCAGCCCCTGTTGGTTTCTATCATTTCCTACTACAAATGCCCATACAATATGGCGTGCATAAGGATGTACACGTCGAAGTCTCTTCACATGGAAACGAACCTCTTCAATAGATTGGACATACCTAGATTCTCCAATAAAGCGTGATTTCTTCTTTACGAAATCAGCGTGCCCTGTTCCTGAAGGTATATACAATGCAACCATAACTTAGTGTAATATACACATATGTTTTCGCACAGAACAAATGACCATTCTCATGCAACCTTGTGTCGTTACTCGTATGAGAACACTCAAATTGATCAAAATACCATGCCGTTCTATACTTTTATCATATGATATGCCTTGGTCTATCACAGCCCACAATAGAAGACTCCATATATGTCATGCAAAAACACCAACAGGAAATAGATATGATAGAACTGCGTATCGATATGTTACACAATTTTCAGAGAGAAATGGTATATAGATTTTGTAAAAAAATACCAAAACATATAAATAGTATTTGTACCATTCGCAGACAAAAGGATGGAGGAAGATGGAAATTGTCAGAAAAATTGCGAAAAAAATATCTTCGACAATTCCTTGAACAAAGCCTATTCAACTTCATAGATGTAGAAGAAGATTGGTGGTGTGCAGAACAGAACGAAGAATGGAAAGAATCAGTTCTTTGTTCGCTTCATGATATGCAGGGGATTCCCCACAATATACAGTCTCGTATAACACATATGGCACAGTGTGCTCATCATATAAAAATAGCAGTTACAATAAATTCTATACGTGAAGCTCTGCAATTTCTTGATATAATACAACGAGCACAAAGTCTACCAGTGCATAAAATATATATTGCAATGGGAGAATACGGATTGTTTTCTCGTATTCTTGCTTCTTATCTTGGCAGCAAGTGGACATATACATACGCAGGAGAACAACCATTAGCACCAGGACAAATATCTGTTGACGTATTAAATAATGTATATAGATATTCACATATTAACCGTAGTACAAAAATATTTGCCATCGTGGGGAACCCCATTGCACATAGTAAATCTCCTGTATTTCATAACGAAGAATTTAAAAAAAGAAACCTCAATGCTCGTTACATTCCCTTGTTAGTAGATGATATATCCACATTTTTTCATTTTGCTACTCGCCTTCCTTTACATGGGTTTTCCATTACTACACCATTCAAAAACCAACTTCTGCCCTACCTAACACAAACAGATAAGGTAATCCAAGAAACACATTCTTGTAACACCGTACTCGCGTCGTCTTCTCATACATGGAAAGGAATCAACACAGATGCGCCAGGGTTCATGGCTCCATTGCAAGCCCAGTTGCCAGCTCGGTCAGCGAAAGTTTTGATAATAGGAGCCGGTGGAGCTGCACGTGTAATAAGTTATATTTTATTGCAAAAAAAATACAATGTATATATTGTCAATCGGACAGTCAAACATGCCATCACATTGGCTAAGGATTTCATAGCATTCGGTCATATACATACACTAGACTATCGCCAGGCACTCTTGCATAAGTTTGATCTGATTATACAATCAAGTACAGTGGGGATGGCCCCCTATATAGATCAAGATCCTTTTCCTAGTCTTACATTTAGCGGAAGAGAAATAGTATATGATATCATATATAATCCTCTCAAAACAAAATTTCTTCTTCGTGCAGAGCAATCTGGTTGTACCATAATAACTGGTATCCATATGTTTAACAAACAAGCTCAGTTGCAATCGCATGCATTTATCACATCGCTAGTTAAATAGCGCATAGATTTTACACAATACGGTTTTCCACCTTGCCAGAAAGAAAATTCTCTATATTCTTTGTAATCTGTTGGGCAAGCCGCATTCTTGCCTCACTACTTCCCCACGCAATGTGAGGAGTGATTAATAAGCGTTTGGGATCCCGAATATTTAACAATGGATGATCCTCCCGCATTGGCTCTTTTTCAAGCACATCTAGCCCCGCCGCTGCAATCTCACCTGCGTCAAGTGCATCGGCAAGAGCCTTTTCATTAATAATACCTCCCCTACCAAGGTTAAGAATAATTGAAGAAGTTTTCATACGCATCAATTCTTGTGTGCCAATTAAATTTCTAGTCTTGGATGAAATTGGTGCATGAATAGAAATAACATCGCTGGTTGATATCAACGAGTCAAGATCAAGATGTGGATATGCCTCTTTCCTGGGATTACCACTTGCACTGGTATAACATACAGACATGCCAAACGATTCAGCAACCTGTGCTACTCGCTTGCCAATTGCTCCTAACCCTATCACTCCCAACTGTTTCCCATGAATCTCCCAAAAAGGATAAAACATATATGTATAATCCTTGCGGCGTATATATTTTCTTTCCTTGACATATGCATCATAGGTAGGAAGTTTTTCTAATAGATAAAACAACATGGCAAAAGTATGTTGTACTACACACTCGGTAGAATATCCAGCCACATTATACACTGCTATCCCATGAGATTTTGCGACCTCCAAATCTACATTATTTGTTCCTGTTGCAGGAACACAGATCAATCTTAAATTTGGAAGCTGATCTAAAAGATCAGAGTTAAATAGTATTTTGCTTGATACTACCACTGCCGCATCATAAATCATCTCATGAAGAGAGCCACAATAATCTTTTTTATATATATAATGTGTTACAGTTCCAAACTTCTTTAAAATATCTGGATAGGAAGAAACTCCTATAATCTCAGGATTAAATACTGCTATATGCATATAAAATTATTACTCTAATTTCTTTATTCATGCAATAAAGAAAAATATTTCTTTTGATTTATCCCGAATATTCCGAAATAGTATTAACGGTATGATATGTATATCATGTTGCAGTACTAATTGGAGTCTCCCTTTACTCCAACTTCTTCTTTTTCCCCATAATTTCCATAAATGTAGCAAACTTATGCACCTTCAATCACCTTACATAATGGAACTATCATGAAATATGAAAAAAAATCTATCGATAAATACAAAGAAACAAGCATAAAAACAGCTTCCCCCATCAAAATAATAGTTATGTTGTACGATGAAGCTATTGCCCAGTTAGAATATGCCATGCAGTTATTGGATAATAAAACAAAACAATTGGATAAAGTAAACAATGCAATAGGAAAAACTCAAGATATTATTACCGAATTACTTGTCTCTTTGAATATGCAGGAAGGTGGAGAGATCGCACATAATCTCTTTCGATTGTATATGTTTTTTAATAAACTACTTACACAAGCAAATCTACAAAAAGAAAATAGCTCTGAACTGCAATCTGTGCATCGAATGTTGAGTGAATTAAGAGAATCTTGGCATAGTATTCAAGATAAAGTCTCTCCTTCTTCTCACTCACAATCAGAGGGAAATATAAATATAATTGGATAAAATGAAAAAGCAGGCTCACAAATATCTAGAAAACATCATCCATTCCTTGGAAGATTATTATAAAATAGTATGCAAACAAAAATACTTACTTGATCTCTCAGAAGAATATGATATTGTTACAGTATTATCATCAGCTCATAGTGCTATGCAAACAACCTTGCAAAAAATAAAGACAACTACAGATGCATTACACTTTCTACCATATATGAAAGAAGATTCCTCTGAACCCATACGTGCTTACTACCGAACCATATACCAGTTGCAAGAAAAAATTATTTACGAAACAAAAACCACGGTACACATCATGAAGGAAAGACACAATAATATTCTAAAACAATTAAACGCCCTGTCTCCGGCCACGCATACGCATCAGTTTTCCTCTCATCATCTTGCTTATACATGTAACTTATCTATATAGCTACAGTATTTATATATCATTACGTATCTTATTGATATAATCAAACATGCATATACATATCATAGATGCGCTTAGTATTGCGTTTCGAGCATATTATGCACATATGAATCATGAATTCTCCTTCCAAGGGAAGCCAACCTCGGTTATATTCGGGTTCCTTAACACTCTTCTTACATATATCCAAACATGCAATGTACAACATCTGATCATTGCATTTGATTCTGGAGGAAAAACAATCCGTCACGATATATATGATAGCTACAAGCAGCACCGAGATGCAGCTCCCGAAGATTTTTCCGAACAAATTCATACATTGCGTCGTATGTTAGATGCCTTGGGCATTCACTCACTCTCTTTAGCCCGATATGAAGCAGATGATATTATTGCAACCATAGTTCACCATGCCATGAAAGAAAACATTCCCTGCAGTATTTTCTCATCTGATAAAGACCTCACTCAATTAATAAATTCATCAGTAAAACTGTTACGGCCACTCGGAAAAGGAGCAGATTTTGAAGTGTTGGGAGTCAACGAGGTTAAAACAAAATGGGGGGTGGAAGCCTCTCAAATGCAAGATTATTTAGCATTGGCGGGTGATGCTTCAGATAATATTCCTGGTGTACGTGGTATTGGAAAGGTTAGCGCACAAAAATTACTTCACCAATTTGCTTCCTTAAAGGATATTTATCAGAATATTGAAAAAATACAATCAAATTCTATACGCAACAAATTATTACAAGGAAAAGATTCCGCTTGGTTAAGCAACAAACTGGTTGCATTATATAATAATCTTGATATTCCCTTTACTCCCTTACAGTGGTCTTTGTCTTGCCTGCATACATCCAAAGCACAAGATCTATTCTTTGAATATGGTATTACGCGAATCTTTTCCACATTTGAAACATTGCAACATTCCTTCGAAAAAGAGAAGAAAAACAAAGTCAGTACTTCGAAAGTAGTTGAAACAAACACAGCATTACATCGCAGCGATGCTTATAAATTGATACGCACACAAAAAGAACTCGACAAATGGATACAACGCATTACCAATAATGATTGCTTTGCATTTGATACGGAAACCGATAGCAAGAATGCTATGCAGGCCTCGCTAATAGGATTTTCAATTGCCGATGGAAGCGGGGCAGCATGTTATGTTCCTTTACGAGGACCTCAAGGTGCCGTATTTCACACCAAATATATACAGCAGAGTTTGGAAGCACTATTCCAAAACCCTCATACAACTATTATAGGACATAATATAAAATATGACATAAAAGTACTTATGCGTATGGGAATACGATATCTCCCCAAAAAAATATTTGACACTATGGTGGCTGCTTGGCTTCTTGACAGCACTCGCCATAATTACAGCATAGACAGTGCTGCAGAACAACACTTGTCATACAAAACAATACATTTTCACGACTTAGAAAAGATTGTGGGGAAAAAAGACTTTAATTTCTCGGAGGTTCCCCTTCCACAAGCCTGCCAATATGCTGCAGAAGACGCAGATATCACTTATCAATTATATAAAGTATTCCAACCCTTACTTGTCAAAAAAGAACTAAATGATATTTTTTATAATCTGGAAATGCCACTAACTTTATTACTAAGTAAAATAGAGTATCAAGGTATGAA
>Ga0256913_10000982_pt1 | contig 14811 bp, 11 predicted proteins | sample Axial_MatmetaG_FD_185970 | JGI IMG/M metagenome (GOLD analysis project Ga0256913, IMG submission 185970) | Deep-sea worm associated microbial mat communities from Axial Seamount, Juan de Fuca Ridge, Pacific Ocean - Axial_Mat | ecosystem: Environmental > Aquatic > Marine > Oceanic > Microbial...
GCCGTCCCGATGTCGGTCGTTCGGTGGCGGAAAAGCTGATTACCAAAGATAAGGTGGTAATGATTGGCGGCGGCTACAGCAGTTCAGTGACCTACGCGGCCGCCGGGGTCTGCCAGCAGAACCAGATGCCGTTTCTAGTCAATACCGGTTCCGCCGATAAAATCACTTCGTCCGGCTGGGATTATGTCTATCGTCTCAACCCTCCGGTCAGCAAGTATGCCAGTGCGGTTGAATCCCTGTTGACCGAGGTGGTGAAGCCGAAAACGGTGGCCATCCTCCACGAAAATTCACTGTTTGGCAGTAAAGGGGCTAAATCTTTCGCCAAAACTTGCAAAAGATTGGGCATCAAAGTGGTGTTGAAAGAGGGTTATGAGCATGGCGGTATAGATTACAAGCCGGTGCTGAGCAAGATCAAACAGCTTAATCCCGATATCGTTTACATGATTTCCTATATTATGGATGCTTCCCTGTTGATGAAACAGGCCAAGGAACTGAAGCTGACGCCGAAGCTGTTCGTGGGCGGCGCTGCCGGTTTTACCCTGCCTGAGTTTAAAACCAACGCCGGCAAGGCTTCGGAAAATGTCATTTCCGCCACCCTCTGGCACCAGATTCTGCCTTTTCCCGGGGCCATGGATTATTACAAGAAATTCAAGGCGCGTTTTCACAAGTCTGTTGACTACCATGGCGCCGAGGCCTATTCCGCCTGTTATGTGATTGCCGATGTGCTGAAACGGGCCAAATCGTTCAAAAATACCGATATCAAGGCGGCGCTGGACGCTACCGATTTGATGACCGTTTTCGGTCCGGTTAAATTCGGTACCTGGGGCAAACTCAAAAATCAGAACAAGGCTGATACCTACGTAGTGCAGTGGATTAACGGCAATCTGGAGTTGGTCTGGCCGGCCAAATTGGCTACCAAGACTTTGGTCTACCCGGTTGACTGGCTGAAAACCTGGGGTTACTAAGACGTTCTGTCATTACCAGGGCGGCGCCGGCACGCGTCGCCCTGGTAATTTTTTGGCTGAAAAAAGTGAGAAGAAAGGAAAAGCGCCATGGATGTTTTCATCCAGACCCTGGTTGCCGGTATTCTCATCGGGGGCGTGTACAGCCTGATCGGTATCGGCATGACCCTGATTATGGGGGTGATGGGAATAATCAACCTGGCCCATGGGCAGTTGATGATGGTGGCCATGTACATCACCTTTGTCTTGTCCCATTACTTCCATATTGATCCTTACCTGTCTCTGCTGGTAGCCATGCCGGCCCTTTTTCTGTTGGGGTGTTTTCTGCAGAAGTACCTGCTCAATCCGCTGATTAAAATTGATTCGGTCCTGCCGGAAAACCAGGTTTTGATGACTGTCGGCATCGGCATGGTGCTGACGGAAATTGCCCGCTTCATTTTTTCTTCCGATTACAAAACCGTGCAGACTGCCTACAGTTCGTCAGCCTTTTTTTTCGGCAAAATTTCGTTCAATGTGCCCATGTGCGTGGCTTTCTGTCTTTCGGTGTTATTCACCGTGGCCCTATTCTGGTTTTTACTGAAAACCGACCTTGGCCGTTCTATCCGGGCGACGGCCCAGGATAAGGAAGCTGCCACCCTGATGGGCATTGACAGTGAGCGCATTACTATTATTACCTTCGGGATCGGCTCGGCCCTGGTGGCTTCGGCCGGCTGCCTGCTGGTGCCGATTTTCTACCTTTTTCCTGACCTGGGTGGTCCTTTCACCTTGAAAGCTTTTGTGATTACCATCCTTGGCGGTCTGGGCAGTACAGTGGGGGCTCTGGTCGGCGGCGTGGTGCTTGGTATTGCCGAATCCATGGGGGCCACCTACATCGGCATGGGCTACAAGGAAATGGTTGGCTTCATTATTTTTATCATGGTTCTGGTTTTTCTCCCCGGCGGGCTGAAGCGCCTGACAAAGATATAGAGGGGCGTCATGAAAAAATCATCTATCACGTTGTTGATTGTCGGCCTGTTTTTGCTCGGTTTTCCCCTGGCGGTACATTCCAACTACTACCAGCACCTGCTGATCATCACCTTTATCTGGGTGATCATCGGTTCATCGTGGAATTTGCTGGCTGGCTACACCGGGCAGGTTTCCTTCGGGCACGCCATTTTTTTCGGCGTCGGCGCCTATACCGCCGGCATCCTGGTTAGCAAGCTGGGGGTGTCGGCCTGGTGGGGAATGCTGCTTGGCGGTTTTGTGGCCATGGCTGTGGCCCTGTTTGTCGGCTGGGTCTGTTTTCGGCTCCGTGGTCCCTACTTCGCCCTGGCCACCTTGGCCGGCGGGGAAATTTTTCGCCTGATTGCCACCAACTGGGAAGAGTTGACCGAGGGCATGGTCGGGATTTTGATCATTCCCACCTTCAGAAGCAAATTGCCCTACTACTACCTGTCCCTGGGCTTGGCTGCCGCCTGCATCTATGCCATTCACCGAATCATGAAGTCCAAGTGGGGCTATTATTTTGTTTCCATTCGTGAGGATCAGGACGCGGCCGAGTCGCTGGGAATCAATACTACCCTGTATAAAAATATTTCCCTGTTGGTCAGCGCCTTTTTTACCGGTCTGGCCGGGGCTTTCTACATGAATTACATGGGTTTTATTGATCCTGAAGTGGTTTTTTCACTTCATTATATCTCGATCATGGCTATCCTGGTGGGGATCGTCGGCGGCGTGGCCACCATCATGGGGCCGGCGGTGGGTGCCTTGGTGATGGTCGGCCTGCAGGAGACCTTCCGCAGCTCCTTTTTCGGTTTGGCGCCGGCGTGGGTAAGCCAGGGGCACGCCCTGGTATTCGGCCTGCTGGTTATTTTCGTGATCATGTTTCTGGCCAACGGCATTGTCGGCGACTGGCAGAAGATCAAGCGGTATGTCTTGCGCCGCAAGGCGTTCAGGATGTAGGGGGAGTTCCATGGCTTTGTTTGAAGTGAAAAACCTGACGAAAAAATTCGGCGGCCTGGTGGCGGTCAATGACATCTCGTTCCAGATTCACGAGGGCGAGATTCTCGGCCTGATTGGTCCCAACGGCTCCGGGAAAACCACTACCTTCAACTGCATCAACAATTTCTTTCCGATTACCTCCGGCGACATTATTTTCAAAGGGCAGAGTATCAAAGGCATGAAGACCCATAAAATCTGCCAATTGGGAATCGGCCGGACCTTCCAGGTGGTCAAACCCCTGGCCCGGCTTTCGGTGCTTGACAACGTTACTGCCGCGGCCTTCTGCCGGGTGAATTCCATTGTGGAAGCCCGGGACATCGCCCATGAAATCATGGAATTCTGCAACCTGTCGGCGGTCAGGGACCGGCCAGCCAAAAGCCTGCCCATCGGCGGGCGCAAGCGGCTGGAAATCGCCCGGGCCCTGGCCACCCGTCCTGATCTTCTGCTTCTCGATGAAACGGCAGCCGGGCTGACGCCGACAGAAGTTGATGAAGCCATTGAACTGATCAAGAAAATTCGCCAGCAGGGAACCAGCATCCTGATTATTGAACATATTATGAAAGTGATCATGACCATGTCTGATCGCATCCATGCGATCAACTTCGGCCAGACTATTGCCACCGGCACCCCGGAAGAAGTGGCCAACAATCCGGCGGTTATTGAAGCGTATCTGGGGGAAGATTATGCTAAAGGTTAACGGTATTGATGTCTTCTATGGTGATCTGCAGGTGCTCTGGGATGTATCCTTCCAGGTCAAGGAAGGGGAGATTGTCGTACTGGTGGGAGCCAACGGGGCCGGCAAGTCAACAGTGATCAGGACCATTTCCTCGATGATTTCTCCCCGCAGGGGAACCATCGAATTTTCCGGCCGCCGGGTGGACTATTTGCCCCCGAGTATGATTATAAATGAAGGCATTGTCCATGTCCCCGAGGGCCGCCGGCTTTTTCCGGAAATGACCGTCGAGGAAAATCTGATCATGGGTTCCCTGAGCGACGAGGCAAAATTAAAGCGTTTTCAGACCATGGAGCATGTCTACGACCTTTTCCCGCGGCTGAAGGAGCGGCGCAAGCAGCTGGCCGGCACCCTTTCCGGCGGCGAGCAGCAGATGGTGGCCATCGGCCGGGGCCTCATGTCCCTGCCCACCCTGATGATGTTTGACGAGCCTTCCCTGGGCCTGGCTCCGATTCTGGTACAGGATGTTTTTAAACTGGTGAAAAAAATCAATGACGAGGGTGTGACCATCCTGCTTTCCGAACAGAACGTCATCCAGACTCTGAAAATGTGCAACCGGGCCTACGTGCTGGAAAACGGCCGCATCGTCCTGGAGGGAACCGGGGATGAACTGCTGAACAATGAACAGGTCAAGGAGGCCTTCCTGGGAATTTAATAGGGAAAAGGCATAAGGTGCAGAGTAAAAGGTTAAAGGGATGAATCAGGAATGATTTTTACGAAAAATTAATAAAATTATTGCATTTTTTCCTTGCAATTAAGATTAGAATTTGCTAATTCACCAGAAAATTTAAGGGGAAAGGGGGTGTTAAGTTAAAAAACCTTGATTTTTTCTAAAGTTTTAGCCGCATTCTGCGAATTAAATTTTACTAATTTTATTGGATGGTAGCACAAGTAAATTCGGTTTAGGGTGTTTTAACCTGATAGAGGAGGGAGAAATGATGAAAAGATTTATAATGGTGCTGGCGGTTTTCGCCGCCCTGGCCCTGGCCCTGCCGGCCATGGCTGCCGATGTTAAAATCAAGGGTGATTTTAACAACCGTTTCATGGTCTATACCAATCATAACGACTGGTTGGATGGTGAGAGCGGAGTGTTGAGGGATGGCAACTCCAATGAGACTTGGGGTGAAGCCAAGTACCGCATGTGGTTTGATGCCACTACTAATGACGGCAAGGTGAAAGGTATATGGGCTTTCGAGATTGGCGCCCTGGAGTATGGTAAAGGGAAAGCTTCCGATGGCGAAGGAGCGAGTACTGGCGGCAGTTATTCCGGCGACACTATCAACGTCGAAACCCGCTGGCTGTATACCGACTTCCAGATTCCCTGGGCCTGCAATAAGTTCCGCGTCCGCATGGGCCTGCAGCCGCTGAGCGTCAACAGCTTCTTCTGGGCTGAAACCATCATGGGCGTCAAGGCCTATGGCTCGGTGAATTCCGTGGACTGGGAAGCTGCCTGGCTGCGTCCGGTGCGCGATGAAACCAAGGATCCTGATGATGATGTGGAAGATCTGGATGCCTTCTATGGTCGGGTAAACTTCAAACCGATGGATGGGTTGAAAATGGGTGTTTTCGCGGTCTATTTTACCGGTGATGCGGATGCCAAGAGCCCGGCTGAATATGGTACCATCACTTCCCAGAACTATGAAATCAAAAAACTGGGGAACAACTTTGATATGGAGATTTTTACCATCGGTACCGACGGTTCCTGGGCCAATGACAGCTTTTTTGCCAAGTGGGATTTCATCTATGAAACCGGCAGTATTGATGACGGTGGTTTTGCCCTTTCATACAGAGGCAATAGCTATGTCGACAACGATGGCAATGGTGTCAGTGATGATTCCGACATGGATCTGGATGCCTATTTGCTGCATGTCGACCTGGGCTTCAAGATGGATGCCTGGAAATTCACCTATACCTTCTGGTATGCCTCCGGCGACGATGATGCCGGCGACGATGACCTGGATGGGTTCATGGCCGTTGACATCGACCGCATGGACAACATCTGCATCTTCGAGGGCGGCTTCACCGATGACGACTACTTTACCGAGAAAGACTACATCCTCGACAAAGGTTTCATCATGAACAAGCTGGCGGCTGACTACAAGGCCAGCAAAAAGTTGACCATGGGCGGCGCGGTCATGTATATGATGACGGCTGAAGACATCGAGTATGGTGATGAGAGTGACGACAGCATCGGTTTTGAAGTGGATGCCTACCTGAAGTATAAGCTGTATGACAACCTTGAGTTTGCCATCAATGCCGGTTATCTCTTTGCCGACGACGCGATGGACTTCTTCGAGGAGGAGCAGGATGGCAACTCTGACGAGGACATCTTTGTCTCCACCGCCCGGGTCCGTTACAAATTCTAAGTCTGGCGGTATAACGGGTTGTTTTGCAATCCAAGAGGGGGGCGTCTTTCAAAGGCGCCCCTCTTTTTTATGTGATAAACATGGGTTGATTATCTCAATGCCAGTTATTGCTTTGGGTTTCCTCTGAGGTTAAATTCTGCTAATCAGCTTGACATGAGCGGGAAGATGGAATACATGCTTTTTCTAGATTATTGATCGTTTGGAATTGAGGAGTTGACAATGCCACTGAAACGTTGCCTGGTCCTGCTTATTGCCGGTTTCATTATTTTTCCTTCTCTGGTGTGGGGAAGTGCGAGTGGCGATATGCTTGAACGTTTTCACCCCCTTGACGGTTATGTGGTACAGGCCTCGCCCCGGGAAATCATTATTGACTGCGGCCTGCAGAAAGGAGTGCGGATCGGTGACCTGTTTACCGTGGTGGTCAGCGGTCCTCCCCTGGTGCATCCGACCACCGGCCGGGTAATTGGCAGCCGGGATCAGAAGGTTTCAGTGTTGAAAGTGGTCAGGGTGGATACGGCCTATGCGGTCGCCCTGCCTTTAGGACGTTATGCGCGCTCGCCGGTACTCCGGGGGCAGCGGGTCAGGCGCTTTACCAGTCAGCGGCTGTTGTTCATTGATGTCGATGGCCGGGAACTGGAAGCTTATTCCAGGTTGAAATCTTTCATGCCCCAACTGAATTGGGAAGAATATGCGGTTGGCCTGCGCTATCGGGCCTCTCTCAATCCGATTATCAATCTTCGCTCCCTGGGCTATGATCTTTATATGGTTGCTGATCATCAGCGGATAACGATCTTTGATGGCGACGCCTCCCTGCTGGGGACCATCCCGGCAGCGGCGTTACAGAGTCAGAGGCAAATTGCGGGAACCGCGGCAGTCCCGGCTGGAACCGGTGTCTACGCCCTGTCCACCGCGGAGCGGGAGAAGGTAAAGATTTCCAGCTATCGCAAGGCCGGGGAAATCAACCTGGTGGTGAAGAGTCTGGATATGGGGGATGTAACCGGTGACCGGTTGCCGGAAGTGGTGTTTACCAACGGAGAAAAAATCTATGTGTATACTTTGACGGCAAAAGGGCTTAAATACCGTTATCGCTATGCTTTTGACAAATGGGGAACGCTGGCCAATATTCAGGTTGCTGATGTGGACGGTGACCGCAAAAAGGAAATCATTGTCAATTCGTTCAAAGAAACAGAAGATGGTTTTTCGTCGTTTATCATCGGTTTCAAAAACAATAAATTCCAAGTTCTGGCCCAGGGAATTCCTTTTATCATGGGGGTGATTGGTGGTGATTCCATTTCTCAGAAAGGGACGTACTTTCTCGGCCAGGATTTTGCCGCTGAAGAGATTTTCGGGCATCAGGTTCACCGCCTGCGCCTGCAAAATGGTGAAGTTCATTCCGGGGAATCTTTTGCAGTTCCCCAGGGATTCAGGCTCGTGGGGGCAGTTTATGATGACGTGAACGGCGACGGCCGCCGTGAACTATGTTTTATCAACAAACAGAATTACCTGGAAATTTATTCCGGCAGCAAGCGTCTGTGGGTTAGTGATCAGCGGCTGGGCGGTTCACTTCATTATCTGCAGATTGACGTGGGCACGGCCCGAATGAGCTCTACGGAGAAAATCCCCGTCAATCCTTCCCTGCGGGCTTTTGATATTGACGGCGACGGGGCGAAAGAATTGATGGTGGTGAAGAATACTTCCAGCATTTCCACCGCGGTAGGGGAGTTCGGCTTCCTTTCCCGCGGGTCGGTAGTAATGGTGAAAAAATCCGGAACCGGCTACTCCGTTTTAAACTTGACAGGTACGGTTGACGGTCCTTTGCAGAGTTTGAACTTTTACAACCACGAGTTGTTTTGCGCCATGGTCAAACGGGGTGAAGACCTGTTGAAGGTTACCGGCGACAGCTACCTGCTTTCCTTTCCCCTGCCGGGACAGAGGCGGTAAATTAATTCTTTCACCACAGGGACGCAGAGATCACGGAGATTCCTCCTGTCATTCCTTGGTGTTGCAGTGGTGTTTTTTTAACTGTCGCGGCGTGTGTGCAGAAACTTTTCCAGCCGGTCCATCCCTTTCCTGATGTTTTCCAGGGAATTGGCATAGGTAAAGCGGATAAAACCCTCGCCGTTGCTGCCGAAATCAATTCCCGGCGTTACTCCCACCCCGGCTTTTTCCAGGATCTCAAAAGCAAATTCGTAGGAATTGTCGCAAAACTTCCTGGCGTTGGCGAAAACGTAGAATGCTCCCGTGGGCTCGGTTTTGACCGTCAGGCCCATGTCCTGCACCCGCTGCAGCATGTATTGACGCCGCTGGTTGTAGATGTCCTTCATATCCTTGACTGTCCGTTGCACCGCGGGCGAGGTTAGGGCGATGATCGCTGCTTCCTGGCCGAAGTGGCTGGCGGCGATGAAAAAATTCTGCTGGATGGTCTGCAGGGTGCGGATGTAAGGCTTGGGGGCGATGAGGTAGCCCAGGCGCCAGCCGGTCATGGCGTAGAGTTTGGAAAAGCCGTTGAGGACAAAAGCCTGATCGGTATATTCAAGGATGGAATGAGCCTGGCCTTCGTAGACCAGACCGTGGTAAATTTCATCAGAGATGACCGGGATCCCCAGTTCGGCGATCTGCTGCATTCGTTCAGCCGCAAGCAGCGTTCCTGTAGGATTGGCCGGCGAGTTGATTAGAATCCCCTTGGTTGCCGGGTTGATGCGGCTTTGCAGGGCCTGGATTTCGTACTGGAAGCCATTGTCTTCATAGACGTTGACCAGGTCTGGGATGCCGTCGCAGAAGGAGATGAAGTTGGCGTAGCAGGCGTAGCCGGGGTTGGTGAGCAGTACCCGGTCGCCGGGATTGAGCAGGGCGGCGCAGGTCAGCAGCAGGGCCGGCGAGGTTCCCGAGGTGATCAGGATCCGGTCAGGACTGACGCTGACACCGTACTGCCGTGCATAGTGGTCAGATACTGCCTGCCGTAATTCCAGCAGGCCCATGCTGTGGGTGTAGTGGGTTTTATCCTCTCCCAGGGCGGTCATGGCCGCGGCTTTTACTGGTTCCGGGGTGGGGAAATCAGGTTCCCCGACTTCCAGGTGAATAATCGTCCGTCCCTGCCGTTCCAGTTCCTGAGCCCGTTCGAGCACGTCCATGGCCAGGAAAGGTTTCATGGCCAGAGCTTTTTTTGAACGGGGGTATGCCGGTTTCTTCATCATCTTTTTGTCGCCTGAAAGAGTGTGAGAAATTTGTGATTTTTGAGGCTGCCTTGCGCTGAATGAATCATTATGATATAGAACACTCCGTTTCGCAAGCGAAAAGTAGTGGTCCCTGAAGATTGAAAACCCAGTCTTTTTCATGGCATTGCCGTGGTCCTTGTGGCGGAAGATATACTGTTGCTTACGGGTTTCCCGCCTTCATTTCAATCTGAGCAGTTTTAAGAATAAAGAGGTGTTCCCATGTTCAGTACCGAGCAATTGATTAAAATGGCTTTAACCGAGGATCTGGGGACCGGCGACATCACCACCATGTCGACCGTGCCGTCGAATTCCATTTCTACGGCCACGGTAACGTTCAAGGAAGCCGGGGTTGTTGCCGGTCTTGATATCTTCGCTCTCGTTTTTCGCACCCTCGATGCGTCGCTGAAGATAGAATTCCAGAGCCATGATGGTGCCGAGGTATCACCCCGGACGGCAGTGGCTTTTGTTACCGGTTCCAGTTTTTCCCTGTTGATGGGGGAGCGGGTGGCGCTCAATTTCCTTCAGCATTTGAGCGGCATTGCCACCTTGACCCGCAGTTATGTCAGGGAGTTGCCGCCGGACAGCCGGGCCGTAATTGTTGATACCCGCAAGACCACTCCCGGTTGGCGGTCGCTGGAAAAATATGCCGTGCAGGTGGGCGGCGGCAAAAACCATCGGATGGGGCTGTTTGACGGAGTGCTGATCAAGGATAACCATATCAGGGCCACGGGATCAATAGCCAAGGCGGTGCAACAGGCCCGAAAGCTGGCTCCCCATACCCTGAAAATTGAAGTCGAGGTGGAAACTTTGGAAGATTTGCATGAAGCCTGCCGGGCCGGGGCGGACGTGGTTATGCTGGACAACATGGAAGTATCCTTGATGAAGGAAGCGGTGGAGAAAACCCGGCAGGCGTTTCCCGGTGTCCTCCTGGAGGCTTCCGGGGGAATTACCCGGGAGCGCATTGCTGAAATTGCCGCCACTGGCGTCGATCTGATTTCCGTCGGCGCCCTGACCCACTCTGCCAGAGCGATTGACATCAGCATGAACATCATGCAAAGCAAGTGACCGGCACCAAAAGAACCATCTCCTGATTGAAACAATGTCATGAATGTTTCCGAATACTTCCCGTCAGCGGATGTTAATGCTCTTGGGGGACGGATTGTCCATTTGGAGTCGGTTGGCTCCACCAATGATTATGCCTGGCGACTGGCCCAAGATGGAGCTGAGCACGGCTTGGTAGTGGTAGCTGACCGGCAGACGGGCGGTCGGGGACGCCGGGGACGTTCATGGCTCTCACCGCCGGGGGCAAGTTTGGCCTTTTCAATAGTCCTACGGCCGTTTCTGACCCCGGATGCGGTTCCCCCTCTCTCCCTGGTTACTGCTGTTGCCCTGCTTTCCAGCTTGCAGTCGACCATCCCGGGTTTATCTGTCAAGTGGCCCAACGATCTTTATTGTGGTGATCGCAAACTGGCCGGGATTTTGCCGGAAATGAAACTTAAAAGCCGGGAAACGGAATTTGTGATCGTTGGCATCGGCTTAAATGTCAACAGCAAAGCAGCTGATTGGCCGCCGGAGCTTTCGGCCACGGCCGTTTCCATGCATCAGGTGACGGGTGAGAGTTTTGATTTGGATGAAATTCTGCGGAGATTTCTTTTTTCTTTCCACAGCTACTACCGAGACTACTGCCGGCAGGGCCTGCGTGGTGCTGTTCGGCAGGTTTTGACTGGGGCTTCATACCTGGGCGGAAAGCAGGTGACTGTGGCCGTCAACGGCGGGACCATTCGCGGGACGGCAGGGGATATTGATGATCATGGCCGGCTGTTGGTCTATGATGATCATGGCGTCTGCTGGCCGGTGGCCGCCGGCGAGGCAACGGTAGTCGGAATGCAAATGTTTTAAGCAAAAGGGAGATGTCGATGATTCTAGTGGTTGATGTTGGCAACACCCATACGGTTCTGGGGTTGTTCCGGGAGCGGATTTTGCGAGAGAACTGGCGGGTGGCCACCCATTTTTCCCGTACCGATGACGAGTACGGGATGATGCTCCATAACCTTTTTTCTTTCAGCAATATCAGGGCCGATGCCATTCGGGGCATGATTATCTCCTGCGTGGTGCCGCCGATGTTGAAAGTGATGGTGGGCATGGCGGAAAAATATCTGGGTTTAAAACCGCTGGTGGTTGGGCCGGGCATTAAAACCGGCCTGCCCATTCTGCTGGACAACCCCCGGGAAGTCGGCGCTGACCGGGTCGTCAATTCGGTGGCGGCGTACAGCCATTACCAACAGTCCCTGATCGTGATTGATTTCGGTACCGCTACCACTTTTGACTGCATTTCCTCCCGGGGGGAGTATCTGGGGGGGGTTATTGCTCCCGGCCTGCAAATATCCATGGAGGCCCTGTTTCAGAAAGCGTCAAAACTGCCACGAGTTGAATTGTCTCGTCCTCCCCACGTTTTGGGTCGGAATACAGTTCACAGTATGCAGTCCGGTATTGTCTACGGTTACATGTCCCTGGTGGAAGGCTTGGTTGCCCGCTTGTCCGGGGAGATGAAAGGCAGTCCCTTGGTGATTGCCACCGGCGGCCTCGCCTCCCTCATCGCCCGGGAAACCGAAGTTATTGATCATGTTGATGAACTATTAACCCTGAAAGGTCTTTTACATTTGTATGGGTTGAATAAACCAGCGGACCAGCATCTGGATTGATCCCTGGAAGGATTGCCATCTCAGGGCCTCCTTTCAACGATGGATAGTTGCTGTTTGCATTTGTCTGCCGCCTTTCCAATATATTTATCTGTTCACCGTGGAATTTCTCCTTGACATTTACTGGTGTAATATAATAAGTAGAATAAAAAATATTGGAAAGGTATTGATAAGATGAAATTGACCAGAGCCGCAGACTATGCCATCCGGGGAATTATTTATATGTCCATGCAGCCGGCCGGGGCTGTCGTGGTTATTCCTGAAATAGCCAGAGAAATGGGGGTGCCGGTGGGATTCCTGGCCCGTATCTTTCAGAGCCTCAGCCGGGCTGGGCTGGTTATCTCCCACCGGGGTAAAAAGGGTGGCTATTCCCTGACCAGAGAACCGGTGGAGTTGACTTTGAAAGATGTCATTGAAGCGGTGGAGGGGAATATTTCGCTGAACGTCTGCCTGGACGGCTACAGCGATTGTGAACGCATGAGCTACTGCCCGACGCGGGTACATCTCCAGGAAATCCAACGGGTACTGGTGGAAAACCTGGAGAAATATAATTTCGCCACCCTGGCCAGGGAAGAAAAGGCCAGTCGCAAAGTCAAAGGGGTTTCATAAAGCGGGACTTTATTTTTGTTTTTTATTATCCGCCTTCCGGTTGCCTTGAAAAAGGTATTGTGGCTGGAAGGCGGAGTTATGTTTAGCTGATCATTTTTTTTAATCTATCCCCCATGTTTCCATTCCATTGGTAACGCTGTAATCCTTCTTTTACCGCATTTTTAGAGAAGCTGCTTTATTTTGTCGAGAATTGACAGGGCTCGCAAAGGGGTGGTCCGGTTGATGTCGGTTTTCCTCAACAGTTTCCTGGCCTGTTCAATGGCTTCCATATCCAACGGTATTTCGGCGGTGAACGGTTCCAGCATGGGCAGGTAGGGGCTGTTGCCGGGAGCGTTTGTCAGATTTTGGGTGCCGCTTCCTGCCGGCCGGGGCTGCCCTTCGGTTGAAAACTCGGCCTGTTCAAGGTTGCCGAGAATTTCTTGGGCCCGGGCAATCAGGTTGGCGGGTAAGCCGGCCAGTTTAGCCACTTCGATGCCGTAGCTGCGGTTGGTGGCTCCCGGCAGGATCTGCCGCAGAAAGACAATGCCGTCTTTTTCCTGTTTGACGGCGACGTTGTAGTTTTTAATCCTTTTCTTGGTCAGGGCCAGTTCCGTCAACTCATGGTAATGGGTGGCGAACAGGGTCAGGCTGTTTGTCTGGTCGTGGATGTGTTCGGCCACCGCCCAGGCGATGCTGACCCCGTCAAAAGTGCTGGTGCCCCGGCCGATCTCATCCAGGATAATCAGGCTTTTTCGACTGGCGTTGTTGAGAATCTGGGCGGTTTCGGTCATTTCCACCATGAAGGTTGACAGGCCGCGGCTGAGATTGTCCGCTGCACCCACCCGGGTGAAAATCTGGTCGAAGATCGGCAGGGTGGTGCTGGAAGCCGGGACGAAGCTGCCCATCTGGGCCAGCAGGGCGATCATGCCGTTCTGGCGCAGGAAAGTGGATTTACCCGCCATGTTCGGCCCGGTGATAATCCAGATCTGTTCCCGCTCTTCATCCAGGTTGCAGTCGTTGGGAATGAAACGGTCATGAGGATTGAGAGCTTCAATGGTGGGGTGGCGGCCGTCGGCAATCTGCAGGGATTGCCGGGAATCATCGATTGTCGGCCGGCAGTAGTTTTGCCGGTCGGCTACTGTCGCCAGGCTGATCAACACATCCAAAAAGGCCAGTTGCCGGGCGTTTTCCTGCAGAGATTCTATTTCCGCTGCCGCCCGCTGGCGCAGCTGGCAGAACAACTCATATTCCAGGGCAACGATTTTTTCGTCCGCGCCGATAATTTTTTCTTCATATTCCTTCAACGTCGGAGTGATGTAGCGATCGGCATTGGCCAGGGTCTGTTTGCGCAGATAGTCGTCCGGGACCAGATCGCGGTTGCGGTGGGTTACTTCGATATAGTAGCCGAAAACGCGGTTGTAGCGTATCTTCAAGCCGCTGATGCCGGTGCGTTCCTTTTCGCTTTTTTCCAGTTTCACAATCCAGTCCCGCCCCTGGCGGCTGATGCCTTTCAATTCATCGAGATCAGGATTGATTCCCGGGCAAATAAGGTTTCCTTCCCTGATGCCCGGCGGCTGCTCCTCCAGCAAGGTGGTCTCAATGGTGTTGACCAGCGAGGTCATTTCATCCAGGCGTTTCCGGATGTCCTTGAGGAGTGATGCCGGTTGTTCCGTCGTCGTCTCCAGGAGCTTTTTGATCCGGGGGATGACCCGCAGGGAGTTTTTCAGACTGAGCAGGTCGCGGCCGTTGGCGTTCAGGGCGGCCAGTTTGCCGGCCAGGCGCTCCAGATCATAGACTTGATTGAGTGCTTCCTGCAGCTGTTGCCGGATGTCTTTTTCTTCCAGCAAGTACTGGACGGCGTCCAGCCGTTTTTCGATGTTTTGCGGCTCAATCAGGGGGTAGAGAAGCCATTGTTTGAGCAGGCGGCTGCCCATGGCGGTCCGACAGCGGTCAAGCAAACCGTACAGGCTGCCTTCTTTTTGCCGGTCGTGAATGGTTTGCAGCAGTTCCAGGTTGATGACCGTCTGTTTATTGAGCTGCATGCAGTTTTTCTGGTGATGGACCTGCAGCCGATTCAAGTGGTCCAGAGGATTATCGTTCTGGGTTTCCTGGACATAGGCGAGGGCGGCACCGGCGGCGGCAATGCCGGCTTCCATGTTCTGGCAGCCGAAACCGTCCAGGGTCAGGACTGAAAAGTGCCGGCAAAGCCGTTCCCGGGCCAGCCTGCAGTTGAAAAAAGGGTGTTCTTTTTTCCAGGTTGCATGGACC
>Ga0256913_10000983_pt1 | contig 14805 bp, 12 predicted proteins | sample Axial_MatmetaG_FD_185970 | JGI IMG/M metagenome (GOLD analysis project Ga0256913, IMG submission 185970) | Deep-sea worm associated microbial mat communities from Axial Seamount, Juan de Fuca Ridge, Pacific Ocean - Axial_Mat | ecosystem: Environmental > Aquatic > Marine > Oceanic > Microbial...
TTGGCGTTGATCCTAACGATCCTCTTTTTCAAAACAGCTCGAAAATTACTGCATCTAAATTTAATGCCGGATTTGGGATTAACTACAACTGGAAAAGATTTAACGTGGGTTTTTCAATACCTACCCTTTTCACATCAAGACAGGAAGTTGAAAACAGCGAAGGCGTTACCTTTAATCAAAAACAGGAGTTTCTTTTCCATGCCTCCAATATTTTTTCTCTTGCCGAAGAATGGGATTTACAAGCGTATGCTGTTTTCCGAAAAACCACCAACGACCCCATGAATTTTGAGATCTCTGCCATGTTAATATATTTAAAACGTTTCTGGAGCGGGCTCCTTTTTAGAAGAGGGGGAGCATTGGCCATTAATCTGGGGGGGAATCTTATCAAAGGACTGGTATTTAACTATTCATACGAAATCCCCGTTGGAGGTATTAATGCCCGCTCAGGTGGCTCACATGAAATAACTCTCGGGTGGCGTATCGGGATGAAATCAAACAAATTTTTTGAATATAACCGGGAATACTACAGAATTCAACGCGAATCAAGTAACAAGTCAAACAGCAGGAAAAACTATCCTCCCATTTATGATTATCGTTACAGAAGGATTAACAAATGATACGTTATTTAACATATCACAGGATATTGCTTCTGCTGATGATTGTTTTCATGGCGGAAAATATGCCGGCACAATCACCCCAACCCGTTAAAGTCGATTCGGTTGTTGTTCTCTTTTACAATAACCCCGATTCGGTTACCGTTACCAAAACCCCGTTAAAATACGACAAGGCTTTTGCCATGAGTTTTCAGGAGGATGATTCACATGTTGACATTTACAACACCGCCTATCCTCTTTTTGAAGGAAACGGCTCAACAGGCGGTCTCTATTATACCGACGGATGTGGTAATTCAATTACCTTTAAAATGTCAACCGCAATGTATATTTTCAACGGACTGAATGTTGACCTGCTGGAACCCGGCCCTTACCATGTGCCCGACTATCTTACATGGCCCCAGATTAAAGAATTATGGGAACACAACTGGGGTGTGGAAAACCATGGTGTATCCGACCCCGTAACCGGTCATGCCGATTACGATATTCAACGTACCCAAAGCTATGCAAAACGAAAAGTAAACGACTCATTATATATTAAGGTGTTTGTACAACCCAATCAGGGCGAAGCCTATTATGTTCCTTGCCAAAACAATAACTATAACGGATTTTTTGGACAGGGAATGGCTGACGGACTAAATGCCGACGAAGCAGGAATAAACCTTAATGACTCAACCATCGACTGGCTCTCAATTAAAAAAATTAACCGCATATTTTCGGGTTATGGCTATAAAAATAAAGCCGACGAATTATACAGCTACTACCAACAAGGCTCCAACCGCTGGGTTCCGTGGGGATGGCATGTTAATTTTACATCGGCATTTTCTTCCGAGTTAACCCAAATCTATTATGATTACGGTGAATTGGGATTGGATAATATTTTAATCGCATCAGACGACGAAATTCTGGACTACCTCGCCGTTAAACAGGCCGTTACCGTCAACAGTAACCTTTCGGGCAACCGGCTTAGCATTACTTTTAGCGGCAATGTTCCTGCCGACCGGCGGTTTTATTCGTTAACGCTTAAGGTGGTTGCCGACAAAATAATCAGCAGTATTAATGTTTACGGAACCGATGATTATTCGGTTACGGGTGTTAATCAGGATTCGGGACTGATAAACCTTTCGTGGGATGGCAGATATTATTACCCCATGGAATACCTTGCCGACTCGTTTACAACCATTGCCGCGGTTTCAGGCAATCAGTATGATGCCCTTGTGGCCATGGACTATGTGATTTTATCGGACTGCGGCCACACAAAAGACAGTTTAAGAGATGTTTTATGCGGTCTGAATCACGAAGGCTGGAACCCGGGTTATGACGAAGGTTTTTGTGACGTATTATCGGTTAACCTTGGAAACGACACAACCATTTTAGCCGGCGAATGTATTACGCTTACAGGACCTGACGGAGAATATTCCTATAGCTGGAGCACGGGCGACACCACGCAAAGCATTGATATATGCCCCGATACCGATACGCTGGTTTGGCTTACCATCGAAAACAACCTCGATTTTTGCGCATCCGACAGCATCAATATCTTTATTCATACCTATTCGTTTTCGCTGGGGCCCGATACCACCATCTGCCAGGGAGAATGTGTTACATTAACAGGACCTGACGGTATGGCTTACTACCACTGGTACCGAAGCGATACCATTTTCGATACGCTTCAAAGTACTACGGTTTGTCCCGAAGACACTACGGAATATGTACTTGAAGTTATGGACTCGTTCGGTTATATTGCTTCCGACACCATTGTTGTAAATGTTTTACCTGTTCCAGATTGGAGTCTTGGTGCCGATACCACCATCAACCTTGGAGAATGCGACTCCCTGTTTGGCCCCGACGGCTTCGCTTCTTATCACTGGTATCGTGCCGATACACTTTTTGACACCCTGCAAAATATTGAAGTTTGTCCTGTGGATACCACCCAATATGTACTTGTGGCAACAACATATAATGATTGCGAGTCGTCCGATTCGATAATTTACAACGTCATCCATATGGAATTTTCCATCGGCCCCGATACATCCGTCTGTTTTGGTTCGCAAGTTACCCTTACCGGACCCGATAATATGGAAACTTACCGTTGGTACGAAAACGACACCGCAAACCTAATTGATACGGTTCAGTCCATAACCGTTTCCCCGCCCGATACAACAATGTACATTTTATATGCGGTTGATTCGTTAGGTGCATATAACTACGACAGCCTATGGGTTAACATCCTTCCGCTCCCCGTCGCTTCAATCACCACTGCCCAATCGGCCTGCAGCGGCGAATTAGCCCGTATTTTGGTATCGCCCGTTTCATATTACGATAAATATATTTGGCACTATAACAACCAAACAGACACAACCGATATGGGAGTGTTGATTTTTATTCCAACACAAACACAAACCGTAACGGTAGAAATTGTTGACACCTATGCCTGTAAAACCGAAGACGACACCTTAATAAATGTATGGCCCGATCCGGTTTTGTTACCTCCCAACGACACTTCAGCCTGCCTTGGCGACAGTGTAACCTTTAAGGCAACCGGCGACGGAACCATCTGGTGGGAAGATTTGGCCGGCAATATCATTACCGACACAACATTTTTTAAAACCGTTTCAACTGCGGATACCTCGTTTGTTGTTAAAGACACAACCGGTTACGGGTGTAGTACAAGCGATACGGTAGCACTGGAGGTGTTGCCTTTACCCGATGTGAACATAATTTATCCCGATACGGCGGTTTGTACTTATACCGAAATAGAACTTATAGGTACCGGTGCCAAAACCTATACATGGTTTATGGGAGACGAACAACAAACAGGCGACACCCTGTTGTTTTATATTGTTGATACCACACACTTTTTACTGAAAGGGATTTCGGCCGACGGTTGTTTAAACACCGATTCGGCAGTGGTAAACACCAAACTCGTTCCCGAAGTGTTTGCATGGGGCCTTTTACCTGCATATTGTCAAAACGACCTTCCCGACTCTTTATTCGGAACTCCCGAAGGAGGGCAGTTTCTCGGCTCCGGAGTGGTAGGCAACCTGTTTAAGCCGTCCATTGCAGGAACAGGCAGACAGGAAGTGGTTTATCATTATATTAACGAAGAGTCGTGTCCCGGATACGACACCTTATTTACCAAAGTTTACGGTGCAGGTAACGATATAGACCTTGGTAATAACGATACAATTATTCCGGGCGATACAATTACTTTGGATGCAGGAGGAGGGTTTAACAGTTATTTATGGAATACAGGCGACACAACACAAACCATTAAAATTATCTTCGAAGACTATCCTCTCGGCATCCGCCGCTTTTCGGTGGTGGGAATCATTAACTCATGTACTTCAACCGGATACATTGATATTTTGTTTGGTAACCCCGAGGCAATTGATGAAAACAACAAAAACGCAGACATAATTTATCCAAATCCCAATTGGGGTAAGTTTACTTTATCATACAGGGGCAATGGCAGCAATCTTTCATTATCAGTGATTAATTTACAGGGCAAAACCATATTTTCAAAAACATTTTCCAAATGTAGCGGCAGGTGCAACCAAACCATCAAATTACCGACACTTACTTCGGGAATTTATTTTGTAAAATGGTATAACGGAAACCGGTGGAACATCTCAAAAATTCTAATCCGTAAATAACCTTTCTTACCCTTTGATTTTTATTACTTTTGCCAAAATTTTTAATTATGGCTAAAGTACTTGGAATTGGAAATGCACTGGTAGATGCATTGAATAAATTAACCGGCGACGATTTGCTGGACGAACTGGGTCTTCCCAAAGGAAGCATGCAATTGGTTGATGCCGAAACCTCGGCAAAGATTCAGGAAAAGAGTAAAAACCTTGATAAAGAGATGGCTTCCGGCGGTTCGGCTGCCAATACCATCCACGGACTGGCAAATCTTGGTGTTGAAACAGCTTTTATCGGAACCGTAGGCGAGGATGAAATAGGAAACTTTTTTATTGAAGATTTGAAAAAAAGCGGCATTAAACCTTTGCTGAATATTTCAAAAACCCCTTCGGGATTGGCAAATGCCATGATTTCTCCCGATGGCGAAAGAACTTTCGGAACATTTTTGGGCGCTGCCATTGAGCTGTCGGCTGATGATTTGAAACCCGAACAGTTTAAAGGATACGACATTCTTCATGTGGAAGGTTATCTGGTTCAAAACCACCAACTGCTTGAAAACATTTTAAAAACAGCTAAAAACGAAGGCCTGGAAATTTCGTTAGACCTTGCAAGTTACAATGTGGTGGAAGACAATCTGGATTTCCTTAAAAAAATGGTTGAACAATATGTTGATATTGTTTTTGCCAACGAAGAAGAGGCCAAAGCTTTTACGGGTAAAGAGCCGGAAGAGGCTCTTAACGAATTGGCCGATCTAACCAAAGTTGCCATCGTAAAAGTGGGAAGCAAAGGTTCTATGATCAAACAAAACGATAAAGTTGTTTCGGTAGGCGTTGAAAAAACAGAAGTGGTTGACACTACCGGCGCAGGCGACCTGTACGCTTCCGGTTTTCTTTATGGATATGTAAATAATTTCCCCCACGAAAAATCGGGTAAAATCGGTTCTCTGCTGGCAGCAAAAGTAATTGCCCGTTACGGAGCAAAATTATCGGAAAACGACTGGGAAGAAATTAAAAAACAAATCTAAAAATCAGGAAAAGTGAAAAGGACAGAGATAAAAGACATACTGCAACGCGAAGATTTTGGCGCGGAAGTTAAAGTGATGGGCTGGGTTCGTACCAAACGGGCAAGTAAAAATGTGGCATTTATTGCAATGAACGACGGCTCAACCATAAAAAATGTTCAAATCGTTGTGGAAATGAACCGGGAGTTTGAAAAAATTCTTGAAAACGTTCATACGGGAGCCGCATTATCGGTAACAGGTAAACTGGTTGAATCGCTGGGAAGCGGCCAAAAAGTTGAAGTTCATGCCAGTCAAATTGAGGTGCTTGGTAAGGCCGACCCTGCCGAATACCCGTTGCAACCCAAAAAACATTCGCTTGAGTTCCTTCGCGAAAAGGCGCATCTGCGATTTCGTACCAACACCTTTAGTGCCATTGCGCGGGTACGTCATGCCATGATTTTTGCCATCCATAAATTTTTTAACGATCGGGGCTTTTTCAACATTCACACCCCCATCATTACCGGTTCCGATGCCGAAGGTGCCGGCGAAATGTTTCAGGTTACCACCTTAAACCTCGATAACCTTCCAAAAGATGAAGAGGGAAACCTTAACTTTAAAGAAGATTTTTTCGGCAAAGCCGCCAACCTCACGGTTTCCGGTCAGCTTGAAGCCGAACTGGCAGCACTGGCACTGGGCAAAGTTTATACTTTCGGCCCCACCTTTCGCGCCGAAAATTCCAACACAACCCGCCACCTTGCCGAGTTTTGGATGATTGAACCCGAAATGGCCTTTTACGATATCAATGATGATATGGACCTCGCGGAAGAGATGCTGAAATATGTTATTGGATATGCGCTTGATAACTGCATGGATGATCTTGAATTTCTCAGCAAACGGCTACAGGACGAAGAAAAAAACAAAAAAGCCGACCAGCGCTCCATGGAATTGATTGAAAAGCTGAAGTTTGTTTTGGAAAATCCTTTTGCACGAATTTCATATACCGAAGCCATCGATATTTTACGAAACTCAAAACCAAATAAAAAGAAAAAATTCCAGTTTGTTATCGAAGGCTGGGGAGCCGACCTGCAATCGGAACACGAACGTTACCTTGTTGAAAAGCACTTTAAAACACCCGTTATCCTAACCGATTATCCAAAGGATATCAAAGCCTTTTACATGAAACAAAACGACGATGGAAAAACGGTAAGGGCCATGGATGTGTTGTTTCCGCAAATCGGCGAAATAATTGGCGGCTCGCAGCGCGAAGAAGATTACGACAAATTATATACACGGATGAAAGAGATGAACATCCCCGAAGAGTCGATGTGGTGGTATCTGGAAACCCGTAAATTCGGTTCGGTACCTCATGCCGGTTTCGGACTGGGTTTTGAAAGGTTAATCCTTTTCCTTACGGGAATGGGTAACATCAGAGATGTAATCCCTTTCCCGCGTACACCTCAAAACCTTGAATTTTAAAATCAAAAATTAGGAGCTCATCATAAACATTACGGATGAGCTTCTTTTTTTTACAACCCGATTTTGACAAACCGCATCAACATACAAATGGCCCCTTTTCAGGGAATAACCGACCTGGTATTCAGGGAACTTTATACACGGCATTTTCAGGGAGTTGACAAATTGTTCACCCCGTTCTTTACCGGTATTTACAAACGCAACCTGAACGGCCCGCGAAACAAAGAGCTTTTACACACATCGGAAAACGGTGTTCCGGTCGTACCCCAGATTTTAAGTAAAGATGCCGATGAAATTTTACGGTTTGCCGAAATTTGTAAGGAGCTTGGTTTTACCGAAATAAACTGGAATCTGGGATGCCCCTATCCACGGGTTGCCAACAAAAAGCGCGGATCGGGGATGCTTCCTTATCCACAGGAAATTTACCGGATTTTGCAAAAAATAATGCCGGAAATGCCCGTCGGGTTTTCCGTTAAAATGCGGCTCGGTTATATCAGCCCAAAAGAAATTTTTGAAATCATTCCTGTTTTAAACAGCTTTCCCGTTAAAGAGGTCACCATACACGCGCGTATCGGAAAACAACTTTATAAAGGGAAAACCGATAAGGATACTTTTGGTAAAGCCTTAAAACTAAGCAAACATCCCCTTGGTTACAATGGAGACATCTTTACCAAAACCGATTTTGATGAACTTAATCAACGCTTCCCTTTGCTTGATTTTATCATGCTGGGACGGGGATTGCTGGCAGACCCCTTTTTACCCGCCTATATAAAGCAACTGGAAACACCTCCCTCAATTGAACAAAAAGAAAAAATAAACCGTTTTATTAACGACCTTTATTACCACCGCCGCAAACAGCACAACAACGGACTACAAACACTTGGCAACATGAAAGAGTATTGGTGGTACTTATCACACTCGTTCGACAATCCTCATAAAGTATTCAGCCTGATTAAAAAGAAAAAAACGTTTGAAGATTACGAAGATGCGGTAAACAGGGTTTTCAGCAATTTTCAATGGGTGGGGCAGCAGGCAGCCCTGTTCGGAAATGAACCAAATATATAACAATGAAAATGCTTACATTTGCTGCCAATTAAAAGGTATGAGGATTCCGTTTTTTTTTATTTTTCTTATTATTCTTCCTTTCTTACTGTTTGGGCAGAAGGAGAATGAATGGAAGTTGATTAAACAACAAAAAGGGATTGATGTTTATTCAAAAACCATAAAGCAATCACCGATAAAAGCGGTAAAAGCCACCAAACTTGTTAATTGTTCACTGGCCTCGGCTGTTGCGGTAATTTTGGATGTTGATAGTCATACAAAATGGATGTATCAAAGCAAAAACGCACGCATCCTGAAAATGGTAAACGATACCACATGGTATTATTATGCCCAATCGGACACCCCATGGCCGACATACGATCGCGATTATGTTTCAATAATTACCATCACCCGCAATCCCGATGGCAGCATCAGTGTTTCAGGTAAAGGAATACCGGATTATATACCTGAAAAAGAAAATATTGTCCGCCTTCCGTATTCCGAATCCCTTTGGAAGTTTACCGCTGTAAATGAAAACAATACTTTTGTGGAACTCTATTTATCAGTTGATGTGGGCGGTACCATACCACCATGGATTATAAACCTTTTTATATCGAGAGGCCCATATCAAACACTGCTAAACTTTTCAATTATTGTTCACGACAAAAAATATCAAAACAGTCGCCTGCCCGATTTCCTTCTACAATAGTTCGCTTTACCGATTGCTTTCGCCCGTTTACCGATTAATAGTTTACAACCGACTTTCAACTAACTATTTTTGTTGTTGATAAATCACTAACTAATAACCGGTAATATGAAAAAGCAAATATTATTAATAACAGGAATAGTTATTTTGTTACGCATCATTATTATTACCATTTTTAAAGATGACCCGATATTTTTTCTTGCACCACGGAACCTTAACGGCAGAGGGGTTTTGGTTTCACCTGTATGGATCGACTTTTTAATTCCCATATTGGCAATTATTGTTTTACGAAATAAAACCACAAACTTATTGTTTGATATAAAGAAGTTGTTAAAACCGTTACTAACAGCACTTACTATTTTAACGGCTCCTCTGTTAACAGGTATATTATTATCAAATTATATTCAAAAAAGCCTAATAACATTTGAGTTTAATTCCGTTTTTTTATTCCGTTACCTATTGTATGTATTAACATTTATTGCAATTAATGTTTTTGCCGACAAGCTAAAAAACAAAAGCAAAACATATAAATATGGTAGTTTGTTTTTATTTATAATGTTTGTTGCTTGTACCCAGGATATCTTTTCCTCGGGAAACACATCATACATGTTACTGGCATTATTTAGCAGTGTCGGGGTATCAACGGCAATTATTGTTTTAGGTATGCGAAAAAGTTATAAATCAAATCCTGTCGAAACAGTAGTTGCGGTTTCCTTAACAGGCCTTATTTTAATCTTTTTTATTTACAACATTTTATCAGTTAGTTACTTTACCATTTTTTTGCCTTTTTTAACAATGTTTGTTACTGCTTTGGTTTTTTATAAAAACTGGAAATTACGATCAAAAATAATCATCGTTTCGCTACCGTTTTTACTGGCTGTTTTTTTAAACACCGGATTACCCCTGATGGTATCTCCGGAATTTGCAAACCGGCTTATTGAACGAAAAGAAGAAAAAACACTTTTTGAATCGAGAACAGGTGATGTGGTGGTAAAATACAATAGTCAGAAACTAAAATCCATATCAATAAAATTTGCTAAAGTTATTGATGCCGCCAATAAAATATGCAAACAGGAGTTTGGTTTTTCTCCCGAAGTAAAAGAACTGATTATTAAAGGTATTGCTCCCGGCGGATTTCATGCTGAGTTTCCAAACCGTATAGTCGGCAATATAATGAGTGAAAAATTTATTGAAAATTGTTCGGATAGTACCTTTTTAAACAACTGGAGATTATTACCTGATTTTCCTGATCCGGTAAATTCCATACTTCACGAATACAGCCACCTGTTAGGAGTAATCCCTTACCATAAATGGTGGCCCGGTGCCGAAGAAGAAGGGTGGGCAACATTTTCAGCAACCGTTTTAAGCAAACTCCTATACAATAAATATGGTAAAACATTATGGCAACCGGCTTATGATTATAACCATCAGGCAAACATGATTACCAAACTAAATCTTTCGGAAAAGGCGGTTGTATGGTCTCACCCAAACGAATACGGAGGATTTATTTTATGGTATAATCTGGCAGGCGATTACGGGTTAAAAAAGCTGTACAATATGCGTTGGAATATTAGTAAACACAATATAAACGGTTCATTGTATTATTACAGTAACCCCGGGGAAGCAAAAAAAGTTGTTGAACTTTTCGGTTATAAAAAGTTTAAAAATTACGGCAATACACCTAAAAAGCCTTTTAATGTAATTTATTCATTAAATGATTATTTATATTTGGCAAAAACAACAGGAATTGATACCGGCAAAATAATCCGGCTATATAATTTTTTAAAAAACAGAATAATTAACCCGACAATACCGCTACCTTAAAAAAACCTGATATGCAATATGTTTTGTGTATTTAGTTTTCAGATATTGTCAAATAAAAAATAAATTGTAATGGAAAATAAACCAACCGACAGCCGATTAATAATCGGTATAATACTCATTGTCCTTGGAGGCCTGCTTATGCTCAATTCGCTTGGTTTGGTTGACTGGTCCCTGAGTTATTATATCTTTTCATGGAAAACCCTGCTAATATTTATAGGCATTATCCTTATAACCAATAAACAACGAAAAATTGCAGGAACCGTACTAATTGTACTGGGACTGGCTTTTTGGTTTCCCATTGTTTTCGGTATTAATGTAAGGTTTCATCAGGTTTTTTGGCCGCTGTTATTAATCGGCCTCGGGGTAGTAGTAATTACACGGAGAGGAAATATTCCCGGCAAAAACAACCGGAATAAAGAGCATTGGAAAAAGAATTTCGGAGGCACCACCAGCTATACCGACGATTTTATCAACGATGTATCTATTTTTGGTGGAGGACATAAAAGGGTGGAAACAAAAAACTTTAAAGGAGGAAACCTCACTTCGGTTTTCGGAGGCTCCGAAATCAATCTGTTAGATGCCGAAATGTCCGACGAAGGCTGTATATTGGATGTTTTTACGCTGTTTGGAGGAACAACACTTATTGTTCCCGCTAACTGGAAGGTTCAAATTGATGCCGTTTCAATATTAGGCGGACTAAACGATAAACGCAGGGTGGCAGCATCGGAGTTGGATCAGTCGAAAGTACTTGTTATTAAAGGGGTGGTTATGCTTGGCGGAATCGAAATTAAAAGCTTTTAAACAGTGGATACTCCGGTTTTACAAAAGAAAAACTATGTTGCCGTCTATTTGCTGGTTTGGCTTATTATTGTCGTTATTCATGCCGCCGTACTCTTTTTTATCTATGGAATATCCATAAAAGGCAGCGTGGCCGATGCTGCCGTTTTTAACATTCTTTTTGCATTGGCAGGTTATACTTTATGGTTCGTAATCAGGTATAATCTTAAAGAAAAACCGTCGGGTTTTGATCTTCTGTTTCAGCACTTAATGGTTGCTATGGTAATTATTGCCACATGGTTTTTTGTTTCTTACTATACCCTTTCGGGTGTTTTATCGAACGATAACGATTATCTGCAATTTCTACAGGAATCTATTCCCTGGCGTATTATCACGGGGTTTTTCTATTATATCGTTTTTGTGCTGGTTTATTATGTGATTCTTTATTACGAAGACCTGCAGGAAAAACTCAAAAGAGAGAGCGAATTGCAAAAACTTGTTAAGGAAGCGGAGCTCGATGCTTTGAAATCACAAATAAATCCGCACTTTCTGTTTAACAGCCTTAACTCGGTCAGCTCGCTTACCCTGGCTTCTCCGGATAAAGCACAGGAGATGGTTATAAAACTCTCCGATTTTTTAAGATATTCATTGAGCAGCAACCGTAAATCGGTGACCACCATCGAAAACGAATTCGGCAACATCAAACGGTATCTCGACATTGAAAAAGTAAGATTCGGTAAAAGATTAAAATTTATTGCCCATATTCCGGATGAATGCCTCAACGCCGACATCCCCAGCCTTATTCTTCAGCCTCTTATTGAAAATGCCATTAAACACGGGGTTTACAACAGCAGCGAAGAGGTAACCATAAAACTGTCGTGCACAAAAAACAAAGATTTTATTATTATTGAAATCAGTAACGATTACGATCCGGATGCCATCCGTAAAAAAGGTGAAGGAATAGGTTTAAAAAATATCCGGAACCGCCTGCAGCTGATTTATCAACGTCAGGATTTACTTGTAACCGAAGCAAACAATAATATTTTTAAAGCAACATTGAAACTCCCTATACAAAACAAAAAAGACCATGAGCAACATTAAAACCGTAATTATTGAGGATGAAGCACCTGCCCGCGACTTACTGAGTGCTTACCTCAAAAACGAAAAAGATATTGAAATAGTTGATGCGTGTGAAAACGGATTTGAAGGCATAAAAGCCATTGCCAAACACCATCCCGATCTGATTTTTCTTGATGTGCAAATGCCCAAACTTACCGGATTTGAAATGTTGGAACTTCTCGACGAATACCCGCAAATTATTTTTACCACCGCATACGATCAGTATGCCATAAAAGCCTTTGAACTCAATGCCGTTGATTATTTAATGAAACCCTTCTCCAAAGAACGGTTCCATCAGGCACTTGAAAAAGCACGAAAACGAATTTCGGATAAGCAAACCGACAACAAACCGGTTAAAAGCCTGGTAAACAAAGTTAAAGAAGAGAACGGCCCCATTGACAGGATTTTTGTAAAAACAGGCAGCCGTATTGATGTTATTCCTGTTTCGGAAATCATCCGTATTGATGCCCAGGACGACTATGCTGAAATTATTACCGCTAAAAAGTCGTACCTCAAAAAGGAAACGATGAATTATCTTGAAAAAAACCTCCCACAATCCAATTTTATCCGAATACATCGCTCCTCAATCATCAACACCGATTATATGGATAAGATTGAAAAATACGGAAAAGAGAGTTACCTTGTTGTTCTTAAAGACGGAAGTCGTGTTAATGTAAGCAAATCGCGGATTAAAGCGTTACGTAATACTTTGGGAATATAGTTTTATCTACTCCTTCTCAGGCTCGTTTTTAATATCACTTTTTACCGCTTTTAATCCTACCGAAATTATACCGTATGTATCTATTCTCGGAATTTTCTTTTCAAACGACACTTTACAAATACCATCGGTAATAAACGGCATCTCTTTACGGATATTCAGTGTTAAAGAAGTTACATTGTTTTCGGTGGTTCCAAGGGGTGCCCCCGTTCTTTTATCCTTTATCCAAAAACTATAATTTCTCGATCGTATTTCACCGCCGGGAGTATAAAAGGTTATGTTAACAGGCAAACGTTTGTTGTTAAATTTGTTATTGTATTTTAAAAGAAGATAAAAATCGAGCATATCACCCCTCTTTACCGGAACTTCAAAATCAAGATTATTAAAACGTTGCCAGTTATGATTCTCTAAAGGAATAATCTTTTCAAACGAATCGGATTTGTCCCCTCCCGAACACGAAATAACCGAAAATAAAACAACGATAACCCAAAAATTTTTCATAACCATTAAATTTAAGATGAATCAAATTTAGCAAAATAAAAATTGATACTTTTGAAACCGTGGGAAAAAAGAAAACAAAAAAATATTATGTGGTATGGAAAGGCCACAATCCCGGAATTTACAACAGCTGGGACGAATGCAAAAGCCAGACACAGGGTGTGGTGGGAGCACAATACAAAGCTTTTGTTAATAAAAAGGAGGCGGAAGATGCCTTTAAAAGTTTTTACGAAAACTATGTGGGTGTTGATACAAAAAAGGGGGCGGGACTGTCGGAAAACCAATTGGCAGCCATCGGCAAACCCATTGTACCCAGTCTTTCGGTTGATGCCGCATGTGCCGGCAATCCCGGCGTTCTGGAGTACAGAGGGGTTGTAACCGAAACGGGAAAACAGGTGTTTGCCCGTGGTCCTTATCCCGAAGGAACGGTAAACATTGGCGAGTTTTTGGCCATTGTTTTGGGGTTGGCCTATTTAAAACAAAAGGGGTTAAAAATTCCCATTTATTCCGATTCAAACATAGCTATAAGTTGGGTAAACAAACGACAGGTAAATACAAAGCTCCGAAGATCGGCAAAAAACGCATCCCTTTTTGATGCCATTGAAAAAGCGATAGCATGGCTTAAAAACAACGAATGGAACAATCCCATTTTAAAATGGCGAACCGATGCCTGGGGAGAAATTCCGGCTGACTACGGCAGGAAGTAACCGGTTTATGTTAAAACCCTCAACTTGTTTTTGGGAATATAAATGGTAATTGATTTACCAATAACATCAATCTGCACTTTTACCTTATGCTTACCGTTAACTTCTATCAGTTCTCCCATTAATCCGATTAAATTTCCCGACACAACCTCCACCTTTTTGCCCTTTATCCACTCCACATTTTCAGGTACTTCAGGTTCTGTTTCTTCTAAAAAATACTTTACGGCTTCAATTTGCTGAACCGGAATGGCAACCGCTTTTCCCTCAAAAGTAACATATCGTACCAGGTGAGGGTTTTGCAGAACACGATAATAATCTTTCTGCCGGATGTGAACAAAAATATAGGAACGAAACAAAGGTTCTTCCACCCATTTTTTCCGGTCGCTCCACTGTTTAAGTCGTTTTATCAGCGGCAGGTAATAATCAATTTGTTGTGCTTCCAGTTCCTGTGCAGCCTTTTTCTCTGCCCTTGAGCGGGCATACACTGCATACCAATGCTTTGTAACGTCACTTTTTGCCATCACTATTTCAAAAACGAGTGATAATCACCTTTCAAACCAATGGGATTGGCCGACCGGATATTATGGACTATTTGAATGGAATTACGTGCATCCGGAATACCAAAACCCCGGCCATTAATAATGGATTGATAACTAACGGTATGTAAGTCGGTAAAACCTCCCGAAAAC
>Ga0256913_10000984_pt1 | contig 14805 bp, 17 predicted proteins | sample Axial_MatmetaG_FD_185970 | JGI IMG/M metagenome (GOLD analysis project Ga0256913, IMG submission 185970) | Deep-sea worm associated microbial mat communities from Axial Seamount, Juan de Fuca Ridge, Pacific Ocean - Axial_Mat | ecosystem: Environmental > Aquatic > Marine > Oceanic > Microbial...
GAAAAGAGTTGAGCTGTTCATCCGATAGATACATAAGATAACCTTTTATTTGAAATTAAGTTACATTATATAGTGAATATCTAAGAGAGAGTTAAAGTAACTACACCCTTGCCATTGAAGATACTTCATTGATACAAATCATAAAACTATTTTCCAAATCATAGTATAATCCTTCACTATAAAACCTATCAAGGATTCTAATGATAGACGTTAAAAATTTAACCAAAAAGTTTGGTTCTACTGTCTCACTGGATGAGGTGAGTATCGCATTTAATAAAAACGACTCCATTGCTCTTATGGGGGCAAATGGAGCAGGGAAGACCACACTGATTCGCTCTATTTTGGGCTATTATCATCCTGATGGTGGTTCTGTGATGGTGAATGGGCTTGACCCGATAAAAGAGCGTCAAGAGGTGCTTAAACATATCGCTTTTGTGCCACAGTTGCCTCCTCCCATTAAGCTTAGTATTGATGAGCTGATTCGCTATGTTGAGGTGAGTGCTGATGTGACACGAGAGCGTATTTTGTATCATGCCAATGAGATGAAGCTTGATATTAAGAGCAATATAAAGAAGTCATTTTTTAAATTGAGTGGGGGGATGAAGCAGAAGTTGCTTATTGCTATTGCACTTTCACAGGAGAGTGAGATTATTATCTTTGATGAGCCAACGGCAAATCTTGATCCCAAGGCTCGTGATGATTTTTATCGGCTTTTGGAAGGCAAAGGGGAAGATAGGGTTCTGCTTTTTGTGACGCACAGGCTTGAAGAGGTTGAATCTCTTGTAAACCGTGAGGTCTATATGGATTTGGGAAAAGTGGTTTCTGATGAGAGGATTTAGCTTTTTACTGTCTATTTTTCTATTTATTTTTCTATTGGGGTGTGACTCATCCTCAACCGATAAAATACTCTGTCCCAAGTGCAATATGCCCATTCCCGACTCAAAAGAGCAGAGTTCCTATCTTGATAAAAAAACGTATTTTGATGATATGGGATGTCTTGTTTTATGGACAAAAGAGCAAGGAGTAGAGCCCAAAGAGGCGATGGTCTTTACCAAAGATACCAAAGAGTATATCAAAGCAACTCAAGCTTTTTATACCATTAACGAGCGAACACCGATGGGATATGGGTTTACAGCCTATAAAAAAGCTCAACCCCAAAGTATCACGTTTGATGAGGTAAAATTACGAATGTTAAGGGGTGAGCATATGGCAAACCCAAAAATTAGAAAACAGATATTAGGAGAGTAGATGAAAAATTTACAATTAATCGCTTTTTTGGATTTAAAAGAGTCCATCCGAGCCAAATGGTTTTTGGTCTACTCGTTGGTGTTTGGAGGCTTGATTGCTCTCTTTTTTATCGCAGGGGTGACCGAATCACAAGTGATGGGCTTTAGTGGGCTTAGTAGATTGTTACTTATGTATATTCAGATTACGATTATTATCTTGCCTATCTTTATCTTGATAACCACGGTACGCTCTATTTCGGGTGATAGGGACAGTCATGTCTTGGAGTATATGCTCTCGTTTCCCATTTCGCTAAAAGAGTATTATTGGGGCAAGGTTATTGGGCGATTTATTACGGTCTATCTGCCTGTGGTTTTTGCGATGGTTATCGCGATTATCTATGGAGCATTTAAAGGGGCAGATATCCCTTGGGCGATATTTTTCCTCTATACAGGGTTGCTATTTGCTTTAAGCTTTGCCTTTTTGGGGATTGCTTTTTTTATCTCCTCATTTGTTAAGTCATCAGAGGTGGCACTGGGGATAGCCTTTTTTATATGGATATTTCTCTTGGCATTTATAGACATAGCACTTATATCGCTTATGATGCAACAGCGTTTTAATGAAGAGCTTATTATCGGGATTGCATTGATGAATCCAATGGAGATATTTAGGGTCGCTGCGATTTCGCTCTTTGACCCTGAACTCACCGTCATGGGACCTGTGGCATTTTATATTTTAGATACGATTTCACAAACACTATTTGTGCTATTGTCCATAATCTATCCTGTCATAGTCGGACTACTGTTTGCCTTTTTAGGGTTCAAGATATTCACCAAAAAAGATTTGGTGTAGGGTGCATTTTTCAACGCATCATAAATTTAATTAAGGAGTTAAAATATGAAAAAAACAGCCATAATATTTCTACTATTATTCTCTCTAATATTCGCATCAACAGAGAGCAATGAGACCAATAACAGCACATGGAAAACGAAACCAATTACAAAAGTATACAGCATAGAGTATGACAAAAATACCACCTGTTTGGTGCGACACTTTAAACTCTATAAAGAGCCAAAATGGGTAGCTAAAATAGAGACAAGAGATGGGAAAACGGTCTACTTCTCTAGCCCTAAATCTCTTTTTGAGTTCTACCATCGACCAGGGAAGTGGTTTGATGTGGGGGTGAAGAGTGAGCGAGATTTTTCCAAGATAGTGGTAACGGATTATGAGACACTCAAACGGATAGATGCAGAAAAGGCTTTTTATGTTTATGGTAGCCGTGCTATCTCTCCTGCTGGAGATGATTTGGTGGCACTAGAGACCAAAGAGGGTGCAGAGGCATTTTCTAAAAAATACAGTGGGAAACGGATATTTACTTTTGATAAGGTGTCCGATGCCCTAATTCGACTTTTAAATGGAAGGATATAAGATGAAAAAACCAACACCAATAGATGAAGAGATAGTGCTTGACCCAAAGCGTTATATTGTAAGTGAGACGGATGAAAAAGGGAAAATTACCTTTTGTAATGATTATTTTAGAGAGGTTTCGGGTTATAGTAATGAGGAGTTGATGGGAAAATCTCATAATATTGTACGTCATCCTGATATGCCAAAGGTGGTCTTTAAACTGCTATGGGAGACCATATCACAAGGCAAAAATATTAATGCTGTGGTGAAAAACTTGGCAAAAGATGGGCGATACTATTGGATTTTTACAGAGTTTGAAAGTCGAAAAGATAGAGATACTGGGGAGATTATCGGGTATCATGCGGATAGAAAGAGTATCTCTGTTCATGTGTTAGAGGTTATTGCGAACCTCTATGCTAAACTTTTAGAAATAGAAAAAAGTCAAAGTGTGGAAGCTTCGCAGAAATATTTGATTGAATTTCTAAAAGAGAAAGGCGACGATGTAAACTTTGCCAATATTATGGAAGAGATACATCGTTTTTATTAAACTTATTATCTAAAACTATTCTTTTGCATCGGTGCTAACATCTTTTGCTGTATCTTTGGCATTTTTTGTTACATCGGTGGTGGTCTCTTTAGCATCATCAGCTACATCTTTAGCACTGTCTTTAATGTCTGTTGCAGCATCTTTTACTGCGTCTGCTGAATCTTTTGCTGCATCTTTCATATCTTTCATCGCATCAGTTCCTGAGGTTATCATCTCTTTTGGTATGTCCATCATATCAGACATTATTCCTCCAAACATCTCTGCTGAAGAGATGCTTACGATAGAAGTTGTAAGCAGTGCAATTAATGTAATTTTTTTCATAGATTATCCTTAGTATATTTTAAATGTTATAAAGTATAATATTATTAACTAAGGTTAAGATTTAATATTTAAAAAAAGAATGATTATATATACTATTTATAAAAAATACTAATTATTAGATACCTTTTTACTCACTTTCCTTCATTTAGTGTTAAAAATTTAATATATATTTTAATTTCTAAATTTAACACGTTTATTAGCTACTTTTATTTATACTAATCTTTAAATTACTTAAATATAGGAGATAGAATGAAAATTTTAAAGTTATCATTGGCGATAGGTATTGTTGTCATGGTTTTAAGTGGATGTACCAAGCAGGTGATTACAGACGAATATAAAGAGAGGAATATTACCAAGCCAAAGCTTACGACATATGAGTTGAACACAATTGCAAATAAAATATATATGAATGAGACCTCTGGAAATCCAGACCATTTGATGTTTTGGTCTAAGAATGAGGTGTTCCCTTCACTGGGTATTGGTCACTTTATTTGGTATCCAAAAGGTGTTCCTGAACGATTTGACCAGACTTTTCCAGCGATGATTCAGTACTATATTGATAATAAGGTTAAAGTTCCAGCATGGTTAATTGCTGTTAAAGATACTGGTGCACCATGGCCCAACAGAACAACCTTTGAAAAATCCAGAAATGACCCTCAATTTAGAGAGTTAAAATATCTGCTTATGAATACCAAAGCACTACAGACCCAATTCTTTTTTGAGAGATTAACAGCATCAATTCCTCAGATAACGGATACGGTGGCTCCACAGTACCGTGACCATATTGTTAAGAGTTATAATGCGTTGGCACAGAGCCAAGGTGGTTGGTATCCATTGATTGACTATATCAACTTTAAAGGGAAAGGGATTAAAGATACAGAGCGATATAACAATCAAGGTTGGGGACTGCTTCAAGTACTCCAAGCAATGAGACCTGTGGCTCCTGGACCGAATGCACTTCGAGAGTTTTCAAGGGCAGCGAGTATGACCTTGCAACGACGTATTCGAAACTCAGACCCTGCTAAAAATGAGAAGCAGTGGCTTAAGGGATGGATGAAACGAACGGGTGAGTATGCCACTTCGATATTATAAGTGAGCGTCAATGACCACAGGCTCTCTGTGGTCGTACTGTTGAGGATTTTTAACTTCTATCTTTTTTTAATCCATTAAATATCTACCAATATAATATAAATTGTTAAAAAATGTGATATACTCTTTTGTTTAAAATTATTATATATATTGAGGAGAGTATACCTGATGGTGAGTATCAAATATTTTATATTATTTCTGTTGTTTACAGTGGCACTTAATGCTCAAAAAACGCTAGAGGTAGATTTAGCGAAACAGAGAATATATGCAAAAGAGAATGGAAGAGTGGTTTTTATGGGGGCTATCTCTTCAGGAAAAAGAAACCACAGAACCCCTCGTGGAACTTTTAAGATTTTAGGAAAAAATAGATTTCATCGTTCTAACCTCTACCCTCGACCAAGAGGAGGTGCCAGAATGCCCTATATGCAACGGTTAACCCATGGTGGTATCGCTATTCACCAAGGATATCTGCCTGGCTATCCTGCCTCACATGGTTGCATACGCGTCTCAAGGAGAACCGCTCAAAAGCTTTGGAGATGGACACGAGTAGGGACAAAGGTGACGCTTCATAATGGGAAAAGAGTAAAACCCAAAAAGAGAAGATACCATAAACGTAAAAAATATGTAAAAAAACAAAAATATTATAAAAAAAGAAAGTATATTAAAAAAAGAAAATATTCTAAAAAACGAAAGTATGCTAAAAAATATAAAAAAAGAAGATATATACAAAAATATAGAAAAAGAGCTTATGCTCGGGTTTGTCGATAACTATATCTGTAGCTCAAATACATTACTGCTGTTTCGGTAGTAGTAGTGAAGATGATATCCCAAACGTTTGGCAATATTATCAACAATATAGAGACCCAATCCAAAGCCACTTTGTCTTTTTTCCTCTTGGGTGAATGGTTCGAGATAGTAGGTAAGAGGATACTCTAAACTTTTCCCTTTTGAGATAACTTTAATTGAATTTTTATCGGTTATTACGTGTACCTCTTCACCTTCTCCATATTTTAGTGCATTATCTATCAAGTTCTTAAGTGCTAGTGTTAATAGCTTTTCATCGGTGATAAGCTTCTCCTCTTTTATTGTTACCAAAACGCGACTTTTATCACACAGGAGTAGCTCTAGGCTTCCATTGATGATATGGTTCATATTGACCTCTTGGAGTGTTTTTGGGAAACCTTGGGTGGTGATATGCTCCACATAAGCGAGTTCATTAATAAGCTCATTCATTCTCTCAAACGCGTGAATCAGTGTTCTTTTACTGAGTCCATCTTCTATCATCTCTACAGCGATACGCCCTTTGGTAATGGGGGTTTTTAGCTCGTGCATCATGTTTCTCATAAACAGGTTTTTTGACTCCAAAAGGGTTTTGATATGATGAATTGCATCATCAAAACTTTGACCAATTTGACCAATTTCATCTCTGCTTTTGTGCGTAATTTTTACATCCATATTCCCATTTGCAAACTCTAAAATCTCTCTGTTGAGTTTTTTAAGGGGAGCGAGTTTTCTCATGGTTACAATATAGAAAAATAGAAAGAGTAGGGCGATGAGAGAGGCGATAAATATGGTCAGCTCAATCCTAACCTCTTTTGAGTCCATATCTTTTAACATCATCTCTGTACCATAGCGTTGTAGATAGATGTAGTTGCTGTCACCAACGGTGAGAATCTGCATACGCCCATAGACAGATTCTCCTTCAAAGATACTGTCTCCTTTACTTATTATAAGTTTACGGTTTGCCTGAATCGCAACAGGTCTGACACGTGAATTTTTATAAAACTTTTCCATGTCTTCATTGGAGGGATTGAGACTGGCCGTAGAGAGTAGGGCATTGGAGATGAGCTTATATCGTGCAATTTGAGCATTTTTTTGACGCTCTTTATCCAAAGAGACAAAAGCAAAAAAAGCACCAATTAAGAGGCTCAAAACCAATGTAAAAAGGATATTTATAAAAAGATTAACGGATATGTTTTTCATACTTTTTCTGTAAGCAGATATCCTATGCCACGTACAGGTTTAATGTAGCTATGTTCACTATTGATGGTTGAGAGTTTATGTCGAATACGTGAAATCATAACATCAATATTTTTAATAGAGCTGTTGTCATCAATATGGACAGAGTCATAGAGAAGTTGTTCTCGTGATACGGCGGTATCTTTGTGGTTAATTAAAATAGAGAGGATGTCAAACTCAGCCGCGGTTAATTCGAGTAGTTTGTTATCAAAAGTGATGTTTCTGGCTTTGATATTAAGTTCAAAGAGAGAACTATCCGTAGGCTCTTGTTGTCCTTGTGTTCTTCTAAGAATGGTTTTAATACGGGTAACAAGCTCTCGTGGGTCATAGGGTTTTGGCATATAGTCATCTGCTCCACGCTCCATTGCGATGACTTTATCGGTGATATCATTTCGTGCAGAGGAGATGATAATAGGGATATTGGATTGTTCACGTATTTTTGGAATCACTTCAAGCCCATCAATACCAGGAAGGGTAAGGTCTAAGATAATCAAATCAAACTCTTTTTGGGTTAACATAGAGAGACCAATATACGGCTCTTCAGCAGGGGTTACATTGATATTGTATTGATTTAAATATTCGCTTAAGAGTTGTGAAAGTTCAGAGTCATCTTCAATCATTAAAATTTTTATAATAACAAATCCTTTGTTGCTGATATTTTTGATGATAACATGAGAGGTGTTAAATTAAACTAAAAGCTATAAATATCATCAACATTGCTCACGAGGGAGGTTTATTACAAAGGAGGCCTATAAATGTTCTATCAAGGGAGTATATAGTTATTCAGAAAGGAGTTTTTTTATTATATACTTAAGTGTCTCGTGAACAATGTTGATGATATTTGTTTGTCTTAAGAGAATTATAGTAGAGTAGGATTAATCATCAACCAATGAAATATTAATGGATAGTTAATAGAGTTGTGATATACTTCAAAAAAAGGAGATAGAGGTGGAGTATTGGAATCATATCTATGAACATTTTAATCCTGTTGCCCTTAATTTAAACTTTATTTCATTGCATTGGTATGGAATTATGTATATTTTAGCACTTTTAACGGCGTTGGGGTTTGCAAAGTGGATTATCAAAAAAGATAATTTGGATATTTCAGAGATATTATTGGATAATTATTTTATATGGATTGAGATAGGGATTATCTTGGGGGCTAGGATATGGTACATTCTCTTTTATGACCCTCATTTGGACTATTATCTCTCTGCTCCTTGGCAGATATTTAACCCTTTTAGAGAGGGTGAGTTTGTGGGCATTCGTGGAATGAGCTATCATGGAGCAGTGGTAGGTGCGATTATCTCCTCTCTGCTTTTTTCTATTAGATACCCAAACAAGCTCTATAAACTTATAGATGTGGTAGCTCTCTCTGTACCTGTGGGCTTTGTGTTTGGTAGAATTGGGAATTTTTTGAACCAAGAGTTGGTGGGACGGGTGACGGATGTTCCTTGGGGCATCTATGTGGATGGGACACTTCGACACCCCTCTCAACTCTATGAGGCATTTTTAGAGGGGATACTCATTGCCATTATTCTCTATCTCTACCGTAAAAAGAAGCCGTTTAATGGGGCATTAATCGCTTTTTATGGGATGCTCTATGGGAGTATGAGATTTATCGCCGAGTTCTGGAGATCACCTGATATACAATTGGGATTTATCTATGGAGAGTGGTTAACCATGGGACAACTTCAAAGTTTGGTGATGATTTTTCTCTCTATTTCGCTTTTCTATATTCTTCGCAATCTTAATTTAATATTAAAAAATTAATTAGTCATTTAATATAATAAAGATATAATTATTTTGTGTAAATAATATTTTTTTGCAAAGTAAATGAAAGGAAAAAAAATGAAAAAAATAAAATTATCAATGATTGCCCTAATAGCAATAGGAAATATGGTATATGCAGGAGGAGATATTGCTCCTGTGACCTATTATGAGACATATGATACTATGGAGGCTTCTGTAGCCTATGAAGAGATGGAAACCCCGTTATCGGAGCCAGTTTATGAGCCTGAAGCCGTAGTTGTTAAAATCGTACCCACCCCAAAACCTCTTCCTGTTGTTAGACCAAAGCCTGTTGTGGTAAAACCTATACCTGTACCCATTACCTCCCCTAAGTATATCTCTCCGAGTGGTTTCTATGCAGGTTTAGGAATTACAGGTTCACGATATCAAAGCTCTTGTGATTGTCAAACTGATAGCAGTAGCTCCTCTAACCTAGGTGTTCAAAACTCCAAAACAGAAGTCTCAGGAACAGAGAATAATGTTGCACTGTTGGCTCGTATTGGTTATGATTTCAATCGATATATTGGTCTTGAGTTTAGGGGGATGAAGACCATCGGAAGTACCAGTAAAGCAGATATCTCACATGTGGGTCTTTTTGTAAAACCAATGGTTCCCATAACAGATGGACTAAATGCATACGGTCTGGTTGGTGCTGCCAAAACAAAAGTCTCTGGCTCTTATCGAAATGTAGATGCAGAGAGTTTAGCACTTGGTGCAGGGGTAGAGTTTGATTTATCAAAAGATACGCCAAAAGAGGGCAGATATTCTCGAAGTTTTGATGGTCAAGGAGACCAAGAGAGAGGAATAGGACTTTTTGTAGATTATGAGAGACTTGTGGTGAAAAAAGATTCTCCTGATTTAGATACATTAAGTGCAGGTGTCACATACGATTTTTAATCCATTAAATTTTTTTTGTGACAAAATTTACATTTGTCACGCATGAAGTGTTCTCTATTTAGTATGTTAAATTATAATTTTTAAAGTTAAAATAGGGGCTTTTGTAGATATAATTAAGACAAAAGGATATTATCATGAAAAGGAAAAGTATGATGTTAAAAAAAACAGCTTTTGGATTGTCTCTAATATTTCTGTTCGTTGCGTGTGAAACAGGCCACAAAGGAGATTTTCCTTCTTCCAATGCGTCTAAAGAGGTAAATAGCTCTTATGCTGATGAGCATAATTTTGAGTACAAAGAGACCTCTTTGGAATCTCAGGTATTTGAGGGTGGTTATCTGTCGGATGGGTTAGATATTAGCAAAATTCGTCAGAGTCAACATGGGGATATGCTTCGTTTGGTATTTGATTCAAAAGGGGCTTCTAATCATAAAGTTGGCTCTTATAGTTTTATCTACTATCCTGATAAGTATCTTATTACGGCAACCATTGGGGGATATCGTCATTTTTCTGCTTCTTTACCAACATTTTCAACAAACAGTGTGGTTGAGAAGATGTATATGGATGAGTATCTTGATGACAGTGGATATAAGTTTCATATTAAGTTACGAGAAGATGCAAAAGTTAAAGTATTTAACTTAGAGAACCCTGCTCGAATTGTTGTGGATATTGCTCTAGTCAATATTGCTCTATAAGAGAGGAGTCTCTCTTATAGTTTTTGCTCTTATATTTGAGGTATGGCAGGAGGTGTTTTAGCTTTCTCCATATTGTGAGGAGAACTCTCCTTCACCACTTTTTGATTTTGCCCCTCTGGTACTGTTATTTTTGTACTATTTATCTCATTTTTATCATCTGACCCACAGCCTATAAAAGCCATGAGCAGTAATCCTGTTATTATATACTTCATCTCTATCTCTCCTCTAATTTTTCTGTTGTTACTTTTCCATTGCTAAAAAAGCTTATAAATGTTCTGTTGTTCATATCAAAGATAAGACCCCTGCTTTCACCCCAATCTTGGGTTGCACTATTGATTCTATTGTAAGAGATAAGTGCATCCTCTTTTATCTGATAAACGCCCAAATAGTTAACTGTTTTGTAGTCATTGGTATGGTCTCCTTGTTCACGATAAGGGAAGGCAAAAAGGTTATCACTGTTTCTGTAGGCGAGTGCTTTATGGTTATTTTCAAGCTCTGAGTAGGTATCTTTTTTTAAGATAACAGTGTCTAGTGAGCTAGGATTTTGGAAATCACTAATATCAAAAAGTTCTATTTTTACACCATGTACACCTCCCTTGGAGTCAGCATCACGACCAATTCCCAACAGTTTATCTTCTCCTACAGGATGTAGATAGGCAGAGTATCCATTCACCTTAAGTTCACCCATTTTTTTAGGTGCTTTTGGGTCGCTCATATCAATAGTATAGAGGGGGTCGGTCTGTTTAAATGTTACCACATACCCTTTGTCTCCCATAAATCTAACTGACTTTATTATTTCATTCTCTTTTCCTAATCCTGAGAGTACCCCTTGGATAGGAAGCAGACCATTCTCCTCTTTTAACGTATAGATACTATTGTTAGTCCCACTCATACCCCAAGAGAATCCTTCTGTGGTGGCAACTCTTAGTATCTCTTTATATTCACTAAGCGAAAACTGATTTAGCATATGTCCATAGACCGAGCCAATCCCTCGATAGTCTAACGTCTCACCAAGATTAAATTTATAGATAGATGAACGCTCTTTATAGTTGTAAAAATCATAATAGATAGGGTATTGGTTTGAGACCAAATAGAGTGCATTTGAAGAGGCATACTGTGTGGAGCTATATCCCATAAATGAGTTAGATAGTTTATAGGTTCCATCAGATATATCAATGGTTGAGATGGTCGTCATATTACTATTTTGATTCTGTTTGGATGAAGTATAGAGTCTACTTGGTTTAATAAGCTCTTGTCGTGCAAGGTCACTTCCCTCAATATCGGGAACAAGGTCAATAACTTTTAATATCGGATTTTCATAATCATAACGGTAGTATTTCTCACTATCATACTCTTTTTGTAATGAGTAACACTCCGTATACTTGTTTGGCTCATAAGGTTGTGATTTACTTAATGGTGCTACGCTTAGATCCTCAGGATAAGGTTGGTCAGGTTCATCCTCACCCTCTCTTGGTGTAAAAAACTCTCTACAGCTATCTGATAAGGTTACATACTCTTTTGGATATTCAATGGTAAATCTAGGAGAAAAATTAGAGACAAGGTATAGTTTGCCATCAACCACACGAGAGGTGACCTTGTTTCCATCAATCTTATAGCTTGAGATTTTTTTAATGTTCATAATATCTGATACATCAAAGATATCCACCACAATATGCTGAGTGGCTTGACCTAAAATCTCCTCACCCTCAACATTTTTTATCTCATCTCTTGCATAGCTGTTTAGATTTGAAAGAACAACCAATTTTTTATCTACCAAATAGAGAGAGTCTATATATTGACCTTTTTCATTAAAAGTGATTTGATTAAGTGGACTATTTTGCCCTTTTGCAAGTTGTGAGAAACTGATGATATTAACATGGCTTGGTTTATTGCTATAGCTGTTATCTCTCTGTGTATAAAAGATATTAATCCCGTCATGTTTGACAATATCGGCCTCATCAACATCTAGCTCTTGTAGGTTTGTGCCAGAGGTATTTTTTGCTCCACTATCTGCATCATTTGTAGAAAATGATTCATTGGAAGCGACATCCATAACAGAAGGAGCTGCCACAGGAATGGGTGTAGGTACAGCATCATTTATCACTCCTTCACGTCTTAAAACTATCGGTTCAAATCCACAAATAGGACGTTGATAAATCTCTATGGTACTTTTGATATAGGCTTTCATCTCTTTTGAGGTACTAAAGTTATGTAGTTTTGAAGCCTCTTTCATAACCGAGATGTCGGTATCTTTATCTGCTTTTACCCAAAGACCATCAGAGTTTTTGATATGGGCTAGTTTTGGGAAATTCTCTTTTGGGTTCTCTTCTCTGTCAAAAATTTCCCACTCTTGGTTGGGGTTGTATTTCCAAACGGTCATATCTTTAAAAATATCAGCAGAGAGAACGGTATCAATAGGTAAGGAGATTAGATTCCACCCTTTTTCTAGGTGAATAATATCATTAGAGCTATTTTCATCCGAAGGTGCTTGTGAGAGTGAATCATTTGGTAGTGTTAGTGTCCATTCTTTTCTACTTTTAACCCAAAAACCATGCCAATTCTCTAAGCGTTTTAGTTTTGAGATATTATTGGCACTCATCCTATTTTGTGTCTCTCTATCAGGTGAGTACCCTAACCATTTCTGAGTAGTTGCGTCAAAGTGCCAAACCTGCTCTACATTGGTGGATTTAAATTTTGACATATCATTAAGAGGTATGGCAGAGCCTATCAGTTGCCATCCTTTTTTAACCAATAGGGCAGTATCTGCCATAGAGGTAGAAAAAAGGAGGAGTGTTGTGAGTAAAATTTTTTTCATTTTTCATCCTTATATATACTTTATAATAGAGTTATTTTTTCTTAACTCTTATGCCATTATATATAAAAAAAATGTACAAAAGGTGTAGATTTTGAAATCGTTTTAAATAGAGTCAAACCCCTGCTCTTCGGTTGGTTTTTTGCGATTTTTCATATCAAATTTTTCCTCTTTTCTATCTTCTTGATAGAGGTTGTGTTTGGCTCCCCTCTCCTCTAAAAATGCCAACATTCTTTTCTGACCCAATTTTTTGGCATAATCTTTGGTGGTCATTCCTCCACTGTCATGAGCGTTAATATCTGCACCATGCTCCAAAAGAAGCTCAACAATGGTAGTGTTATTAAAACAGGCAGCCAAAATAATCGGTATAATTCCACTTGGGCGATGGGTCTCATTGACATCTATCCCTTTATCAATACAGAGCTTAATCACATCTTCACGTTTGAATTTAATGGCAACATCAATGGCAGAGAGACCATCAGGGTCTATCTCTCGTATATCTACCCCATTCTCCAAAAGTATTTCAAGTGCCTCTACCGAGCCATACTTACGAATCGTATAAAACAAGATGGTCGTTAAATCAGGGTCTTCCAAATCATATTCAGCCCCCATATCAATCGGAGTCGTCAGGTCAATATCACTGTTACAAAGTTTTTTTATAGCCACGAGATTATCATGCTCGATGGCTTCTATTAATTCATTCATAATTATTTATAGCATGATATTATTAATAATTAGTATAATTTTTCAAAAAGTTAGAAGTTTAGACAATTATTTTGTATTCAATAGATATTCTATCCCAAAAGCCCAATTGCTTCTCTTTCTCAAAGTTAACTTTTTGGAGGAGGAGAGAAACCTACAACTCCACCCCCTGTTGTCGCTTTTTACTCACCACAATATCTATCTCATAAGGGTCAATAAACAGCTCTTTTTTATACGCTTCGATGGCATAGCGTCCTATCATGGCTGCGTTGTCCGAGCAGAACTCTAGTGGGGCTGTATGGAGGATTTTTCCAAACTCTTGGCATAGATTTTCATAGGCTTTTCGAATATAAAGATTGGCACTGGCTCCCCCTACGATAGCAAAATCTTTAATTTTTTCCTCTTGAAAGACCTTTTTACTCTTTTGGACGAGGTGAAGTTTGACGGCTTTTTGGAAAGAGGCTGAGAGGTCGCATTGGTCTTGTCTGCTCATCTTTTCTGCTCCACCAAGGGATTCGATGGTAAGTCTGACAGCATTTTTTAGCCCTGAGAGTGAAAAGGCGATGAGCTTGGAGTTTCGTAGAGGCACAGGCAGAGCAAAACGGTTCTCATTTCCCTCTTTTGCCAATGCTTCGATAATGGGACCACCAGGGTAGCCAAGCCCCATCATCTTGGCTGTTTTGTCAAAACTCTCACCGACTGAGTCATCCATACTTGTTGCCAATATGGTCATCTTCTCTAGGCTCTCTACTCGGATTATCTGTGTGTGTCCTCCTGAGATGAGCAGAACCAAGAGGGGTAAAATCTGCTCTTTTTCGATAAAGAGTGAATAGATATGCCCTTTGAGATGGTGGACGGCAAGTAGGGGGATATTTTGGCTTACTGCGATGGTTTTTGCCATGGCGATTCCCTCTAAAAGTGTTACCCCCAGTCCTGGTTGGTTGGTGACTGCCACAGCTTTTAGGTCGGCTAGATAGGGTTTGGTCTCTTCTAATATATTGGGTAGGTCTATGGCATGAAGCCTTGATGCCAGTTCTGGGACGACACCACCATAACAAGCATGTTGCTTCTCTTGTGAGATTTTTTTGTGGAAAATTAGTTGATTATTTTCTATTTTGGTGATGGCAATGGAGCTGTCATCACAGCTTGATTCGATGCTTAGTATCATGGGTTTCCTTTTATCAAATTGTAGCGTAAAACCACCTCTTTTAAGGGGTGGTTGTAAGCGTGGATTTTAATGTTTTGGTCTATCTTGGTTTTTGATATATTCTTTCAACACATCAAGTGTAGCCCCACCAACACTA
>Ga0256913_10000985_pt1 | contig 14804 bp, 10 predicted proteins | sample Axial_MatmetaG_FD_185970 | JGI IMG/M metagenome (GOLD analysis project Ga0256913, IMG submission 185970) | Deep-sea worm associated microbial mat communities from Axial Seamount, Juan de Fuca Ridge, Pacific Ocean - Axial_Mat | ecosystem: Environmental > Aquatic > Marine > Oceanic > Microbial...
CAGCGCTCCCGTCTTTTATAATCTTATCAGCCACCTCCCCCGCGAATTTCTTGTATTGCGCGTCGCTCCAATCGCGGAATTTCTTTTTATCGTCGCGAGCGTCCACGATTGGAAACATTTTCACGTCCTTGCGCAACGGCCTGGAATAGAAAGAGTCTTTCTTGGGGTCGTAGTAGATACTCCCCTTTCCTTTTGAAGAGAAGCTAAGCGAACCTGTGTAGGGGAAAAAGTATCGAAAACGATTCTCGGGCTTGGCTTTTTTATTGTAGGCTTTGATTTTCGCCACTATCGCCTTGTCCTGCTTGTAAGACCAAGCGGAGATTCCACGTCGCAGGTCCGCCGTGACATCCCCTCCCTTATCCTTGCCTTTGCCTCCGCTCTTCCCCTTGCCGGCGGCGGTCAAAAAACATGAGAAGGCGAAAACGGCGGAAAAAAACACCGCCACCTTGGAAACAGTGGAAAAACGCGGTAGCCACTTCAGCGAGAAACCAGAAACGGCACGTCGAGCCTCAAACATGATAATCCTCTCCCTTTTTCATTTCACCCTGATCCTCACGACACGAAAAAAATTCCGCTTGAACGCCGAAAACTCCCGCGGCGTCACATACTCCGTCCTAACCTCTTCCCTCATCTACCATTTTGAAAAATAAAACGGCAACCGCTACAATACAACGGAAAACGACAACACTTATTCTTATGGAATGACAAAAAAAAACGTCCCACGCCAAAAAATGGCGCGGAACGCTCAAAGCGCCACCGCTGAAAAGAACTAACAGCCAAAGACGGCGTCCTCGCCCAGCAACTCCTCTATACGGATAAGCTGGTTGTATTTGCATATCCTGTCGGTACGACTCATTGAACCGGTTTTGATCTGCCCCGTGTTCATCGCCACCGCGATATCCGCGATGGTCGTGTCCTCGGTCTCCCCGGAACGATGGCTCACCACCGCCTTCCAACCGGCCTTGTGCGCCATCTCTATAGCGTCCAGCGTTTCGGTCAGGGTGCCGATTTGGTTCACCTTGATGAGTATGGCGTTCCCGCATTCACCCTCAATCGCCTTGGCGAGATATTCGACGTTGGTGACGAGATTGTCGTCCCCAACGAGTTGAATCCTATCCCCAAGCTTTTCGGTCAATATTTTCCAACCGTTCCAATCGTTTTCGGCCATACCGTCCTCGATCGAGTCGATCGGATATTTCTCCACAAGGGAGACGAGGTAGTCCGCCATCTCCCCGGAACTCATAACGGCTCCAGCGTCGCCCTCGAATTTAGCGAAATTGTATTTGCCTTCCTCGTAAAACTCGCTGGCGGCGCAATCCAACGCGAGCGTCACGTCCTTCCCGGGTTTGCAACCGGCTTTCTCTATGGCCTTGATAACGGTATCCACGGCGTCCTCGGTGCCGTCGAAATTCGGAGCGAAACCGCCCTCGTCGCCGACCGCCGTGCTAAGCCCACGGTCGTGAATGACCTTTTTGAGGTTGTGGAATATCTCGGAGCCCATTCTTACCGCCTCCCGGAAAGTCGGGGCGCCAATGGGGCGAATCATGAATTCCTGGAAAGCGATGGGGGCGTCGGAATGGGAACCGCCGTTGATGATGTTCATCATCGGTACGGGCAGGACATTGGCCCTGACTCCGCCAATATAGCGGAAAAGTGGCAATCCTGACGCGGAAGCCGCGGCTTTAGCCGTCGCCAAGGAGACCCCCAGTATGGCGTTCGCACCGAGTTCAGCCTTGTTCCTCGTGCCATCCAAATCGATCATGGTGTTGTCGATGGAGACTTGGTCCAATGCGTTCATGCCCTCGATTTCGGGAAGTATTCTCTCGTTGACGTTTGCCACCGCCTTCAGAACCCCTTTCCCCATGAATCGCCCGTCGTCGCCGTCGCGAAGTTCGATAGCCTCGTTCTCACCGGTGGAAGCGCCCGAGGGAACGGCGGCCCTGCCGACGATTCCGTTATCCAATTCCACTTCCACTTCGATAGTCGGATTGCCGCGGGAATCGATGATCTCCCTAGCCCTAACGTCGTAAATGGTCGTCATTTCGCACTCTCCTCCGATTTCGAACAGCTCCAATACGACCGACGGCTCCACGAGGGAGCCGTCGGAAAATCACTGAATTGTCTTTCCGCGGCTATTCAGCCATCATGCGGAAAAGATCCACGCAACGATTGGAGTAGCCCCATTCGTTGTCGTACCAAGAAACGGTTTTGAGGAGATTGCCACCCGCGACCATCGTCGACAAACCGTCTATGATGGAGCTGTGCTCGTCGCCGACGATATCCGCCAAAACCAATGGCTCGTCGGAGAATTTGAGAATCCCGCGCAATTCGCCTTCGGCCGCTTCTTTCAACGCCGCGTTCACTTCCTCGGCCGTAACGTCGCGAGCGAGTTCCGAAACCAGGTCGGTGATCGAACCGCAAGGAGTCGGGACGCGGAGAGCGAAACCGTTGAGCTTGCCGACCAGATCAGGTATAACCAGTCCAACAGCCTTGGCGGCGCCGGTAGTGGTCGGAATGATGTTCGTCGCCGCGGAACGGGCTCTTCTGAGGTCCTTGTGGGGACCGTCGATAACAACTTGGTCGTTGGTGTAAGAGTGGACCGTGGTCATCAGACCTTTGACGATTCCGAATTTCTCGTGGAGAACTTTCGCCATGGGAGCGAGACAGTTCGTCGTGCAAGACGCGTTGGATACCAGCTTGGCGGAAGCGGTCAGCTCGTCGTCGTTAACGCCTACGACGATGGTCGCGTCCACGTCCTCCGCGGATTTCGCGGGAACGGAAAGTAGAACCTTCTTAGCGCCGGCTTGAACATGCTTTTCGATTCCAGCGCGGTCCCGGAAGACGCCAGTGGACTCGAGAACAATCTCGACACCTTTGTCACCCCAACCCAAATTCGCCGGGTCGCGCTCTTTCGTAACGGGAATCTTTTTGCCATCGACAACGATAGCGTCGCCGTCAACCGCGATTTCCGCGTCGATTCGCCCAGCCACGCTGTCGTATTTCAGCAGATGGGCGATGCTTTTAGCGTCCATGAGGTCGTTTATGGAGTCCACCTCGAACTCGCTACCGCAAGATTGCATGATACGAAAGACGTTGCGTCCGATGCGACCGAATCCATTGATTCCGATTTTGATGGCCATTTCGAGTTTTCTCCTCTCTTTTGTGTTGGCAAATCCCAAAAACAATCAAAAATCCTCTTCTTCTGAAGGGGACGGAAAATATCCTACGATTGAGTGAAAAAGCAAACGTTTTCACAAAATAAGGATAGGAAAAAAGAAAGAAGTCCGGCAATCAATCGGTTTTCGAAACGTTTCGTGGAGGGATTCCAGGGAAAAGTCTGGCGACAAACTTTCTAAGCAACGATTCCAAAGGGGGGACGTTCAAGAGGGAAACCGCTCGCAGCGCCTCGTTCCGGTGATGCGCCAAAAGCCTCTCCGCGCGCTCCGAAACCCACGGGGCTCGAATCGCCGAGGCAGCCGAGGCGCGGCGCGCGGCGTCCCCTCCCAGCCATCCGGTTACGGATTTCCTCTCATCGGCATCGCCGAACTCGCCCACGATCGAAGCCAAAATCGACAAAGAGGGAACGCGTTCCCCGGACGGCTCCGACCAATCATCCATATCGTCCTTGATTTGATACGCTATTCCCAACGCGTCGCTAAAGGAGCGCAGAGTCCTAATCAGTCCCATTCCGGCGCCCGCGGAAAGCGCGCCAAGAACGATCGCAGCGTGGAACGCGGGGGATGTTTTCCCCCGGAATATCTCCAATGTCTCAGCCACGGACAGCGGCAACGCCTTGCTTCTCAAGGCCAAAAGCTCGTCCCCCTGACCCGCGCAAAGCGCGCGGTGGCACTCGGAAGCCATTTCAAGCATCGCGACGCGGGTTTCGGCCGGATAGCGAGCTCCAGAGATCAAGCGATACCCCTCCCCCACGAGAAAGTCGCCGGCGTTCAAAGCCACGGGCACTCCCCATTCCAAATGCAGGGTCGGTCGACCGTAGCGCTCGGCGTCGTCGTCCTCGATGTCGTCGTGCGCCAACGAGGCTTTATGGAAACATTCGACCGCCACGGCCAAGGGCTCCAGCCGCGCTTCCATGCCAGAACCGTTTCCGTCCAACGCCTCGGCCACCGCCACGGTCAACGCGGGACGCAAACGTTTTCCCGAAACCGCCATCCATTCCAGCGCGATTTCCGCGACTCCGCGTCCAAACGACGCGCCATCCCCCGCCAATCCGAATATCCGCCGCAAGGAGTCTGGAGAAAACCAAGCGTCCACCCGTCCCTTGACGGAGTCCATATCCACCCACGAGGCGCGGCTGGGGGGTTCCCCCATATGGATATACCGGCGCACCATAGCCTCGTCCACGGTGGTGTTCCGGCATCCTCCGCCACGCAATGGGACGGCCAGTCCCGGAATCGCCCCGGAAGCCATGTGGGGGAACGCCTTCATCAAGGCATCCTCGCAACTGACGCCGATAACCGCGTCGATTTTCCCGCCCTCGACAAGACGGCGGACCACCGTGGTCCCCTCCGCAACCAGCACCACATACCCCAAGCGCTCCGCCTCCTCGTGGAACCCACCCATGGAGCAACCTTGGCATTTTTCGCACAACAGCCCGAACTCGTCGGCGTCCGCTTGACACGAGGACTCGTTTTTAAGACATTGGGGAAGAAGGAGGATTCTCCGGTCGAAAGGGACATTGGCGACGGTGGGAGTCCACAACGCGTTGTTTATGAAAACGGCCACGGACACCACGCTGGCGTCAAGATCGGGACGCCGCGCCAAGAGCAACTCCGCGTGCAACGTCAGCTCCTCGGAGGAGAGTGGTGGCACCAATCCCTCGCGGGACGCGTAGTCCGACGCCGCGTCCGCGAGAACCGCCAATGGCTCCGAACGCCGCGTCGCTGTTTCTTCCGACGACTTATCCATAACACCACAACGCTACCCCACGCGACGGTGGTTTGCAACCCCTTTTAGGCGACACGAGACGGGGAAAGGGAGGAACGCGGAAACGTCGTCGCGGGAAGCGCGGGTATTCGCATCCCCTCACAGTGGGAGGCATGGCGTGCCTGGGGCGCGAAAAACTCACCGCGGACCGGCCACAACCGTGACAACGCCTTTTCGGGAAAGGTATTTGGATATAGCCGAATCGACTTTTTTCCCGCTCAACGCGCCATAAACCTCGTCCCGCCTCCATGGCTCGTCGTGGGGATTCCCGTAATATTCGGAAAGAGCGCATTCGAACACCATCCGGCCGGAATTCATCCTCTGCGAGGCGGAATCTCCCCGAAGCCGGGAAACGGCGTCCTGAAGCTCCTTCCGGGTCAATCCTCCCGACACAAGCTTCGCCTTTTCTCTTTTCATTATGGACAACACCTTCTCCACGCTCTCCGGCGCGGTTCCAGCGTAAAAAGCGATAAATCCGGGATGGAGCCCACGGGAGGAGAAAAGACCGGCGTAGTAGGCGAGGCCAGCGTCACCGCGGATAGACTTGAAAAGCCTGGTTTCCAAACCGTTCAACGCCATCTGGAACGCGTCCAAAGCGAATCTGTCGCTATGGGTGTTGGAACACCCGGGCACGGCGAGCATGACAACCGATTGCTCTTTCGGAAGCGCGATTTCCGCGGACTTCGGGTTGTTGGGAAAACGAGGTGTGGAGATTTCGGCGGAAGGCTCGGAATCACACCAAGGCGCCGGACCTGTTATATCCTCCATCAGCGCCAACGCTTCAGAGCGGTCCAGAGGGCCGGATATTCCCACGACCGTCCGCGCCCTGTTCAACATGACCTTCCGATAGTAATCATGTATGTCTTCCGGCTTCATGGACGCCAAGCTCTCCTCCAATCCAGCGGCGGGATTGGCGTAAGGATGGTTTCCGAACATCAAACGGCATAACGCGTCCTCCGCGGCCCGTTGCGGAGACATTCCCCGGGTCTTCAAAGATTCCAACGCGATTCCACGTTCCCTCTCGAATTGCGCCTCGGGAAAAAGAGGCTCTGAAAGTATCGAACGCAACGCCTCGACGGCCGGACCCAACGCGTTCCGCAGGCAATTCACTCGGAAAACGATGGAATTGTTGCCACCACCGACGGAAAGGAAAATGGCGTTGTCGTCGAGCAAACGCGCCAGAGAACGCTCGTCGAACCTCTTGGTTCCAGCCTTGAACAAGGCGGCGGAAAGACGGGTCATCCCGGCCTTTTCGAAGCCTTCCAAAATCGTCCCGCCAGGCATAACCAAAACGATATCCACCAGTGGCGAGGAGGTGTCTCGGAGCGTCACAAGCCGGGGATACTCAGGAACGGCGGTTAAACCAGGACCTTCGGCGGCGGAATTTGACGTCGCGGGCGCCACCACGGAGACCGTTGTCGGAGCCTCGATTGGCGACATCTCGATGACGGCCGCGCTTTCCGAATCCAAAAGATCCACGGCGACGGAACGGACGGAGGCTACATCCACGGCGGAAAGAGCGTCCAAATATTTTGAAACGAATCCAGGGTCGCCATGGTAGTCGATGGAATCCCCCAACATGCGCGCTATTCCAGAGTTCGAACGCAAACCGCGGTAAACAGACGCCACCGCCTGTTTCCTAACGCGCTCAAGCTCATCTTCAGCCAAGTTTTCCGCGACTTCCGCGATTTCACCAAACAACGCCGACCTCAACTCCTCGGCGTTGTCCGGACGACAAGCCGCGTAAACGGTGAATATCCCTCCGAAAGACGCGGAATAGTTGTAGGCGTCGACATTAAGCGCCAATCCGCGCTCGTCCCTCAGACGCCGAACCAAACGGGAACTTTTGGTGTGCCCCAAAACAGAGGACAGGATATCGAGAGCCGGGATCTCCGGCGCGTCCGCTTCGGGAGTTTTGTATCCCAACGCCAGACGAGCGAGGGGGTCGTCGAAATGGAGGCGGTTGAAAAGCTGGAAGCGGCGCGGGGGTTCCTCGGGCAAATATGGTTCGCTGGGACAGCTCCTCGTGAAACCTCCGAACGCCCGATTCAATCGTTCCGCGGCTTCCGCGGGAGCGATATCGCCGACCACAACGAAAAATATCCTTTCCACCGCGTAGCGGCGCTCGAAATACTCCATCATCATTTTCCGGTCCACGACCTCGATCAAATCCGACTCGCCAATAATCGGAACACGGACCGGGTGGATAGTGTAAACCGAACCGCGCAAACGGTCTCCCAACACGCTGTCAGGATCGTCCAACCCCATCGCCTTCTCCCGAAGAATAACCCCCTTCTCCGTCTTGAAGGATTTGGAGGGGAACAATGGATTGGCGACGACATCGGCCAGCATGTCGAACGCCTCGCCAGCGGCATCGGAGAGCAAGTCGAGATAGTAAACCGTCGAATCGAACGAGGTGTAGGCGTTCATCTCGCCACCATTGGAATGCACCACGTCGAGAATCCGCTTGGCGGAGTATTTCCCGGAACCTTGAAACATCATATGCTCCAGAAAATGGGAAAGACCGTGCCCAAGGAAATCACCCTCGTGGACGCTCCCAGTGCGAACCCAGGCTTGAATATTCACCATCGGCGAACGACGGTTCTCCCGAACATACAGAGGAACCCCATTGTCAAGATGGAATATCGCCGTCTCGCCTAGATTTGGTTTTTGTTCTTTCTCTATCATCGTCTATGGCTACTATTTTCTCCGAAAAACCCCTCTTGTTTGCGTTTCTCGGAAGAAACGGAGATTCCAATTCGGAATGAAGGTCGAAAACACTCTCGAAGTCGTCTAGGGAATCGTCATCGGCAGCGCCGAAAACCCCCTTCCGCACCATGGCGAAGACGATCTTCCCGATATCCGGAGCGTCCGCCACGCCCCAATGCCGCAAAACCTCCGAGGCCATGGGACCAAACTCCGATACGGCCAAATCCCTGGCAGCCTCAAGCAATTCCCCTCCGGAAACATGCCTCGCCCCCCCATCGGACTTGGCCCTCTCCGTCGCTTGGCGCAACGCGGCGCTCACGAAATAATAAGCGTCCGGAGCGTAGGACGGCTCCAATGCGACAATCTCAGCGACCGCCTCGGCGAATCTATCGTCGGTCATACACTTTCACCTCTTCTCATTTCAAACATCGATCCCGGGAACCCAACGAATCTACCTTCCCCAGACGCGTTTTACAATGCGCGGGAAGCGCGAACACTCCGACGCCACCAGGAAAAAAAACGCAAACACCCCCGAAGAAGAAAATTCAACAGGACAAAATGGACTTTTACAAGGAAACCGAGATGGCGGAAACCCGGGAAGAGGCGTATATTGGACTGGTTGCAGGCGTGAAACGCCACCACCGCCCTCAATTTCTCAGAGTGGAAAGGAGTCTCTTGAATATGCCAACGCACACAAAGACGAGTTCAAAAACTATTCGCATGGCTATGACGTTGATAATCGCCACCGCCATCCTCTCCGGATGCGCGGTCCCAAAAAACTACTCAAACGGACAACCGCGCCATTTGGGGTCACTCGACGCAAAAAAGCGGAAAAACGGTAAATGGACGTATTACTATCCCGACGGCAAAAAACGTTGCATGGGGAAATACGCGTCCGGAAAACGCGAAGGCGCTTGGACATGGTTCTACCCCAACGGAAAACCACGTAGAATTCTCAGCTTCAAAGACAACAGGGCCATTGGAACATACGCGGAATACAACGACAAAGGCGTCCTCCTGGCGAAAGGCCCGTACATCGATGGGAAAAAACAGGGCATTTGGAGCATATTCGACACTACCGGACTCCCGACGGCGACACTTTCATACAGAAGTGGAAAACTCGAGGGAACATGCATCTTCACCACGAGGAAAAAAAGTGGCGGAAAATGGACTTCAAAGGAGGAATTCGCCCACGGAAAAAGGCGGAAGGCATTCATGAAATCACCGGACGGAAAAACGTTCAAACTCGTTATTGAAAGGGAAAAAAGCGTTTTCCCCTGGAAGACGGGAACCACTCCGAGACTGGCCGACGAATTCATGACCATGCGTCAGGAGGATAGAAAAAAAATCACGGCCCTCCTAGCCCAGGAGGACAGGTTCATCAAGGATGCGGCGCGCCGCTTCCACCCGCATTACAACGTCCCCAGGGACCCGGCTCCGAAACACTGAATCCACCTTGTTTTATCACGTTCCGAATGTATTTTCACTGACATCTCGCCACCGCGTGGACGACATGCGGCGGCGGGCGTTGTCAATCGATGTTCTCTACAAAGAAGAAAGGTGGAAATGAGAAAAGCCATATACGTGTTTTCCGGACAAGGCGCGCAATCGGTGGGAATGGGCAAAGACTTGGTTGAGGCCAGCTCGGCTGCCGCTATTGTTTTCGACAAAGCCGACTCGATACTGGGATGGCCCGTCAGCGAGGTATGCTTCGAGGGCCCGGAAGAAAAACTAACGAGCAGCCAATTCTGCCAACCGGCGATATACACCATGAGCGTGGCCTGCCTAGCCGCTTTCAATGAACGCTACGACGATGTCAAGCCTGTCGCGGTGGGAGGACTGAGTCTGGGGGAATTCGCGGCGCTTTCAGCGGCGGGAACTCTGGAGTTGGAAGCCGGATTGAAACTCGTGGCTAAACGAGGGGAATTGATGGACAAAGCTTGCAAAAAAACGGATGGCGCCATGGCGAGCGTACTAGGGGCTCCTTTGGAAACGATAAAAAACGTCTGCGCCGAGTGCGACGTGGATATCGCAAATCACAACTCCCCAGGGCAAATCGTGATTAGCGGAGAAAAACCAAAAGTGCTGGACGCCGTCAAAATGCTCAAAGAACGCGGAATCCGCAAAGTCATCCCACTGAAAGTGGCGGGAGCTTTCCATTCCAGGCTGATGAAAGAGGCGGCGGCGGAATTCGCCGAGGTCCTGGCGGATGTCGAACTGAAACCCCCGGCGGTGCCGGTCGCGCAAAACGTAACGGGGGGATTCGTCGAAGACGTGGAGGAGATCAGAGCGAACTTGGCTAAACAGGTTTACGGCTCGGTCCTTTGGGAAAATTGCGTCAAAACAATGGCGGAATCCTCAGACGCAACAAGAGTAGTGGAATTCGGCCCTGGAGAAGTCCTCACCGGACTGGTGAGAAGAACGATCGCGCACGTATCCACTTTCAATATCAACAAAGCGGAAGCATTGGACCGTTTCGAGTGATAAAACAACGCGTCGAGACCGATAATCACGGAACGGCTCGTCGCTATGCAATCCCGGAACCCGTCGGGGAAAAAAAGAAATGTCGAGGACGAACAAGCGAGATAGAGAGCAAGGAGCTTCCAACCCTAGACCCCATGGTCGGGGCTTGGACACTTGGTTCGTATTGGCGTTCCTGGCGGTCTGCCTGACTTCCTTGGGGCTCTCGGTCATTCTACGTCAAGCGGCCACCGCCAAGGAATCCAAAAGAAGACTCCAATCCGCGCGCGAATCGGCTATGGCGCTCTCACAACTTCTCGAAAGGCACTTCCAAGACTTCAAGCGGACTTTGCAAACTCTCGCCACGACGACAGACGTCCCTTCCCTCTCAAAAGAGGCGAAACGACACATTGACATACTCTACAAATTGAAACAAGACGACTATGTGGTGGATATAGCCTTCCTTTCCTCCAACATGAAATTGCTCCACTCGACATCATCGAAGGAGAAAATCGGTGCCGACGTCTCGGAATGGCCTCATAGCAAAAGAATGATGGCCATACAAAAATTCGACGTCAGCTCACCCTTCAAAGAAGCCCACAACGCTCCAGTATCCATAGCAGTGCAAACGCCTGTATTCAAAAATGGCGAATTCGTCGGGGCGTTGAGATTCCTAGTGGATTTCAGTTCCCTTTTGACAAATTTCAAAAACTTCACGAAAACAAACGAAAACGGCGATTTGTGGATATTCGATTCGAAAATATCCCTGATCTCCTCCCCTCAAGGTGGCCAAAGCCTCAAAATCACGAAAACAGAATACGGAAAACTACGGAAATTCGTACTGAACGCGCTAAAAATGGAAACGGGGGTCCTCCCAAATCCATTGAAATCGAAAGAAAAAAACTCCCATATCGCTTTCAACGTGGCATCCTTGGCGGGGGGCGGAGAATGGGTGGTCTGCGTAATGCCGAAATCCCCTACTCCACTCTCATGGATGCAAATAGCCGCGTCCCCTTCAATTCTCGTCCCACTCGCGGTACTCCTACTCTTCACGGCCATACTCGCGACTCTCAGATGGAGAGTCCAGTCCAGGCAGACGGAACTATTCGGACGCGCTTTGGAAACCAGAAGGGAACTCCTAGACGAGGCGAACGCAAGACTCTCGACAATGCTGGAATCAATGCCGTATATCATTTTCGAAGTCAACCCCGACGGCGCTATAACTTTCTTCAAACCAGCCCCCAAAGATGTCCTGGGATACCATGTCGATGACAAAACAGGCATGAACATCCGCGAACTGGCGGCTCCGGGAGCGGAGGACCGAATCAACAAAATATTAGACGATCTACTACTGAAAGGCGCTAGCGCCCACGCTCTGAGAGTGAACATGGAATTGGCGCAAAACATCGTCAGGACATTCTCCCTGAACGCCATCCCCGGAAGAAACGCCAACGGAGAGATCGTGAAAATCAACGGGATAATGCACGACATAACCTCCAGCGTAACCCTCGAGGAATCGCTGGAGCAATCACAGAAAATGGACACTATTGGAGCCGTGGCCAGCGGCGTGGCCCATGATTTCAACAACTACCTAACCACTATTCTGGGATATGTCGGACTCATGAAAATGAAAAACATGGGAGGGGACGAATTGCTCCACCTGGAAGAGGCGGCGAAAAAGGCGGGGGAATTGACGGAACGCCTCCTGACATTCTCGCGCCCCCCGAAAGAAACGGACGACACTCTCACAAACTTGGCGAAGCACATCCCGAAAACTGTTGAAATGGTGAAAAAATCCTTCCCGAGCGGTATCAAGCTGGATTTGAATATACCAAAGAAAAACCTCTCCGCTAAAATATCCAACGCGCAACTGGACCAAGTCCTGATGAACCTTCTAGTCAACGCGAGGGACGCTACAGGGGAGAAAGGACACGTCGCCGTAAAACTTTGGGAAACGGATTTGGACACACTCCTGGCATCACGCATGGGAATGCTCCCTGGACAATACGCGGTACTCGAAGTGACTGACACGGGGCGGGGCTTCTCGGAAGAGGTCCGACGTAGAATGTTCGAACCCTATTTCACAACGAAAAAAGCGGGCACGGGATTGGGACTGGCGGGTGCCTACATGATCGTTAAAAACAGCGGGGGGAACATCATCGCTAAAAGCTCTCTCGGAAAGGGAGCGAAATTCTACGTCTACCTCCCTTTGGCCAGCGTCGACCTGACAAGCGACACGGCGCGGAAACTACCGACTCCGGAACTCTCCAACGTGATCCCGGAATGCGCGAAATTCAAAAACAGGATATTGCTGGTGGAAGACAGGGAACTCATCGCGAAAATGATCTCGAAAATGTTCAGTGACATAGGTTGCGAACCCATACTGGCGGCGGACGGGACAGAGGGCGTGAAGATATTCAAACGCCGGGGAAAAGACATTGGCATGATTGTATCCGACATCATGATGGACAAAATGGACGGACTGGAAATGGTGGAACGAATACGAAAAATAGACACCGGAGCTGAAATCCCAGTGCTTTTCATATCGGGGCAAACACCTTCGGACGATGCATACATTAAAATAAAAAAACTTAAAGCGGAGTTTTTGAGAAAACCGTTCAATCTATCTGATTTTTTGAAAAAAATAAAAAACCTGACAGGAGGAGAATAGAGATGCCGGGAACCGTGAGAACACTAATCATAACGGGGGTGGGACTGAACTGCGAGAAAGAAACGTCGAAGGCTTTCGAACTAGCTGGCGCCGAAACATCCCTAATACACCTCAACGACCTCATCCAGACGGATAATCCCTTGGAAAAATTCCACATTCTCGCATTCATCGGTGGCTTCTCATACGGAGACCACTTAGGCGCGGGAACCGTCTTCGCCAATAAATTGAAATTCAAACTCGGAGACAAATTGAAATCCTTCGTCGAAAACGGGGGCTTGGCCATCGGAATATGCAACGGATTCCAAACTATGACCAGGCTGGGAATCCTTCCAGCCCTCAATGGTTTCGACCTCGAACAAAAAGTGGCTCTGGCGCATAACGACTCCGCGCTTTTCAGAGACGACTGGGTCTCCCTCAAGGCGGAATCAACATCCCCTTGCGTCTTCACGAAGGGAATGGACGCCATCCGCCTACCCATCAGGCATGGAGAGGGGAAATTCACGGCGGACAAAAACATCCTGGAACAACTCGAAAACGAAAAACTCGTGGCGCTTAGATATACGACACCTGATGGGAACCCCGCCAACGGAAAATTTCCCGACAATCCCAACGGCTCCGCCAACGATATCGCGGGAATATGCGACCCCTCGGGACGCGTCTTCGGAATGATGCCACATCCGGAAGCATTCCTCTCCCCCATGAATTCTCCCGATTGGACACGCGACGACGAACAATCAACGACAGCAAAAAATGGCGCGGGACTCGCGTTCTTCGAAAACGCGGTCAACCACATCAGGGGCGCGCGGTGAAACTCTCCACCGACATATTCATCGCTTGGCGCTACCTCAAACCCAAAAGGGATGCCGTATCCATCATAACATGCATTTCAGTCATGGGCGTAATCCTAGGAGTGGCGGTGCTGATCGTCGTCATCGCGGTCATGGCTGGTTTCACGGACGAATTCAAAAAAACCCTCCTGGAAACGGGTGCCCATATTCAAATATACGACGATAACAGAGGGTATATAGAAAATCCCGAGAAAATCATCGACAAGGTCGAAAAACTCGACGGAGCGACGGCGGCTCCAGTGACACAACATGCTATTCTCGCTCAACGATACGACAGATTCAAACCGAAAATGATCTTCGGCATAGACCCGGGAAAGGCCTCGGCGAGCGTGGATATCAGGAAAAACCTCAAAGACGGAAAATTCTCATTGAAAAATGGTGAGGCCCTCGTAAGCAGATGCGTCGCCAACGATCTGAAGCTGGGATTGGGTAGCAGGCTCATTCTCCATTCACCAACAAAACTGGCGGAGATGATCGACGTGGGACCGGGAGGGAAAATAACAATGGCCCAAAACGCTAAAACATACCTTCCAGGGGAATTCTCCATCTCCGGAATGTTCTCATTCAACAATTACAAATTCGACGAAACCGCCATCTTCGTCAACATCGACGACGCTAACGAACTGCTCGGACTACCTCTAGGTTCGGCGAGCACCGTATACGTCCGCGTCAAAGACCCATTCAACATGAAAAAGGAACTATCCAGCATAAGGTCGGAATTCCCGAACCTGACAGTCCTCTCGTGGCGCCAAATGAACGGACAATTCCTTGGTGTCCTCGATGTCGAGAAAAACATGATGTTCTTCCTCCTGATATTCATCGTCCTCGTGGCCGCTTTCAGCATCACCAACACTCTCATAACCGTCGTGGTGCAGAAAACACGCGAAATAGGCCTCCTGAAATCACTGGGAGCCGGAGACTCCACCGTCCTTCTCATATTCCTCGCGCAAGGCCTAATCGTGGGCGTCCTGGGAACGGCGTTCGGAACGATGCTCGGACTGGCGATCATACATTGGCGCAACGACATCCTAACGATCATGAGGAAGATCACGGGACAAGAACTCTTCCCGAGGCAATTCTATCTTTTCAGCCAGCTCCCGGCATCCGTCCACGCCCAGGATATCGTCATCATCGCCATATCCGCGGTTCTCCTTTGCACAATCGGAGGACTC
>Ga0256913_10000986_pt1 | contig 14799 bp, 9 predicted proteins | sample Axial_MatmetaG_FD_185970 | JGI IMG/M metagenome (GOLD analysis project Ga0256913, IMG submission 185970) | Deep-sea worm associated microbial mat communities from Axial Seamount, Juan de Fuca Ridge, Pacific Ocean - Axial_Mat | ecosystem: Environmental > Aquatic > Marine > Oceanic > Microbial...
TGAAAAAATAAAAGCCGGATTTCTTTCTGAGAAGAAAAAGCCGTCATTTGCCGAAAATCTGGCAGTCAGAATCAGGGGAAACCTGTTTATTCCTGACGCCCGTAAATTCTGGATAAAACCGTCAGTAAAATTTTTAACCGAATATTTGAAAGAAAATCCTGTAGATGCTATTGTTTCTACCGGTCCGCCGCACAGTATGCATATGATTGCTTTGGGAATAAAAAAAAGGTTGAATATTCCCTGGCTGGCCGATTTTCGCGATCCGTGGACAAATATTGATTTTTACGGGGAATTGAAGCTCTTGAAATTTGCTGATAAAAAACATAGAAAAATGGAGCAGGCAGTACTGAAATATGCCGATTTGTTAACAACTGTAAGTAAGAGCTGGGCCGGCGATTTCAGAAAGCTTGGAGCCGCAAATATGGAAGTTGTTACTAACGGTTTTGATGAGGAAGACTTTCAGACTCTCGAATCTGTTTATTATCAGAATGATAGCTTTGAGATTTGTCATATCGGGGCAATGAACAAAGACAGAAATCCTGTTAAGCTATGGAAAACTATTGCGGAGATTTGTAAAGATAACAGTGAATTTTCGGCAATGCTTAAAATTACTTTTATCGGGCAAACCGATATAAGTGTTAAGAGGGCTCTTCAGAAATATGGATTGATGGAATATGCCGGTTTTGAAAATTATAAACCACACGATGAAGTTTTGGGAATGGCTGCAAGGGCTTCGGTTCTTTTACTTGCCCTTAATGATACACCGAATGTAGAAGGTATTATCCCGGGAAAACTGTTTGAGTATCTTGCAATGAAAACTCCCATTCTGTGTATAGGCTCTGTTACCGGTGACAGCGCAGCTATTATTAATGAAACAAGAAGCGGAATAACTGTAGATTTTTCAAATGAACGGCAAATGAAACTTGCATTACAAAATCTGTTTGCAGATTTCAAAAATAAACCCGGGCAAACAGGAATGTATCAAAATATAGAAAAATACACGCGGAAAAGCATTACGTTAAGGATGGCCGAATTATTAAATAAAATGGTAGCGTCCGGCTAAATGTGACTGAATTTTTTTAAAACAATTAATTGAACACAATGAATATACTTCAATCATATTTTAAAAAGCATAATATCGGAAATAGTAATTTGAGAGTTGCAATTACTTCAAAACTGAACAAGCTTTTTGAAAGGAACTCAATAAATATTTGTTATAATAAGTTTATTCCGGAAGTTTATGATCCGTCAAAGCAAAATATTTTGCTGGCACTGGAGTCGCCGGCAGTTATTGAATATGAAAAATGGATAAAGCCTGATATGAAATTTGTTGCCGAGATTTCATTTGCAAACTTTTTTAATCTTGATAATTATTATTGCTGCCGTGACCTGTATGTTAACTCAGACAACTTTATTGATGTTAAAATCGGAACTCTTTTTGAAAACAAACCGAAACCGGTTTCTATTATAAGCTCTTTTAAAAAACATCTTCCAGGGCATAAGTTGAGACACGAAATAATTGCCGGAAGTCAGGAACTTGATATTTTTGGGTCGGGTTACGGAAAATTTGGTGAGATAACTGATGCATATACCGATTATATGTTTCAGGTCGTAATCGAAAACGGAAAGTATCCCGAATACGTTTCCGAAAAATTCTTTAATTGTATGAAAACCCAAACAGTTCCTTTATATTGGGGAGGGGAAGATGGGGTAAAAAAAATGGGGTTTAATACCGCTGGAATTATCTTTTTTGAAAGCAAAGATGATTTGAATAAAAAGTTAAGAGAGATTTCACCGAAGCTTTATATGTCAATGAAAAATGCGACAATTGATAATTTGAAAAGACTTATTGAGCTGAGAAACGAACAAAAAATGCTTTTTTATCTTAATTCGGTAATACCTGGCTATATGCATACAACCGACAGTTATCTCGGCTATGGCTACAACAAACTTAATTTACGTCTAGAAGGATTAAATTTAAAACTATGAAATTTCCAAAATGCTGGTGTGGGTCGGAAGCGTATTCCGTTTATTCGCAATTTAATACAAAGCTTTTTAATAAAGGTGGATTGAAAATAAAAGTTGCGAAATGTAACGATTGCGGTACGGTCAGGATGTATGACAACGGCTTGAATAAAATCCCGGACTATGAAACGACATATTATTATGAAAAAATAAGCGGACGTCATTTGCGAACTGTTTCCATTATTAATGATTATTTTTACGGTAATAGCATTCTTGATATCGGTTGTAATACCGGTATGCTTCTTAATGAAATTCAAAATAGAATACCGTCATTAAAAAGGTTTAAGGGTGTTGACCTTGATTCAAATGCCATTAATATTGGCCGACAAAAATACGGGCTTGACCTTGAAGCTATTGATGCCAGACAACTTGACGAAAAGTTTGATAATATCGTATTGTGCCATACACTTGAGCATGTACCGTATTTGAGGGATTTTGCCGTAACCCTTGACCGTTTATTGAACCCCGGAGGTAGAATATTTATTTCGGTTCCCAATATTGAATCTTTGGGAGCTAAATATTTTCTTAGATTTTGGCCGGCATTGTCACCTATGTATCACCTGTGGTATTTCGATGCCTCATCTGTTAAAAAATATTTTAATACGATGTTACCTGCTTATGTGCATTTGAAGACATCTTCATATTTTGTGTGGAAACCTTTAATATTCCCGGCTTTTTATTGGAAGCGCATAATAAAGAATGATAAAAAAATAGGTTTTCTTGAACAGCAAATGAAGGGCGATCAGTTGGATTTTGTTGTTTCAAAACCGGTTTGAAAGTCAGTTTCCTCCGATTTTAAGAAATATTTTTCTTAATTCGGCTTTATAAAGAATAACAAGGCTGCCTATAATCGTTAAAACGGATAATGAGGCTGTTATAAATAGGTTAATATCAAAAGTGACCTTCAGTATCTCAAGCAAAACGACAATAAGTATATTTGCAAGCGGGAAGAAAAGTAATTTTTTTAAATTCCAGGAAATCAATACGACTTTATTTTGATAAATGTATGTACCGATAACCTGTAAGAACTGTGAGAACATAACAGCTGTAATCGCGCCATATATCCCGATTGCCGGTACAAGAAAGTATAAAAGGAGCAAATTGATTATTAAAATGGCAAGGTTAAAGTAGAGAAAAAACTGCGTTCTTTTTTTGTAATATATTGGAAAAGAAAAGATAATTAGTTGTGAGCGCAAAATGTATCTGACAAAAACTATAGCAATAAAGCCTGCTGCAAGCTGAAGGCTGGTTTTAAACAAAAGGCAATAAATCATAGCGGGAATAATTGCCAGAGCAATGATTAACTGACTTTGTGCCATAAGCAGGTGTGACAGCTTTTTAATTTCATCCATATTTCTCGTAATACCGTTTTTCATAAGCCGGAATATTTCGGGTTGGGAAGCACCGCGAATACCCTGTAAAACAATTTCAATCCCGTTACCAAGCAGAAGTGCCTGACTGTAAATACCAAGAGCAGTAGCTTTACTCTCAAGAAAATAACGATCGGCAAATGTTATTCCCCAGGCAATTATGCCATATTCAAACAACGGTAATGCAAATTTATTAACCGGTTTTAATATTTTTAAATCAAAATGAAATCCGGTTTTTGAATATGTATAAATCAATATTGAAATCGCAATAATTCCACTACCGATACAACTGCCGTAAACATATCCGATAAAACTCATATCGTAATAAACTACACCGGCGTATTGCATACCTGTTCTTAATAACCCGAGCAAAATACTGAATCCGATATAGAGTCTGACTTTTTTTTCGTTTCGAAACAGGGCGAATGCCGTTAGATTAATGGCTCTGTTTATTCCCACAACTATTGCCATAAATCCATAAGATGAAAAATCACGTAGCGCATCTTGTGTAAATAGTTCACCGATATAGTCTTGTGCATAATACGCAGCAGTCAGAACAAGCAATCCCCGGAAAAGAACAGAATTTAATATGCTTGAAACAAGTTTGTTATATCCTTTTTTATCATCAATATAGTCATAATAAAATCTTGATATTGCATTACCCATTGAAAATGTTGCAAAAACAAAAGCAAAAGCGGTGATAGTCTCGGCAATTTCAATCTGTGAAAAATCTCCGGCATGCAGTTTGTCGGGACCTTCAATCAAAGGACGGATTATCAGATTTAATAACGGAGGAAACGCAGCAACGACAGTGTATAAAAAGGATAACTTAAAAAATTCTTTATTGTTAACTTTCATCTGAGCTACTGTCGTTTTAATAACAAGTTACAATTAGTTGTTGCAATATACTTAAAACCGAAACGAAATTCATTAATGAGATTAAACAACATTACTTGCGAATTCAGAAATATCGTATTCTTCGTTAAATAATTTATATAGTTCCGAAATAATAGGGTAATCGCACTTTATTTTTCTCTTTTTTGATATTTCATCACAAAAAACATTAACGGCTATTTTTCCTTCAAGAGTTACCTTGTCGGATATATCTTCCACGAAAAACCCTTTTCCGATTAGTAGTCCGAGAGTACGGTTGCGGCTTAAATCGTTAAGGGCAGTTAGGCAGAAGTCACCAAAGCCGCAGTATTTAAACATTGTTTCCTCTTTACCGCCGTACTGAAGCATTATTTCCCTCATTTCGTTAAAAGCTTTTGTAAGAAATAAAAACCTGAAATTAGGAGAGCTGAAGTGTGCATCAACAATTCCGGTTGCTATGGCATAAATATTTTTTAAAAGACTTAATATTTCAACACCTTTAACATCTTTCGTGAAATCAATATAAACATTGGTGTCTTCAAACAGTTCGGAAAACAGTTTATAATGCACCTCATCTTTTGAACCGATAGTGAAAGCTGTTGGTATTCTGTTTATTAACTCCCTCGCAAATGTAGGCCCTTTGAAAGCACAGACAGGATTATTAGTAACGGCCTTTAAACTGTTGGTAATTATTTTTCTGTCGGGGCCGAACCCTTTGGCCATATTCAAGAGAATAGCTTCGGGGTTTAATATACCTGAAACTTTTTCAATATATCCTACAATAGCATTTGACGGAATAGCAAGAAATACAATTCCGGCATCTTTCAAAACATTGTTATCGGTTGTCGCAGTTAAATGTTTACTAAGTTTGATGTTTGGGAAGTATTTTGTGTTACGGCGTTTATTATTTATTGATTCGACCACATCCGCCTCAATAGAAAGAAGTTTTACATTAAAAGTATCCTTCCTTGCCAGCACATTTCCAATAGCAGTACCAATAGAGCCGGCACCTATTACAATAATGTTTTTAGTGTTATAAGCCATTTTGAAAAAATATTTAGAGTGCAAAGGTAATAAAAATTGACTCATTTAAGATGTTTATTGAGTGTTTCATTCCTGCTTATACCTGTGAAATGTTGACTGATATTTTATTATGACAATAAAATAAAAATTATTGTGGCATTTCTTTCATTAATTATTAGTTTTGTAAAAATGAAATTACTTGATAAAAATACCGGGATTATTATTCAGGCACGCTCACTATCAACCAGGTTGCCTAATAAACTATTTTTACCTTTTTATAATAACAATGGGATTATTAATATACTTATCGAAGGTTTTTTGAATTGTGTTGATCCGCAGAGCAAAATTATTCTTGCTACATCAGATAATCAAGCTGATGATGTTTTTATTGATATAGCAGGAAAATATGGAATAGAACTTTTTAGGGGAGATGAACAAGATGTTTTGAATAGATTTGTTCAGGCTGCCTCTTTTTATAAGATAGACAATATTGTTAGGGTTTGTGCAGATAATCCGATATATGACTATTGTGGCACAATAGAATTATTGAAATCTTATTTGGCAATGGATTCTGATTACACGGCCTATGAGTTGAAAGGAGGGATACCTTCAATAAAATCGCATCTCGGTTTTTGGGGTGAAGTTGTGTCGCTAAGAGCTTTGAAAAAGATTCAGGAACGTACAAATGAAAAAGTGTTTATTGAGCACGTAACTAATTATATCTATACTCATCCTGATAATTTTGTTATTAATTTTATTAAGACTTCTCCCAAATTTTATTCAAGAAAAGATGTAAGATTGACTGTGGATACAATTGAGGATTTTGAAATGGTTAAGAAGATTTATGCAGCGTTAAAGTTTAATAATGAAAGTATAAGGATTGATGATGTAATTGACTTTATTGACACTAACGCATATTATTTAGAAATAATGAAAAAGCAGATATTGGAAAATAGTAAATAATTTGGGAAATGGGGCATACATATATAATTGGAGAAATCGGTCAAAATCACAATGGGGATATTGAGATAGCAAAAAAACTGATTGATATTGTTTCTAAACCGGTAAAGGATAATCTGTTTGGGAATATTTTAAGCCCGATGGATGCAGTGAAACTAACAAAGCGTGATTTAAAGGAAGAGTTATCTGCATCAGAAATGCTTAGGCCTTACAATAATCCGAACTCATTTGGGAAAACTTATGGCGAACACCGTGAGTTTTTAGAATTAAGTGACGAAGAGCATTATGAGGTGTATAAATATGCAAAGAAGAAAGGATTGGAATTTGTTGAAACACTTTGCGCAAAAGGATGTTTATCAATATTCAGATATTTTGAACCTGATAAGCTGAAGGTAGCTTCGAGAGATCTGACTAATTTACCTCTTTTGGAGGCACTAGGAGAAACAAAAGTGCCAATTATTTTATCAACGGGTATGGGTGGGAAGCCTGAACTTGACAACGCACTAAATATTATTACGAAGTATCATTCGGATATAACAATTCTTCATTGCCTTTCACAGTATCCATCGGAGTATAAAAATATTAATTTAAACACTATACCGTTTTTAATAGAAAACTATACCGGTTTTACGATTGGATATTCCGACCATTCAATTGGAATAGTTATTCCTGCTGTTGCCGTTGCTCTTGGGGCAAAAGTTATTGAAAAGCATATCACACTTGATCGGAAAATGAAAGGAACTGACCAGGCAGGTTCCCTTGGCCCTGATGGAATATATAGAATGGTCAGGGATATCAGGAATATTGAGAATGCACTTGGAGAAAAATATATGTTTATTAGTGATGCAATTACAAATACAAGAATTAAGCTTGAAAGGTCTATTGCAACAAAACGTGAAATAAATAGAGGAGAGGTTATTTTTGAAGATGATTTGCACCTTTTAAGTCCCGGTGATGGATTTAAATGGAATGAAAGGGATAGATTAATTGGTAAAAAAGCAATAGTTAAAATTCCGAAAGATGAAATAATATATAAAAATATGATTGAATAATGGGTATAAAACTAGTTTTAACGGATATTGACGGTGTTTGGACAGATGGAGGAATGTTTTATGATAATTTTGGAAATGAAATGAAACGCTTCAATACGTCAGATAGTGCAGGGGTTTTGTTCCTTAAAAAGAATAAAATATCTGTTGGAATAATAACAGGGGAAGATACGGAAATAGTTAAAAGAAGAGCCGGAAAATTGGGAATCGATCATTTATTAATGGGGGTTAGAAATAAACTGGATGTTGCAAAGCAACTTTGTGAAAAAATGGGTATATCTCTTTCTGAAAATGTTGCATACATTGGAGATGATCTGAATGATATTCCACTTTTGAGAGCCGTTATTATAAGTGCTGTCCCTGCAAATGCTCCAACGTATGTTAAAGATGTTGCCCTGTGGAAACTTTCAAAGCAAGGCGGCCAGGGTGTTTTTAGAGAGTTTGTGGAAAAATTGCTGACCGAAAACGGTATGCTTTCTACAACTATCGCGGAAATAGTTAGTGATTTTGAGAATTTTAAATTGCAGAAATAAAATTAATTATTCGTTGTGTAACCTTTCCGTCTATTTTATAGGCATATTCTGAAATATAATCAGTATAAGCTTTATTGTCAATTGTTAAATTCCCTGATAAGATATCTGTTATCACTTCTGTCAGTGTTCTTTTATCAGTTGCCTGAAAAGCAATACCCTCTTTTTTGTAATTCTGGATATCTTGTTTTAAGTGGTCTAAAATTACCAAAGGTTTGTGAAAATATACAGCTTCAGCTCCCACTGTAGAAAAGCATGTTATTATTATCTCACTTATTGAAATAAGCTTATAAAGGTCTATATTATACAAAATAGTATAATTGTTGCATTCGGCTTCTGATGCAATATTACGATAATATTCGAAATCGTTAAACTCTGCTGGGTGAAGTTTTATCACAAGGAATACTTCGGGTAATTTTGAGACGGAAGAGAAAACATCGAATGCAGCTTGCTTTCGTAATTTTTCATCTCTCTGTGGTTGCGAGGCGAAAACAATTATCTTTTTATCATTCGGGATGTCTGGAATATTATTTTTGTTGCTGTTTTTTAATAATGGAATAATATCAGTTCTTATCTGACCGGTTACTACTAATGAATCCTCCGGGTAGTTTCCTTTGTTGACAAGAAGAGTTTTCCAATATATACCCCAAACCATTGTATAGTCCGGCATAATTTTTCTTTCTCTGTCTGTTTTCGTGAATACATAAGAAGGATGAAGTTCATGTATCGTTCCATGTTGTATACCTATTGTTTTAATTCCTTGAAATTTTGCAGCATCAAATATTGATTTTATCTTCGGACTGTTTTCGTCAACACTCGTTATGGTTTTGAATAGTTTGTTTTGAAAATAATGTTTGTAGCATAAGTATTTAAAAATGAATAGCTTGGATGTTTTGTGCAAAGATATGATGTGATTAATAATGAGAAGATTTTCAGAGGGTAACCCTGACTTTTTTATTATTTCATACCTTTCTTTTAATCTGTTTTCTTGTTGTATTAAGTCTCTTCTTATTCCACGAGATAATAACCCTTTAAACATAATCCTTTCTGAATGTATCCTGTTTCTGCGAAACTTTAATAATTTAATGTCTATTTTAAAAGATGCATCGTTAAATTTTGGAATTGAAACATCATCAAGTATGATAAAATCCTTATTTATATTGTCCAAAAGATATCCGATATAATAATTACCAAACTCTTCTTTAAGTGTTTTTATGTTAAACATTTTTTGTTTCAATGACGAATCAATAATAATATGTTTTTTGTTTTTTGCTTTTTGTGAATCAAAAACAGATAGGAGTAATCTTAAAAAGAAAAATATACCGTATTTTATTAAAACGGAAATATTTATTTTATTTTTATTTGAAGTTGAATTATTTACGACAATATTTTTTGGTAAATCTAATTCCGGAGTATTTCCGTAATATTTTATATTGCTAAATTTTTCAGCATATTTTTGTAATTCTTTGATTTTGAAAACAGTATTTCGTAAGTAAAAATATGTCCGGAATTTATGATAATGCCAAATACTTACATTTTCAAAGGTTAAAAGCGACGTTATCGTCCTGTTGTTTATTTTTAGTTCTCCGAAATTCAAGATTTTCTTAAAAATATCGTAATTGATAGCTTTCTTCTCTGCCGGGGTTAATTCAATAGGAGCCGATATAAATTCTTTTAAATTTTCAGGAGTAGTAATTAGGGAAAATAGTTTTATGTTTTTATCCTTTATTATTTTCAAGATATCATTTTCTTCACGTTTGGTAATCTTTCTGTCAATAATTATCGCATTCATATCATTTGTTTCTGAATGCAAATTTACAACAATTATCTTAGAAGAATAGTTGAGCCTTTTAAAATGAAAGTTCAAATCGCCATCAGATATTTATATTCTGCAACTCCAAAATCTGTCCCTATTTTATGGTATCTATCATATTCTTGGTTAAAGAAATAGCAATAATCACAATAACTATCCCAATCGACAGGGGAAAAACACTTGAACTAAACAAATCAAAATTTGTATTAATAATATTACATTTTATGTATCTGCATTGCAGAAATATCTATAGATGAAAAAAATGTTTTGTTTATTTTATTTCAAACTATATAGATTCAACTGTGAATAATCAGGACTTGTATGGCAGATATTGTGATGAAACTTTCAAATGTGTGTGTTAAAGATTAAGATGATAAGGAAAAACAATTTGTGAGATGTTAAAAGCCATTTTCATCTCAACAAAGTTACACTCCCCCTTAAAGTGAAAGTTTTATTCGATAATAAACATTTATATTCTACAACCCAGAAATAAGTTCCGGTTGCACAATCCGTATTATTCTTTTTTCCGTCCCATTTACCGTTAATGTCCGTTGTTTCCCACATCCGTTCACCCCAGCGGTTGTAAACGGCAAGGTCGAAATGCGTTATATCATCAGAAACGACAGCATAGAAGTAATCATTATAACTGTCCCAATTGGGTGTGAAAACAATGGGAACGAACAAATCGCAGTTTACAATCTCAATATTTATGGTGTCCGAATTAAAGCAGGTTCCGTCAGAAACCCTGACCCAGTAATTGCCGGAATCTGAAACAGTTATTGATTGGTATTCAGACCCTGTGTTCCATAGGTAGCTTGCAAATCCGTTACCTGCATCCAATGTGACTTCATCTTTAATTCCGATGACAGTGTCATTTCCGATAAAAACGTAGGGTAGGGGCAACAACGAAACAAAAACCGAATCGAAATCACTCCCGCAATTATTTGCAGCCTGAATCCAGTAATAACCTTCTGCACTAACTGTTTTTACCGAGTCTGACGAACCGTCAAACCAATGATAGACGTTAATGCTGTCATAAGGATTAACACAAAGCATAAGAGAATCACCCGTACAGATACTTGTGTCGTTTCCAATAGAAATATCCGGCGGAAACATCAATGACAACAAGACTGAATCTGCTCCGACACAACCCATAGTATCAGTAACTTCGCACCAAAATGCACCTTCATTACTTACTGTTATATTCAGCCCGTCAGATCCGTCGCTCCACAGGTAACTGACAAAACCTTCGGAAGCTGAGAATGTTATCTCCTCTCCGTTACAAATTGTTGTATCTGCTCCAAGATCAGGATCAGGGTCAATAAATTCCAAAATAACCGTATCGGAAACCGGACAACCGAAGCTGTCAATAACTTCAACCCAATACTCTCCGGTCTGATTAGTGTAATAAGTTTGGTTTTGCGACCCGTCCTGCCATAAATATGACTGAAAACCCATTCCGGGATCAAGCAATACAAATCCGTCGCTCAAACAAACGGAAGTATCGTTTCCCAAAGAAATTTCAGTTATCGGAAAAAGAGAAAGTTGTATTGTGTCCCAACCTTCACCGCAGGGATTAATAACGTGAACATAATAAATACCGGCAGTATCTGCAATAAAAACAGAATCATTCGACCCGTCCTGCCATTCGTAAAAGGTATAACCGTAACCCGCATTGATTACAAAAGGGATACCGAAACAAAAGGTAGTGTCGTTTCCAAGGTTAATGTTTCCGGCATCAGGATAGATACCTACAACAATTGAGTCAACGGCACTGCACCCGAATTCATTCGTAACTTCTACCCGGTAAGTGCCTTCAGTTTCAATAACTATTGTTGAGTCTGTTGAACCTGTGTTCCATAGATAACTATCAAAACCAGAGCCTGCATTTAGTGTCAAGCTTGTCCCTAAACAAATCAAAGTGTCGTTACCGAGATTTATCTGAGGAGATGGTAATAAATCAATATATATGGAATCTGTTGCAGTACATCCGTATTCATTTGTAACCTCCACCCAATATAAACCTGATGTGTTGGCAATATAAACCGAATTTGTTGAGCCGTCCTGCCACAAGTAGGTGAAATAATTATTTCCTGCATTTAAAATAATAGGTTCATTTGAACAAATAGTAGTGTCATTCCCAAGATCAGGAGGGGTAAGCTCTATAACATTCACATAAACAGAATCTAAAACAGAGTTGTCACAACCTGTTGCCTGGATGTAAATGTAACCCGAAGTATTTCCAAAGTCTATGAATACGGTTGTGTCATTTTGATTTAATGAAATTGAAGCACCATTGGGAATTATCCAGGTTAGACTGTAGAAAATAGCAGGTGAAATAGTATATTTGACATTTTGCTGAAAGGCACATACTGTATCTTCTCCAATGATATTCAGTGAGTTAATACACAAGTGCTTTAGATTCGGGATAACAGAGCTTGTGGTTGTTGAGTGTGTCGGAAATTGATTGTAATTGCTAACCGAGAAAGAAACATTTGTAACAGCCGGGTTAATATTAACAGATTGTATTGATTCCAGAGGAAGTCCGCAACAACTTTTACCTTCGCTATCTGTTTTAATAATAAATATATCTTTCATATCAGCCTCAAAACTCTTTGTGCTGGCTGAAATGATAAGACCACCATCATTAGTTGGGTTACAAGATGCCCATTCTTCACTTTCTGTATCGCCGAATGTATATCCGTCAATAAAGTTTCCATCACTGTCAATTCGCAATAAAATAATATCGTTATCACCGGCTCCGTAACTTGAAGTTGAACCGCAAATAAACAGATTGTCGTCATTTGAATAAACAATACTATAAGCTTTGTCACTTCCTGAGCCACCAAAGGTTTTTGCCCAAATCATATTTCCGGAGTCATCAAATTTAGTCAGGAAAATATCATAACTTCCGGAACCATAACTTAAAGTATATCCCGCAGAGATATAAGTATTATCCGGTAAGCTGACAATTGAAAATACATCTTCTTCATCATTTCCTGAAATTTTTTTTGCCCAAATCAAATTGCCGAGAATATCGGTTTTGAATAGAACCATATCTTTTGTATATGTAGTATAGTTATTTTCAAAAAAACCGGTAGCTATAACTTCTCCATTTGTATTTATACAGCCATCTCTGGCAGTTTCATTCTTGCTTGTTCCAAATGTTTTTATCCAGTCGAAATTAAGCTCTTTATTCATTTTTGATATTACAATGTCAAAATTATAGGACTTATTTACAGAACTTGAATTTCCACAAAGAATGTAATTATTGTTGTCAATATATGCAAACCCATGAAGTTCATCGTCATAACCACCCCCAAGAAACTTTTTTGAAAGAATTTCGCCGGATAAGTCTGTTTTTAATATATACCAGTGGTCTTTGCTTGAAGATGAATAAGTGTACCAGTTCAAAAATATATAACTATCATCATTTACAATAATGTCTTTAACAATTTCCCGTTTTGATGAGCCATTGACTTTTGCCCAGATAAGGTTACCTTGTTCATCAAGTTTATAATATAATAAGTCGCTGTTTCCCGAACCATATGAAAATGTTTTTGAAATACCAATATAGCCATCCGGAATTTGCGAAATTTTCGTACTTGGTTCATCCTGAGCACCTCCAAGCATTACCTGGAATGTGCTTTGTGAATATATCCAGTGTGGAATAATAAGTAAAGTCAGTATTATTACTATTTGAGCAAAGCTGAGTTTCATCGTAATAATGTTATATTCCCCTTTTTTTCAGTTATCAGACCATCAAAGCAGACTGCTTTTAAGTAATAGATATAGACCTCTTCATTTTGTTTTTCTCCGTTTGTTGTGCCGTCCCATCCTTTTTCCATATCATCGGTTTCAAAAACAAGCTCACCATATCTGTTGAACACTCTGAAATCCAGAGACATTATTCCCGAACCCCGGACAAAAAGAATATCATTTACATTATCATTATTCGGACTGAATGCTGTCGGGACATCGGCTGTGCAATAAGGATATTCGTCAATTACAATTGTATCGTACCCCGGACATCCCTGATAATATACTTCGACCCAATACTCCTGTCCGCCCTCAACTCCTTTTGCAATGATTGTTTGTGTTGTGTCTCCGGTTGACCAGTAATAATCTCCACCGGGGTACCCGGCGTCAAGAGTGACAAATTCGTCATTATGAATTATGACATCCTCTCCGAGGTAAGGATGAGGAGACGGCAGCACATTAAGAAAGACCGAATCACGCGTTTTACAACCGTTACCGGCAGTAACCTGAAGCCAGTAAAGACCTGTGTTTTTTGCAGTTACCGATTCTCCTGTTGTGCCGTCATTCCAAAGATATTCGTCGTAATTACCGGATGTGTTAATTTCAAATTGTTGTCCTTCGCAAATTGTTGTATCCTGTCCAAGATCCAATACCGGTGACGGTAGTTGCTCAACATAAACCTGGTCGGGCACAGCGCAATCGTCTGAATATATTGCCAGTACCGTATAAATTCCGGGGCCGTAAACAGTGTAGGTAGGTCCGATTGAACCGTCATCCCACTGAAATATAGTTGTTTCATTAGGATTGAAGTTTTCCGTTGTTATTGTGAGAGAATCACCGCTGCACAGGTAAGCAGTATCGAATCCAAGTCCGTAAATATAGTCGGGAGCATCGTCCCATATCCAGCCGGTATTGTTTGAAATGTTATTGCTATGACCTCCTGCATAAAATACGGCACCGCCTGTTGCATTTATATCACGCATTATAATAAAATCCCCTGAAACTGTATCGGCTGTTTCCGGCATTGATATATTACCTTGTACGGTTTGTGTTGACGAACGAAGTGTTATCGGAAAGCAATTGTTTCCTCTTACATTCAGGTGCTGGTTTATAGTTTGCGTGGTGCCGTCGGTTAAAGTGTAGGTTTTTCCGGGCGTGAGTGTCAGTATGTCGAAATCGTTAAATCCACCAAAGTTTCCCCAGTTTAGTAAAAGAGCTTCGTGAATATTATTATTCTGATAAATGGATGCAAAACCATGTATTTCAAGATAATTTTGTATTTCATTAGTGCCGAAAATATTACCATCGCCATAAATTATCACATCGCTGTTAAAGACGTTTTCTCCGTTAATACCACCGTCCCCGAAAATAATCGTAGTGTCAATAATATTGTTTCC
>Ga0256913_10000987_pt1 | contig 14798 bp, 8 predicted proteins | sample Axial_MatmetaG_FD_185970 | JGI IMG/M metagenome (GOLD analysis project Ga0256913, IMG submission 185970) | Deep-sea worm associated microbial mat communities from Axial Seamount, Juan de Fuca Ridge, Pacific Ocean - Axial_Mat | ecosystem: Environmental > Aquatic > Marine > Oceanic > Microbial...
TACTTTTGCGGGTAGTGTAATATTATCCGACTTTAAGTTTAACCAAGTCTCTGTGCAACTTACATCTTCCGCCGTCAGCATAAGTTTACCATTATCGGGTGGATTGGTGGTATCGCAAGAGGTAAAGATTACAATTATAAAAAAAACAAGCGCGGTTAATATGATTGTTTTTTGTTGTTTCATCGTTATATTATTGTTATAACAAAAAGCAAACCCTATAACAAACTAATAAAAAAAAATTAAGAAAGGAATTTTTTTACCGCATCATTTAGCTTATATTTTAAATAATTTTATCGATTTACCGTACGGAAAAGTTAAATAAATATTTGCGAGTAATCTTCCCGTAACGTAAGCAATAGTAGCTGCGAGCACACCTATGAAATTAAAAAAGTGTACTCCCGCAAAAAGCACTAACAATATTGTTATTACCTCTATTACTGTTGCGGTTGTTAACGGTGAAGTGTGCTTTGTGTAAACTAATACGGCACGTTGTACGGAAATTAAAAAAGTTAAAGCCGGAATAATTGAAACAATAATTGCCGGCAATGCGGATAAACGAGTAAGTTCCAACGATAAACCCGAAATATTATGAAACCAAATTGTCGAGAGCGGGGTAAGTGTAATTGCGTACAAAAGTAATGTAGAGATACTTCCGGCAAATATCCCGAATTTTTTAAGAAGAGGATAGCTCTCGCCGTTTTCTCCGAGCAGGGCAATAAATGCTTCGTGAAAAGATAACCCGACGGCTCTGAAAATAAATATCAAAGCATTTATTACCGGTAACACTGCAAGAGATTCTATTGACATACGGCTTTGTCCTATAAAAAAAACAACAACCGGATGAATTCCGAGAGAAAGCATTGATGTTAAGGCAAGCGGGTAGTAAAATTTAAAAATTTCTTTATATGTAAGAACATTATTACTTTGAGAAGTATTCCTCTTTATTTTAAGTAATATTTTGCGTGATAATATTCTGCTTCCTATTGCTTCGGCAACCACACCGAAAGAAAGAGCCGTTGAAGCGACGATGGCTCCGCTTAAATTGGAGTAAAAACAGAGAAAAAGCGATGTTGTAAGCATAATTGCAAGCCGTAACATAGTGCCGAAGGTTACATATCGCGTGTAATTATTTCTAATTAATATACCGTGGTAAAATCGTCTGTACCCTATTGCCGAGGGCCACGGAAGCAAAGCAACAAAAGCCCAATATGTTATTTCTGAAACTTTTGTCGGCAATTCTATTAACTTTGTTGCAATAAAATCAAAAACTTGGGGGATTAATAAAAACAACATAACAAGGGTAATAATGCCGTTTAATAAATAAGTAAAATTTTTTAGTTTTTTGAATGAATGATAATCTTTTACCAGTGCCGTAGAGGCGCTCATTAACATTATTACCGGAGCTTCTACAATTAAGGCAAAAGAGAAAGAAACACCGTAAGCCGCTAAATTATATTTAGGCAAAGCCATTCGTGCAATTATTGCCGAAAGGAACGGTCCTTCCACAGACATTAAAAGCCATGTAATTACTAACGGAATCCAGAAAACAAAGACGGTCTTATATGTTAATTTTTTTGTGTCAGGCATAATTTTTTTATTGTGCAAACTTACAAAAGATAATAATGAATTATTTTAATAAAGGTTTAAGCAATAGAATACAGATTTAGGAAAGAGAATAAAAGTAAAAAGAGTTAAGTTAAAGAGTAATTAAATCCATTGCTTAATTTTTCTTTGTCATCTTTTTTTAAGCTTGCAGCAAAGATTTTGTCCGGTAATTTTCAACTAAGCAAAACCTTACGTTTTTACGTATATTTAAATTTTAAATTTTCGAAAAGAGAACGAGAGTTTTATGAAGGTAAAAGATTTAACGGACATTCCGAAAATATACGACCCGAAAGAGGTTGAAGATAAATGGTATAAATATTGGGAAGATAACAGAGTTTTTCATTCCGAAGTTGATGAAACAAAAGAGCCTTACACAATTGTAATTCCTCCGCCGAATGTTACGGGTATGTTGCATTTAGGGCATATCTTAAATAATACATTGCAAGATATTTACATTCGTTACAAACGAATGAAAGGATTTAATGCCCTTTGGGTACCGGGAACCGACCATGCTTCCATTGCCACGGAATCCAAAGTGGTTAAAATGTTACAGGAAAAAGGAATTAATAAATATGATATCGGTCGCGAAGAATTCCTGAAATATTGTTGGGATTGGACAAAGAAGTACGGCGGAATAATTATTTCTCAACTTCGTAAACTTGGTGTTAGTTGCGATTGGGAACGCGAACGTTTTACAATGGATGATGATTATTATAAAAGCGTAACCGATGCGTTTGTTGAGCTTTATAAAGAGGGACTTATTTATCGCGGGTACAGAATGGTAAATTGGGACCCCGCTTCTAAATCGGCTATATCCGACGAAGAGGTAATTTACCGCGAAGTTAAAGGGCATCTGTGGTATATGAAATATCCGGTAAAAGATTCCGATGAATTTGTTGTGGTAGCAACAACTCGCCCCGAAACAATGTTGGGTGATGCAGGTGTTGCCGTTAATCCTAACGATAAACGTTACAAACACTTAATCGGGAAAAAAGTTATACTTCCTATTGTTAATAGAGAAATACCGGTTTTTGCCGATGATTATGTTGATATGGAATTCGGTACGGGATGCGTAAAAATTACTCCGGCCCATGATGTTAACGATTACGAAATGGGAAAACGCCATAATTTGGAAATGATAAACATTTTTAATGAAGATGCAACAACAAACGGCAATGTTCCTGAAGAGTTTCGTAATTTGGACAGATATGATGTCCGAAAAAAAGTTGTTGAAAAATTAAAAGAACTGGGTTTGCTTGAAAAAATTGAAGATTACACGAACAAAGTAGGTTATTCCGAACGTGGCGGAGTACCTATTGAACCGTATCTTTCCGAACAGTGGTTTATGAAAATGGATGAATTGGCAAAACCCGCTTTGGATGTTGTTAGGAAAGGGAAAGTAAAATTCCATCCGAACCATTGGATAAAAACTTACGAACATTGGATGGGAAACATCAGAGATTGGTGTATTTCCAGACAACTTTGGTGGGGGCACAGAATACCCGTGTGGTACCACAAAGAAACAAACGAAATTTATTGCGAAAAAGAACCTCCTAAAGATATTGAAAATTACCGACAGGAAGAAGATGTGCTTGATACATGGGCATCCAGTTGGCTTTGGGCTCAAGAGGTTTTTAAAACGGAAGAGGAAAAAAAATATTATTACCCTACAAATCTTCTCGTAACAGGTCCCGATATTATCTTTTTCTGGGTTGCACGAATGATAATGGCCGGTATAAAATTCCGTAACAACATCCCTTTTCGCGATGTTTATTTTACATCAATTATCAGAGACGAAAAAGGACGCAAGATGAGCAAATCTCTCGGTAATTCTCCCGACCCCATTGATGTAATTAACGATTACGGAGCTGATGCTTTGCGTTTCACAATTAATTATATCGCTCCATTGGGGCAAGATGTTCTTTTCAACGAAGAAAAAACCGAGTTGGGCAGAAATTTTGCAAATAAAATTTGGAATGCCGCGCGTTTTTTACTTATGAACGCACAAGATGTTGAGTTAAACGCGGCTTTGATTGATAAGGATATTGATTTTACCGATGAGTGGATTCAATCCAAATTTCAAAGCACATTACAAAAATTTGAAACGGCACTCGATAATTTTGATGTTAACGGCGCAACCAAAACCATTTATGCTTTTATTTGGAACGACTTCTGCGATTGGTATATTGAACTTTCAAAAAAACGGATGTATGCGGAAGATAAAAAAATTAAAGCGGCCGTACTTACACGTTCTCTTATTCTCTTCGGAGAAATGATGAAATTGCTACATCCGTTTATGCCTTTCATTTCCGAGGAAATTTGGCAAATGTTAGACGAACGGAATGAGGGTGAATCGATCTCTACTTCAGAGTTCCCCGAACAAAAGCCGGAACTGATTAATAAAAAAGCCGAAGAAGAAATGGATTTTGTGCAAGCGGTGGTTACGGCAATAAGAAATATACGCGGCGAAATGAACATTCATCCTTCAAAAACAATTACCGTTTATCTGCGGGCAAAAACTCTTTCGGAAGTTCAACAAAAATACATTAAATCCCTTGCAAAAGTTGATGAGCTTATAATCGATTTAAATATTGAAAAACCGAAAGCCAGTGCCACTGCGGTTGTGCGAGGTTTCGATTTGTTTATTCCGTTGGAGGGAGTAATAGATTTATCCGTTGAAAGAGAAAGAACCGAAAAAGAAATAAAAAAATTGGAAGAACTTCTTGTTCGTGTTAATAACAAATTGACAAACGAAAAATTTGTAAATAATGCCCCGAAAGAAGTTGTTGAAAAAGAAAAAACCAAGCAAGCAGAATGGCAAAATGCTCTTGATAAACTTAAGACGGTTTTGGAAGAATTAGTATAAGCAAAAGGAATTAAATAATGAAAAAAGTAAAATATTTGTTGGTATTGTTAATTTTAAGTATAAATCTATTGTATGCGGAAAGATTCAAATTTGTTACAATGTCGGATAGTAGAGGCTTCGATAACGGAGTTAACACCCCCGTCCTTTCGGCATTAATTAATCATATGCTTAAAACAAATCCGGATGTTAAATTTGTTGTTTTTGCAGGTGATTTAGTAAACGGTCATGAAGATAACCCTGAGAGAACAAAAAAAGAATTGTTGCATTGGAAAGAAGTAATGGCTCCGGTCTATAATCATAAAGGTATTGTTTGGCCGGGTGTATGGCCCGTTGTGGGCAATCACGAAATTCGTCACAGAAAAGATGAAGATAATTTTCGCGAAGTTTTTCAAGATGTTTATATGAACGGACCTAAAGAGCAAAAGGGGCTTTCATATTCTTTCGATTTCGGAAATTCTCATTTTTGTATTATCAACACAGATGCTTGGTATTACGGTGATAAAAACGATACAACCGATGACCATTCCGATTGGCATCAAATTAAATATATTGATTGGTTGGAAAATGATTTAAAAGCCGCACGTGAACGAGGCGTAAAACACATCTTTACTTTTTCGCACGAAATGCCTTTCCCTATCGGCGGACATTTGCGGGACGGGTTACCCAATCTTGGTATAAACTTTAAGGGAAAGATTGACTCCGTACGAAAATATTATTTGGACCGTAGAGACAGATTTTGGAATATGATGAAAAAATATAATGCAGATGCTCATATTTGCGGACATGAACATTCTTACGGCAGAGAAGAGGTTGAAGGAGTTTTTCAAATATTAAACGGTAGCAGCGGTGCTCCGCTTTATAATTTTAATCCTTTACCAAAAGACAGTATAAAAGACAATTCCAAAATGGGTTGGCACGAAATGACATATCTGCAGGCAATACCTTATTATAAAACATTAAATTACAGTTACGGACCGGGCAAAAAATCTCAACGTTCCGAAACCTTTGTGGGATATAAGGCGTTTAACTATTCCGTTTACGAAGTGACGGACGATTCGGTAATTGTAAAAACCTACGGTGCTTTTTCAAAAAAAGACGATAACACGGTTATTGGAAGTGAAATAAAATTAATTGATGAATTTGTAATTAAAAAATAGATTTAATATGCCGAACAAGTCCGGGGTCGAAATACTTGATTCGGCATTTTAAGTAATACGGCTTAAAATGTCTTTAAATTAACCGAGAAAAAGGACATCTTTTTAGAGTTATCGAGTTTTACCAAACACTCCAATAAGCGGAAAGATTGAATGAGAAATAACGGTATGTTGAATAATATTGAGAGCTTTGTCCTAATGATAAATCCCCGTCAATAGTAAGATTTGCCAACGGTTTTGTGCGTACATTTATGTGTCCTTCCAAAATCAATTGACTTGTTTGAGGAGCATACCCGATTTTACCTCCGATAAGAACATGTTCTTTTTCTTTCTTTTCCAAATAAAAAGCACTCCATAAAGTATGTGTATCAAAATTTTGTGGCGAGTAATAAAATATCATATCTTTATAACGGAAATTCTGATAGAAATATTCGTAACCTGCCGAGAAAGGTTCGGTAAATTGATATCCTAAACGGAGTTGAAAATTATTTCCGGCATTTCCGTCGGCAACGGAGATATAATCGAAGAAAGAGGAAACAAGAAAGTTGGTATGATGTTTATAACTTCCTTTGATTTTAAAAAGCGATGCCGTCATTCGTGTATGATCGGGGAGATGATAATCGATTAAATAAGGTGAATAAAGAATTAGATTGGCATCGGTTTTATAATAAACCAATGCCGCCGATAAGTTTTTTGTGTTATCGTAGGTAAAAGTAATTTCGGTTTCGTCTTCGTTATCAAAACCTTGTGTATTTACAATTCCCAAAGCTACGGATAAAATCATATTATATGTAAACGGAATAATTACATGACCTTTAAAAGATGTAAAAGTTCTGTTTCCGGTAAATCCGCCTAAAGATACTTGATTTACTTTTTCAACAATTGCAGGGTCTAAAGATTCCCAACTTGCCCTTGTGTTTGTTCGTAAAAACGATATACCGAAAGCAAGATGTTGAAAAATTCCAAGTTCAATTCTGCCCCCGAAACGAGTTAATCTGAAACTCAGATTGTCGGCATAATATTGAAATTGGGGAGCGATACCAATACTTGACGGGAATGAAGAGAGAATGCCTTTCAGCCCGGTAGGCGGAGTCCACGAAATTCGTTGTTTTACAAGTTCGGTTTGAACGGTATCCAAATCCCAAGTTAAGAGGGTATCGTATACGGCAAGAGCAGAATCGTTTTCGCCAAATTTTGCGTATGTGTCTCCAAGAAATAATCGAGGTTGAAATTCGGTCGGTTCTTCTTTAATAAGATTTTTAAATTCTTTCAAAGCATCAACGGAATCGCCTATTTCATAATATAATTTTGCTCTTTCCAGTTCTGCACTATAATTATATCCGTTATCAAGGACTTCGTTATATATTTCCAGCGCTTTGTCGTATTGTTTAGCACAAAAAAGAACATCGGCATATTCTTTTTTGATCAAATCGTTAGGTTCGGCTTTGGAAAGATATTCTTCGTAATAAGGTATTGCCGCTTCGCAACCTTCGTCGCGTAATACTCTTTGTCCTTCTTCCAGTATTTCGTATATTTTTCTTTCTTTAGCCCTTATAATTTGAAATTCCAGACGTGATTGGATTGTAATTACATCGTTGTTATTGGGGTCGATTGCTTTGGCTTTGTTTATTACTTGTTGTGCTTGCTCAAAATCTTCATCAATTATAAGTAAAGTTGCTTTTGCAACAAGGGCGTCTATATTATCGGGATTTTTTGCAAGCACTTCGTCAACGTATTCCCTTGCCATGTCGAGGTCGTTTTCTGTCCATATAGCTATTTGTGCCCGGAATAACTTATAGTTTAAATTTTTAGGATGTTGTTCTATAAGCGTGTCAAGCACCACAGCCGCATCTTCAAAATAGCGGTTCCAGGCTAATATTTGAGCATATTCAAATTTTATTTTCGGGTCGTTTTCATCGGGAACAAGTTCAAAATATTTTTCCAAAACTTCGGTTGCGGAATCATAATCTTCAAGCAAACGATAGTATCTTGCCAGTTTTAGAACGGAGTTTTTATCGGAAGGGTTTTTTTCAACTTTTGCTTCCAGTTCTGCAACTCGCTCGTTATAAAGGCTGTCTCTGTATGCGGTAACATAATCCCACTTTTTTATATAATCGGGGTCTTCCGAGTATGTTTCTCCAAGAATTTCCAATTGTTGGTAAGCTTCTTCAATTCTGTTTGCTTTAATTAGTTCATCAACCAATTTAAATCTTATTTTATCGTTTTTCGGATTTTTACGAAGGATTCGGTAGTATCGGTCAATCGGGAATTCTTTCTCGAATGCCCTGGGGTCGCTTTGTGTAACATATGCTTTCTTTTCTACTTTATCTAAGCCGTCTTGGGCTTCTTTGAAAAACGGTTTAATGCTTAGTGCGGTTTTAAATGCTTTTTTGGATTGCTTGTATTTTCCTAACCACAATGTAAAATAGCCGTATCGGCTCCATAATCTCCAATCATCCGGATAACGTTCAACATATTTTTTTAATATTTTTTCACCCTTTTTGATGTGGTTTGTTTTTGCAAGTATTTCCGTATAACGAATAATTTCATCGGGCGAAGCGTTATCATCTCTTGCAAGGTATTTATCGTACCAATCTTCTGCTTTTTGCCACTCTTCCAGCCATCTGTAAGATTTTCCTATTTCCAAATAATTTATAGGGTTAGAAGGGTCAATAGCTATTTCGCGTTCGTGCCCTAATATTTTTTTGTGCAGTTGTTTGTGCCAAACAGCTTCCGTACGGGCAAGAGCGGTGCGTGCTTTTGTGTTTTTGGGGTCTAAACGAATAGCTCTGCGTAAATCGAGAACGGCATTTTGATATCTGGCAATATTTTCAAAACAAAGTCCGCGTAAAGTATATCCCTCGGTATCGCGTGGTTTTGCGGAAATATACTTGTTGAGCAAGTCTATTGCTTCGGCATATTTTTTTGCATTCATCTCTTCTATTGCCGATTTCTTTAATTTTTCGAGATTGTTCTGGGAATATCCTCTTACGGAAAAGAGGGATATTAACAAAACAATAATCGGAAAAAGTATTTTTTTTGAAATATTCATATGCTAAAATTGAAAATAAATAAAAGGTTGTAAATCCGCCGATTGCACTTGTGCCACTATCCAAATTACCAACGCAAAAATTACGGCTTGTAATATTACATTTCTATTTGCCAACCAATTTACTGTTTTTTCGTTCAATTTACTCGGTAAAAAGTGAAACAAAAATCCGAGAGAAATTAATACAAATGTCGGGGTAAAACTTTCGGCAAATTGAATAAAAACAGAGGGCTTAAAGAAATATATAATTTGATAGAAAACATCTATTGCCGACGAGAAGTCGGAAGCTCTGAAAAAAACAAATGAAAAAGCGACCAGATTAAAAGTAACAAAAATTTGCATGCCGCCGAAGATTTTTGTTTTGGTAAAATTAAATTTTGAATATAATTTTCTTTTCGGTCCCTGCAATAATAAGCCTACTGCCATATAAATTCCGTGCAACAATCCCCAGAAAAGGAATGCCCAACTTGCACCGTGCCAAAAACCGACCAGAACAAAAGTAATAATAAGAGCAATAATATTTCCGGCTTTTCTCCAATTACGCAAGCCCATTTGCAGGGGACGAAAAACATAATCCAACAACCAACTGGAAAGGGATATGTGCCATCTTCGCCAAAACTCCGAAATACTTTTTGCTTTAAACGGATAGTTAAAGTTTTCCATCAATCTGAATCCGAGTAAAAGTCCGAGCCCTATTGCAATATCGGAATACCCCGAAAAATCGCAATAAAGTTGAAGAGCGTATCCGTAAACGGCAAGCAAATTTTCAACGCCGGTAAATCGCTCCGGAGCGTCAAAAACTCTGTCAATAAAATTCAGACTTATGTAATCGGCAATCATAATTTTTTTTATTAAGCCAAGCATAATTAACATTATACCCATTGCCACTTGTTTTCGCGTAAGAAAATATTTTTTATTTACTTGCGGCAAAAATTGAGATGCTCTGTCTATCGGGCCCGATAAAATATTAGGGAAAAAAGTAACAAAAAGAAGATAATCTCTAAACGAGTTTGTGGGCTCCATCATTTCGAGATAAATATCTAAGATATAGCTTAATGATTTGAAAGTATAGAATGAGATTCCAAGCGGTAGAATTATATCGAGCGGTTGAATGTTTCCCGCAGTAAAATCGTTTATAACCTCTATAAAAAAGTTTGTGTATTTAAAGTAGATAAGAATTCCCAAGTTGAATAAAAGAGAAAGATAAAGATAGAGTTTTTGTTTCCCTTCAGATTCCGCCTTTCCTAAATATTTTCCGAGATAAAAATTAATAACGGCGTTTAATATTAATAGGAGTAAAAAGAGACCGCTGGCTTTATAATAAAAATAGAAGGAGAAGAGAATAAGCAAACTTATTCTGGCATTTGTAGATTTTGCAACTATCCGGTTTAAAATCAGCAATCCTAAAAAAAGGAAGAAGAATAAAGACGATCCGAACAAGAGAGGGTCGGACGAATCGAATAAAAACAATTTCGGGATTGCATTAAAATCTATTCCAAGCATAAAGTATCCGTAATTATTTAGCGGTTTTAGAATCGACTAAACGCTGCAAAGCCCCTACGTTGTTGCATTTTAGAACCTCAAGTCCTTTAAAACGAACGCCGTAATCTTTTTCGATTGCAACAATAATGTTTGCGTGGTTTAACGAATCCCAACCTGGAACTTCGGGTGCCTGCGTTTCGTCGGTTATTTCAATTGATGCGGGGTCTAAGTTTAATTCTTTGCAAATAATGTTTTTTAATCTATCGCTAATCATTTTTTACTCCAAACTTGTTCGTCGTTACCATTTAAAATTCTTGTTTTGTTTGCTTTTCTGCTTGGTTTGCCGGAGGAACTTTTTATCAACCATCTCGGCGGTACTAAATAAACGGAATGAATATTTACGTTGATGTTCATTCCCGCCCTTAAAATATCCACACGTAATTTGTCAAAATCTTTTTTGTTTTCAAGTTTTGTTTCGGCAACAACACTTACTTGTTCCGTTCCCAATTCGGGGTCGTATTCACCAAAAGCAATTACTCTGCCCGGAATTACGTTTTCCACTTTGCTAACAATATCTTCAACATCTTCCGGATAGATATTGTTACCGGCAACTATAATTATATCTTTTTTGCGTCCTATAACATAAACTTCATCATTGTGCATAAATCCGACATCTCCGGTATAGTACCATCCTTCATCGTCCAAAACTTCAGCTGTTTTTTCAGGATAATTTCTGTAGCCCGAAAACATTGAAATGGATTTTACCGCAATTTCGCCAACCCCGTTGTTACCCAGTTTATTGCGAGTGTCGTCAACAATTTTTAATTCACATTCATCTATTAACTTTCCGGAAGAAACACAAACACGTTTTTTTGAATCATCGTCGGTAAGTTCAAGTTTTCCGTTCGAAAGCAGATCTCGATTAACGGAAAGTTCGGTTGCACGTATGCCGGGAGTGGTTTGCGAAACAGTAAGGGTTGTTTCGGCCATTGCGTACATTGCCGCAAGAGCGTTTTCTTTAAATCCGAATTTTTTAAATCGGTCAAAAAACTTTTGATGACTTTCCGCTCTAACCGGCTCGCTGCAGTTTGTAATCATTCTTAAACTTTCCAAGGAAATGCCTTCCATTTCTTCGTCCGAAAGTTTATCGGCCATTAAATTATATGCAAAATTAGGAAGCCAAGCCAATGTAGCTTTCTCTTCGGATGCGGCAAGAAAAAGGAGAATGGGGGCAAGCACCCATTCAAACGGGTCGATTTGGATTGTCGGCACTCCGGAAGCAAGCGGCACATGATAAGCCGCAATTAATCCCATATCGTGATAAAGGGGTAACCAGCTTACAACTTTATCCTTTTCCGAAAGCATAATTGCTTTGCCGAAGTTTTCCACATGCCGCAAAATTGCATGGTGAGATAAAACAACAGGTTTCTGCAAACCGGTTGTTCCCGAAGAGTGTTGCAATAACATCGGTTCTTCCGGTTTAATGGCGGCACGTATCTCATTTATTTTTTCCATGGTATCGGCAGAAATTTCTCTTTCCAAATCCCATTCGAGGGGAAAGAATAATTCGTTAACAGTTGTTTTTTCATTTTTTACAAAAGGTAAAATTATTTCTTCCAATGCGGTTTCGGTTAAAATCCAGTCAAGCCCCGAGCGTTGTGCCATACCTTCCAAGCCTTCTCTGAATTTTTCGGGGTGAAGCCGCGGATTAGGGTATGCCAATACGGAAGGGAGTGCACCTATTCCGGTAATACCCAAGTATAAAGGATAGAAGAATGGATTGTGTCTGATTATAATTGCACAAACATCTCCCTTCTTTACTCCTATGTTTTTTAGATACACGGAGAATTTATTTGCTGTTTTAACCAGCGAAGCATATGTCCACCTAATCGGTTCTTCGGCGGCGCGCCAATGAATTATTGCTTCTTTATCGGGCGTTGTTTGTGCAAAATACTGCCATCTTTCCCAAAGAGTGTTTCCTTGCAAAGTTGAAAAATCAATCATATTAAACTCAAAAGTGTTATTATTTATATTTTTCCATTAAATCGTTAAAAATCAATTTTGCTTCTTGTTTTGCTCCGATATCGTTAAAATGGGTATAATCTTTAAATGCTTTGGGAGGGTTGGAATTTACCCATTTAACCATCGAATTTTTGCCGCCCATTGCTTCGTATAAATTCCAAAAAGCAATTTTTGTTTTTTTTGCGATGTTTTTTTGTGCTTGTACCAATTTAGGTACGGCGGGATCGGTAATAAATTTGGATCCCTTTTTAATACATTTATCGTGCACGCTTACAAGAATAAAACTTGCATTAGGCATAGCGGTTTTCATTTTTTTTATAACTTTTACCATATCTCTTTCGTATCGGGAAAAATTGGTTTTTCTTCCGCTTAAAATATTTAATCCGAATTCAAGGATAACCAATTTATAATTTAATTTTTTGTAGAAAGCACTAAGGGATTCGGAAGATATTTTTTTTAAATCGACGCCGGAATTTCCGCGTAAAGCAAAATTATCTATATAAACGCCGGTATTGCTTTCTAAGCTTACGCCGTAATAATAGGCAGATTTTGCTCCCGGGAATATAAATTTAACTGATTTTGAATTTGGGCAGTTAATTTCCAACACGTGTAAATCATTCCCTTTTTTTAAAGTTTTTGTGACGGTCGGTTTTCCGTTAATGGAATATTTTACTTTGGCTCCGGTTTTTGCATGTGAATAAAAAAGTTTAACCGTATTAAATTTTCTAACGGTTTTATAGCGATTATTTGTTTTCATTTCTACCCAACTGCCGTTACCGTTAACAAAAACATGTCCGCTGATTCCTACAGGCAATCTTTGTTTGTTTCGGGTATAGACAGAAGCCGTTTCCCAGTCGTCGGAAAAACTTAGGTCGGTGGTTTCTCTGAAGCGTGTATCGTGCGAAGTAATGGGTACAATTCCCACACCTGTTCCGCCGAATTTTTTTTGAAATAAATCTCGTAGATCCGAAGATATTAAATCGCCCTCAAGAGTAGAATCTCCGTAATGAGCCACTCTTACTTGTTGTTTATCGGCTTTTTTCAAAGCATTAAAAAAGTTGTTTAGTTGTTCTATGTTTCCGCTCAATCGGTTGTTTGAAGCGGGGTTTTCCGAATAAGTTAACTTGTCTAATTCCGCAACAATAAAATTTGTAATAAAATTAAAATTAAAAACGGAAGCCGTATAATATTTCGTGGGGCTGTTTAAGAATGCGGAGTCGTTTTGCAACGCCGTGGAATCATATTCTTCATCAAAATTTTCATTATCTTCATATTCATCATCGTAAAAATCGTCTGTTCTTACGTCTCCGAAAAAATCAACCGGTTTTACTTCGTAGCCTAATATCGTAACATCTTCCGGCGCATAAGAATTTATAAGGAGCAGCAGTAAAGCAACTGCAAAAATAATTATCGGATTATTCATATGGTTTTTTTCCATTTTATCCTCTTAAAATTTTATAATTCCGTGAATATTAGGGGTTGTCGTTTTTCCTAAATGTTTATTTAATATAATGTAACATAAGTATCTTTTTAATTTATGTTTATAATAACTCTAATTGTTAATTAGGGAAATAAATTTGGCCGGGTTTTGCTTCAGGAATAAATTCCCAAGCAATAACACTATTTAGCGTTATCGAAAGAAAATTTGAAATTATTTTTGTTTTCATCCCGTCTTCCAAAACTAAATGTGTTATGAATATAAATATAATAATTTTAAGTAAAACATCTTTATTTTTTTTAAGATTAGTAGGAATATAAGTAATTAGTTTATTTCTAATTACCTCCTTTTTTTTTATTTTACAAGTGCAAATTAAAAAAGGAATGAAATGGATTATTATATCGGTATAGACGGAGGGGGTACAAAAACCAAAGCCGTTTTAATTGACGATAACCTTAAAATTATTAGCGAAGATATTGGCGGGCCTTCCAACTTTTTAGTATTCGATATTGATACCGTGGCAAATTCATTAATTGAATTAATTGGTAATGTTTTAAATAAGGGAAATATTGATTCACAAAATGTAAAAAAAATTCTTTTAGGTACCGCCGGAGCCGGACGCAAAGAGGACGCCGAAAGATTAGAAAACAAATTATACAAGGTTGCAAAAACCAAAAGTATAATTATAAACAACTTCAAAGTTGAAAGCGATGCCCGTATTGCTTTGGAAGGAGCTTTTGCCGGAAAACCCGGCAGTATTCTTATAGCCGGCACAGGTTCCATTATGTTCGGTAAAGATTCGAACGGAAAAATTCATCGCGTAGGCGGTTTCGGCAGATTGCTTGGTGACGAAGGAAGCGGTTTTCATATAGGACGTGCTGGCTTAAATGCCGTAGCAAAATCTTTTGACGGCAGAGCCAATAAAACTCTTTTAACGGATTTGGTAAAAGAAAAATTCGATATTGCAAATTCAACACAATTGATAAACGAAGTTTATAAAAACAATTTTGATATTCCACAAGTTGCTCCGTTAGTAATTGATGCGGCATTAAAGGGAGATAAAATTTGCACGGAAATACTTAATGCGGAAGTTGACGAATTAATTGCTCATATTGTTGCAATGAAAGAAAAAATAAAAACGGATGTTTTGAACGTAAGTTTAATAGGAGGAACAATTACTAC
>Ga0256913_10000988_pt1 | contig 14784 bp, 6 predicted proteins | sample Axial_MatmetaG_FD_185970 | JGI IMG/M metagenome (GOLD analysis project Ga0256913, IMG submission 185970) | Deep-sea worm associated microbial mat communities from Axial Seamount, Juan de Fuca Ridge, Pacific Ocean - Axial_Mat | ecosystem: Environmental > Aquatic > Marine > Oceanic > Microbial...
TCAAATATTTGAAATGGTGTTTGATGGTGAATTAAAAATAGATAATTACTCAATAAATATCTTTTCTGATTCTAAGAATAGAATGGGAGAAGGTGAATATAATAAACTTATTGGTGTTATTGATAATACTGTATTAACAAATGATAAAGGTATTGTTAAGTTAATATGTTCAGATAATTCCAAATATAAATTTTATATGGATAAAATAAATTAATACAAAATGGATAAAGGTATAACAGCATATAATTTGAAGAATTTTAAATTGATGGAAAGTAACTTATTAGAACTTATTAATAAGTTTTCTAATTCAGTACATTCGAATGATGATAAATCTACGGTTACGTGGACCAATTCAAATGGTGAAAAAATGAACTTTGACATACCAAACATTGGTAGTGTTCGTAAAGAATTGAATAATGTTAAACGTGGTATGAATAAACTATCAGGCAATTCAAATGTTATTGAATTGGAATATGATGACGGTAAGGTCAAAAAATTTAAGGCATCTAATGAGTTTGAAACATTGAGTAGATTTGATGATGTTTCAAATAAACAATTATCTATTTCTAATTATTTTAGAACTAAGAATAATTGGTTCTTTGAATCTTTTTTAAATCCATTATTATATGTTAATATAGATATTTCTACAGATTATGCCAGTGTTGATACTACTAAATTTTCAGTTAAACGAGTAATATTAATGAATTTATCACAAAATCAAATTGAGTATTGGAAAAGTGAAATTGAAGTTGTTAAGGATTGGGATTTTGATACATTAATAAACATTTTGAAAAATAATAGTATTGAATATGTAATTGATGATAATATTGTTGATTTACCACCAGCTATTAATCGAAAGTATGGTAGTTTTTCAGTAATTGATATAAATACAAATACTATTAATATTAGTGGTATTGATATAGACCAAAATTATTATAGATTGGATAGTTTGGAGTATATGGAGATGGTAGAAGGTACATATTTAACAAAAAAATTGTCTGTTGGTGATGTACTTATTACTAAAAATGATAGTGAATATGAGATAAAAGCGATAGATAATGATAATAAATTAGTACTTTTAGAGCGTATTAGTGGTATTGATGTAGTTAGTATAGGTATTGATGTGTTAAAAATTCAACCTGGTAAGTATAAAGTACCTTATTTGCAAGTAAATATTGGTTATAATGAACGTGAAGTGATTTTTATAAGACCAATTGATGTTGTTAATAATATTACAACAAATCAATGGTCAAAAGGTTATCCATTATATACAAATGAATTGTTTATAACTTTAAATGACGGTAATAAAATTTCTTTAGATGAATTTTATCAGAAATATGTTTCTGATTTTGGTATGTTAATTATGAATTTGGCTAAAGATAAAGTTGTGCCAACTGTGGTTGGAGTTAAACCTGATGCACCATTATTAGACTCCAAAAACTTTAAAGTTGTTAGAATAAATGATCATTTAAAGAAAACTCAAGAAGTTGATAATATCAAACGTAAATTTTCAGTTAAAGAAAAACTTAAAAGTGAAATTACATCATTGGATAAGTCTATTGTTAATAATAGAAGTAAAATGCAAAATCCTTTGATTCCTGATAATGAAAAAATGAAGGCATCATCTGAAATTGAAACGTTGGTTAATGAAAAAAATATCAAATTAAATCAATATGAAAGTGTTGTTAAAGAATTAGATATTGGATTTAGAGATAATCCGGAAATTACAGTTTCAAATAAATATAGAATACGTGGATTTTGGGAAGTACCAAATTATAAAGAAACTATTTATGGTAAGCAACATATAATTGGCTTTATTGTTAGTTATAGATACTTGAACAAAAATAAAGTTGGTAAAAATCCAGATGAAATTAAGTATATGGATAAAGGTAAAGAAAGTGTTGCTTATTATTCAGAGTGGAAAGAATTAAAAACTAAAATAAGAACTAAAAAATATGATGAAACTGAAGGTGTTTATGTTTGGGTAGATGAAAATGTTAAAAATCCAGATGTAGTAAATTTCAATCAAATTGAAATTCCAATCACTAAAGGTGAAATAGTTGAAATAAAAATCAAATCTTTAAGTGAGGCTGGGTGGCCAAATAATCCATTGGAATCTGATTGGTCAAATATAGTGACTGTTACATTTGAAAATAATAGTTATGATTCCGAAAATACTGAAAATATATCAAGGGATGTAGTTATTGATAATGCAGTTATAGAAACTAAAAGATATTTTAAAAATATTGGTGTTGAAGAACATGTAAAAAATGCAGTTTCTGTTGATGGTAAAGTTTTCTCACACTCTGGTGAAGATATATATGTTTCCCATAGTGGTATTGGTGATACTGTTACACTAAATGCAGCAATTTCAGAGATGGCTAATAAAATTAGTTTATTGGAAAATACTGTAACATTAGATAAAGGTAACTTAAAAGTTACATTTATAAATGATGATAATATAATTACGGTTAATAAAGGAGATGTGGTTAGTGTTTTTGCAGGATATTATAAAGATATTATAGATAATACAGTTATGGAGGATGGTGCTATTGTTACAAAATCATATACTATATCATTAACTAATGATTCTAAGACACCTTTAGAGTTAGTTGCAAGGATGAGTGGTGGTATAAATGATCCTATTTTAGAAACAGATAATTTCGATCAAGATTATTTGGATAATAGAATGTATCATAAAGTACCTCTTGTTACTACAGATGTAGTAGAAAGTGATAATGGTTCGTATAAATATCCATCACCATATCAATCAGCACAAGTTAAAAGTCAATTTTTGAATATTAGATATAAGAATTATGGATTGGATGAGAGATTGTATAGTAAACCTGATGTTACTGTACCACAACCTTATGATTTTAAAGGTGTGAATGTGGATGGACATTATGTACCATATTCAGGATATGGACATTATTTGCCATTTGACCCAACATATAATGTTACTGGAAGTTTACAACAACATCAGGATGTTTGGAATGGTGGTTATTATTTGAATTTACCTGTTGGTAATGGGTATTTGAGTGAATTTGCTATACATAAAGATCATACAACATTAATAGATAATCCTAATGTTGCATTTAGTGATTTAGTTAGACCTGCGATTACTAATGGTTTACAATCATATCATAATTTTACACATGGTGCATATTTTGAAATAGATGAAAATGAAGGTACTAATAGTTTAGGTGGTAAGTATTTTATGCAAGTTGAGAGATTTAATGTTGGTGTTTGGGATAATTCACAAAATTTATCAGATAGATTTTATCCTGTTAAAATGGGTTTTGTTGAATCTGATGAATATTTGATAGGTAAATATACTTGTGGTGCTTATTTGTTTGTTAGTATCAATAATTACAAAGATATATCTATTAGTGGTAATCATCCTGCATTATCTACAAAAGTTATTAATGTCGGTGATGGTAATGCTGTAAATATACCTGTATTATTTCAATTTAGAGCTACTGATAAATTAGGATATGTTGGTGGTTATAGAATATCAGGTACTATGGATAATGTTAAATACACAAAGCGTATAGGTATTGATATTTATTTGAGAGGTAATAACCCAATTTCATATGGTGATGTATTTTCATTTGATATTGAAGTATCAGGCCAATACAAAGCTGGATTGAATGTTATTGATCCGATTTATACACCAGGTCAAGGTGAGTTAAAATAATATAATAAATGATAGATTTGAAATATAATGATAATTCGGGTACTTTTCAACTAATACGAACAAATCCTAAACTGTCAGGTAATGTTAAATTAGTTGTGTATGATGATAGATTGTGGTTGAATGCTATTAATGTTAATGATACATTATCTAATGATAAATTTCAACGTTATCCATTGGATATGGTATTGTCATATAGTGAGAATTTATCTTTATTTTTGAATCAAATATCTATAACAAATGATATTATTTTTAAGAATGCTGATACACCAAATGTTAAATTACAATCATATAATTATTCAGATCAATTTTATACAAAATTTTATTATTCATCTGTTAATTATGTTAATAGTAAGTTTTATAATAAAAAATATTCTGCATTTGCACCTTTGTATCTAAATGGAGATTTACCAAAATATTTTGTGGTTTTTAAGTTGGATGGTGCTATATCTGATAGATTGGATAATATTAATTTGGATTTATCCAATGATGATATAGTTAAGGATGTGCTTTATGGTGCTAAAATTTTAAAGGTTTTTGATTTAAGTGATAATACAGCAATTGGTAAGTACATAAATGGTATTGTTAAAGATGTTAATACAAATGAATCTGATTTAATTGTTGATTATAAAAATAATACTATTGTGTGGAATGGGTATTCTATTGATTATGGTGTTATAACTGGTCATATGGAATATGTTTATGATATTTTCAGTAAAGATAAACCTTTAATAGATTTTGAAGAATATATCATAGATGGATATAGTAAATATGGTTTAATATATCCTAAAATCCTTAATATGGAATATATGTTTGATGATGAATCAGATTTATTTGATTTTAATAGATATTTTGGGATGTATGTCGATGATATAGATATGGCTAAATTGTTATTAGATTATGATAATGTTATTAATAAAAAAGGTACAAATTATACTTTATATCGGAAATATAACTTCTATGATGATATTAAAAATGAAATTGTAGGTATTCCTGATCTTAAAATTAAAGAAAAAGATGATTTTGAATTAGAAGATTTGATTTCTAATCCAAATAAAGAATTTTATTCATATATTAAAACGAAACAAAATAGATTGGTTTCATTAGAAAAATATAATGAGTTCTCTAATGATGATGTTAATGTTAAAACTGATGTTACATTTGATGATTTATTTGGTGTTGATGATAAAATATTAGAAATCGATTCTAAATTATTAGATAAGCCAGGACATTCATTTGTACATATGAAACTTTTATCTGATTTGGCAGTTGGTGATAAATTTATTTTTTATCATCCAACAGGTAGTCAAGTTGATACTGATGGTAGATTGTATGATGTTATTGAAATCGGTGAAATACCAGGTTATGTAGATAATTCAGGTGATTATTATGTGTATCTTAATATCTATGAAATTAATACAACACCACCAATTACACATAATTACTACATTTTATATGGTAAGGGTGAAAATAATACAATGAGTAAAGTTGTTAGTGCTTTTGTAGATGTCATTAATTCAATATCAAGTAGAATGTTTGAAGCATATCATTTTGATAATAATATAATTATAAAATCTATTAGTAGTGGGTCTGATGAATTACTTAGTATTCAATATGTATCAACCGTTTCATATAATAATGTTATTATAGATGATTTAACTGGTACTGATTTAGATGGTACTGAAATTAAATTTAGAGGTGGTACAAAAGTTAGTAATAGATTTTTAATTAATAAAAGTCATACAGATTACATATTAGAAAATAAATCTGAAATTTATATTAAAACTGATAAAGGATTGTCAAGAATTAAAGATGTTGTTAAATATAGTGATGGTGTTGGTTCGGATGATACATTTATATCAGATTTTGATAAATATGCAGTTTGTTTAATTGAAAATGAAGATATACCATTATTTGATGAGACATACATCTCAATTTATAAAGAATATAGACCGTCTGTAGGTTTGTTATCATTTAGAAAGATTAAAGATTTTGATTATGATTTTATAAATACAGCTTATAACAGAATACCATATTGGGAAATTTATAATTATTTTTCAATACCAGCAGGATTACATTTATTGAAATCTGGAGTTTATTATAAAGTTGTTGGTGATGGTAGTATTACGTATGAGGGTAATGTTATAAATAGTAATGATAATTTATCTTCTGTTTTTGCCGGTAATGTAAATGATTATTTTGAAGTGAATGATGGACATCCTGTTGTTATATATAGTGATGTTGATACATCTGGCAATACACTTGTAGATGTGCCTTTATATGACGAAAATGGTAATATTAAAGATTTTTATGGGTATTTTATGTTTAGATCAATGCCTGAACGTATAGATTATTATAATAATGATGATTATAATTATAATAAGCGTTTCTATGAGCATTTATTAACATCTGAATACAATGCATATAAAGAAAATTATAATGTTGATTTATCTGTTAAATCACGTATAAATCCATATATTTCTAAATGGGGATATAAGTCTGGTACTGATTCAAGAGATAATATTTATCGTTTGAACATACATAATGTGTTTGGTGAATACAATATGTCTCCGAGTCATACAAGATTTAAAGCAGATTCCAATTTGTTGACACACGAATACTTTTATATTATTTCCAAATATGAAAATTTTAATGATTCATCTATTATAAAAGATAATTATCTTTATTTTGATGAAGATTTTAATTTTGATATATACAATGGTAGTAGAGATGAATTTTTAAATTATTTTAATTATGTTCCTACATTCAATAATAAACAAATTGGTACATTACAAAAGAGATATTCATTAATAAAGTATAATATGTTTAACGATGTTAATGAAACAATGTTCAAAGGTGTTAAATATGTGTTTGATGGTCCAGTAGATGGCTATTTATTTTCAGTTGTGTTACATCCAATAGAAAAAAATTACGATGAGTATAAAAATCCTATTGATGTTGAGCTTATAACAAATACAAAAGGTAAATACATATTACTTTACATTAAATTGTATTTGGAATCATATGATAATATTGATTTTACAATAGATGATATCACAAAAAGTAATTATAAAACCATATATAGTACTAATGGGTTTAAAGTTGAGGGTGATTATAGAAATAAATTTAGTAATGGTATAGGAAATTTAACATTACTTGGTTTATATTCAATGTATGATGCTAAATTTAACAATAAGATTGATAGATTTTCGACTATTAATACACCTATTGAATTTGAATTAGACAAAATACGACAATTTAATAATACAGATTATAATTTACCTGTAGTTATTAATAAAGACAATTTATCTTTATTTATGACTAATGTTAAACCATCTAATTATTTGAAAATGTTATTTGGTAGTACTACCGGATTTTTAAATTATAATGAATTGGATGTTAATGGCAGAAATCCTATCAAAACTATTAATTCTGATATGTGTGTTATTAGCAAATATCCAAATGAAAATTTTGTTATTTCTGATATCAATAATAATATATTATATACATATCCATTCAATGTTAATCCGAATAAAGTGTCTCAGATTAAAGGTGGTCGTGCATATTATAGTAAATTGTTCAATCAATTAGCTTTTGCTAACATTAAAGAGATTGTTAATGATAATAAACTTACATTGTTTGGTGATATTAATATTAGAATAATTTCACCTGATGCAATTGTTAAAAATAGTGTAATTAATGTAGTATCTGCTGATTATAAACCTGAAGGATATGAATATTATAATGATGTACATTATTCTTTATTAAATAAAGAAAGTAGTACATATACTATGCATAGATATGGTGGTAAATATGAACCATTATTTAAAAATATCATAGATTTCAAATATTCTTTTGATTTTGATAATGCTCACAATGTATCTACATACAATTCGATGAAAAATTGTGGTATTGAGTTGTTAGAAACTGATAAATCTGGTATTATTGAGAATTTTGGTATTATTAAAGTGAGTGATAAAAGTATTTTATCTTTAAATAAAGACATTTATGGTAATTCTTATCCATTAATTGGTGAAAGTGCTATCGATTATGTTGATTTTAACATATTTAAAAGTGATTGGGCTGGTGAATTATACTATAAATACACAGATAAAATGAATAAATCATTGGTTTATGGTACATATAATTTATATGATTTGAATTTATTCGTCAATAAGAAGTTAATGATACCTGATTCATATGATTTATATAATTATGATATTCAAAATACACAATCTGATGATTTAAGTGATATTAAATCAATTTATTATATTGATAAAGGAGTACATATAGTATTTAATTTAGAAAATATCATTATTGATACATTTATGAGAGATGGATTTTATAATAATATTGCTAAATATCTACCGGATGATGTTAATTATTTAAATGGGTACACATTGGAAGAATATTCCAATAAATATTTAAAAAATAACATTGTTGAATTATATGATTTGGGTGAAGTTTTAATATATTATAAATATATTTCTAAATCCATAGATAGTGTAGTACACATTCCACAAAATTCTGATGATGTTGATATGTTATTAGATAATGGTTATGAAATTATGAAAGATGTTAATATAAATAAAGAAGGAACTATCAGTAGTGTAGTTATAAATGAAAACATAAATTATAATTTTGATATTTATGTTGTCTTAAAAATAAATATGATATAAAATGCCAAATAATATAGAAGTTTTAAAGTATGTTTCAGCACAAGATGATCAAATGATATTTTCATCTAAAGTTAATTATAACTTTAATAAATTGTTATCATTAATAAATAATTCATCGGGTAATAGTAATATTGTTTTATTACCAGGTACGAAAGGTGATCCTGGTGATGCTGGAGAATCAGGTTCATTAATTTATAATAGTACCACAGATCCATACAATTATCCAGATATATCTAATCCGAGATTGATTGATTATAATATAGACAGTAATACAGCAACTATTTCTAAATATAATGGTGCTGATTGGGATGTTTTGATTGATATTAAGCAACTTATAAATGATGAAGTTGGTAATATTTCAATTGAATCAGCATTTGCAAGATTTGTTGATGATGATGCTTTAATTGTTTATCCGACTGTTAATATTACACCGTATGCTCCAACAGTAGAAGAACATTTTGTGTTGAATAATTTTGATTTGAGAACAGATTATTCGGATTATAGTATATTTAAATATGGATTGATTAATTTATTTATTGATGATACTAAAAATACACATAATTTGATTATGGGGTATAGTCATAATGGTGGGGCATTACCTATTGAAGATACTTTAAAATTAGATTATAAGAGTGTTGGTAATTCGGCATATGTAAAATTTGATATGTCTTTTGAAAACTATACAGTTGATAATGTAAGTAAACATACAGGTACTGAATTTGTTTTTAATAAGCGTGATAATACAGTAACTAATAGTAAATTAGTGAAGTTACATATGGGTTCTGGTAATTTCTTGAATGATATTAATGGTTCAAATATAAATTTGGATGGATTTTCAATTTTAAGTAATGGTAAAACTTTACAATTTGGTTTAGATGCTGATTATGGTATTATTGGTAGTGGATCATTGTCAGGTTTGAAAATTGTTAATGATTTGATGCCTTATGCATCTACAGTTAGTATTGGTAGTGCATCCAATAAATTTGATAATATTTATACTGTTAGCTTATATACTAATAATCTAACTTTATCGGGTAATATTAATTCTACTGATATTTTTATAGGTACTTCATCTACCAGTAAAGGTATTCATATAATTAATTCACCTACTAATACAAATGTTGGTATAAATACGACAGTTACATCAACGGATTATTTGTTTAATGTATATAAAGAAATGGGATTCACATTTAATGGTGATGGTAACAATTATATTTTAGTTGCTAAGTCTAATGCTGATGGTGTAGCTGGTAATAATTTAATATTAAAAGCCGGTGCTGGTGTTGATGTGTCTGGTACTATAACAACATCGTCAATTGGTGGTGATTTATATTTATTCTCTGGTGCAGGTGGTGTAAATAGTGGTGTTGCTGAAATAAGTGGTAAGATAGTAATTGCACCTGCACGTAGAAGTGGTGCTGATGCTGATTTAGAGAATAGTGTAGTTGTTTTAGGTGATGCTGAATCTGGTGTGAGTACAGGAAATGTAGGTATCAATACATTTTCACCAAAATCTGGATTACATATAGGTAAAACTTTATCATTTAATAGTATATCTCGTGATGGTACAAGTGCATTAACAAGTGATGGTGAACATATAACATATTATATTAATAATATACCTTCAAGTAATAGTACATTTAGAATATCATCAAATGATAATAAAGATGGTAGAATCATTATTATTAAAAATGCAGATGGTAGTGTAGATTATGATAATAATAATACAAACAAATATATTCATATAACTACAGAATCTGGATATATTGAACATAATACTAATAGTAATGGTGCATATATCATATCTGCTTTTGGTTATATAATGTTACAGTATGAAGCATCCATAAATGTATGGCATACAATTTCACATTATGGAGTCACTTATGCTATTTAAGGGATGAATTTAAATTTTAGCGTTTTATTTTGTTTTAAATGCTCCATTAATGAAACAAATATTTTAATATTGATTTTTTGGTTTTTATTGAATATGTTATTTAGTATAGTTATCGCTAATATTAAATTTGTAGCTGAATTTATATCAGAATCGTATTCAACACCCATTAGTGAAATATCTTTTATTTCGTCTTTACTGGCAATGTAATCAATATTAACGTTATCAGCAATATGTGCAATATCTACATTAAATGGTGTGTTTTTTTGTTTGTATATTCTATATAAACTTTTTTCATTTTGTTCATTTTTGAATAAAACATAAAAATGTGATAAATTATGTATGTATATGTTTTTTAAAATGATATCTAATTTATTATTTGAGATAATATCACTTAAATATTTATCAATGATGTTTATAAATATTTCTCTTGTATCATTTGCTATACCTAAAATGGTACTATATTCTCCATTTTCAAGTATTTCTTCGTGCATTTCAATAATAGTATTTTGAAATATGTTATTTAATTTGAAAAATACATTATATGTGTTTTTATCACTCATAAAGTTATTTAAATTAATCATATGATATAATACTTCTATAATATGTTCGTATTTATGATTTTCTATATCTGATAAACATTTTTGCTCAAATGCTTTTATTTTTAAAGATGTGTATTCTGGATCTAATGATAATTTGTTATTTTTTGTATTATATTTAAATAACCAAGTCGGGTCTAATAAAATTGTCATATAAAATCTTTTTTTTTTATATACGTGATTTAAAAATTAAAAGTCTTGTAATTAAAAATAGATATAAACGGCATATATATAAATATATAAAAGATGATAATAATTATGCAAGGTGTTATAAAAGTAAATTTGACTGAAAATAATAATATTTCTTATAATAAGAGTTTTGTAATTATAAAATATAAAATTCCGGTTTCTCAATTAGAATCATTGAATGATATAACCGATACTGTTGAATTTGGTAATGTAGATAATTCTTTCTTATTTAAATATGTTAGATATTCATATGATAGTGAATCTTGGTCTATGTGGAATGAATATACTAACGGGATAGATCATTATTTGCAAAATATACCATTTAATTGTAAGTCAGTTTATTTAGAATTTAAGTATTATTATCATAATGATACTGAGGGTATTGTTAAATTAGTGAATGATGTAGTAATTAAACAATTGCTTGTAAATGTTGATGTATGTGCTGAAAAAATAGATTATGATAAACTGATAAACCATATAGAAATAACATCAAATGTTAATTCAAGTTATGTGTATATGGATGGTAAAGGAATAAATGTATATGATGTCGGTAATTTTGAACAGTTAGCAAAGGATATGTCTTATATCATTAACAATACATTTGGTTTTGAAAGTCTGTATTTTCAAACACTTCCAGATACTGATAGTGCTGATTTTATTTTTAAAGAATGGACATTATATCGTTTTATAACACGTAAATGTATTAAAGTAGTTTCTACTGATAATCAATTACCGAATAATATGCCATTATTTAATATTAAAGATGACCAGTGGAATGAACCTTTTGATATTCATATAGATGATAAATTATTTAAAGAAGCATTTGGCCCATTAGCAGAACCAAGACATAAAGATATTATTTATTTACCTATAACAAATAGAGTTTATACAATAAATGGTGTTTTCCTACAACGTGGTTTTATGAATATTCCAATGTATTGGATTGTTAATTTAGTTAAATATCAACCAAACATCAATTATGTGGAAGATAACGAAAATTCTAAATTTATTGATAATTTAGTATTAACTGAAGAAGAACAATTAAATGAATTATTAAATAAGCAAACTGATGATTTAGTTGATGAACAACAAAATAAAAATAGTACAACTTCATTTGATGAAACACGTATGGAATTATCTAACGGTTTGGATATTTTCACATATAATAGAATGTTCAATTATATTAGTTTGATTGAAAATTATTATGATTTAAGTGCTGCAAATACTGATAATTTACCTTTGGTTATTTATAAATATAAGCAACAATTAGATGATGAATTGAATAATTTGACATATTTCAATTTATTTAATGTTAAAGATACAGGTACTATTAAGTTTTTGAATGGTTTGGATAATACTAAAGGTATAAATATTGTTGGTGAGTATTCTACAAGTTTGGATTTGGATATTTATGTTAATAATCATAATTTTAGTTCATCTAACATTAATATAGACATTGGTAAATGGTATGCTATGTTCGTTTCAATATCATTAGAATTTAATCAAGTGAGTTTACACATATATGAGATGGTTGATGATGAGAGTGATATAAGTAATATTAGGAATATGGTATTGGTACACACAAATATGTGGTCTGGTAATGTTACAAGTTTTGTTGATGATTATTACAAATTATTTGGAAGTAACGTATTATTAACAAACATTAGATTGTTTAATAGGTTATTTGGTGAAGAAGAACATGAATATATAGCGAGTTCGTATTATTATCGTAAAGAAAGTGAGTTAGTATTTATAGATAATTGCAGACCTCAATTAAATGCACCATTTATAATGAGAAAAAAATAATTTGTATGGAATTAAGTATGTTTGATTATAGGTTTTTTAGGAATAGTATAGCTGGTGTATTAACTGCATTTAATAATACATCTACAGTGAAACAGGTTATTGATGGGAAACCTAAAGATTATAATATTCCTATATATTATGAGTTTGGTAATGATACACAATTTATGAGAGATTTCTTTTATGAATTACCGACTGATTGTAATATACCTACACATTCAGAGGGTATGCATATCAAGCGACCATATGGAGTTATGGAATTGAAAAATTTAGTCATTAAAAAAGACGAAATGGGTGGTAGATTTTCAAGAGCCAATTTCGATGAAGTTATTTTTGATGAAAAAACAAACACTAAAAAAATAGTACCTTTATCTGCTTTTGTTATGAATGTACCATTAGATTTGACATTTGAATTGAAAATAATCACTGATAGTTTATTTCAATCATTAGCCATTACTGAATCTATAATAAAAACATTTTATAAAAATACAATAAGTTATTTTACATATAAAAATCTAAGAGTACCTTTAAACATTATAATTGGTGAAAGTGCATCTACTAAACATAAAGTACCATTAACATATAAAGATAATGAGGAAAGAGAAGTGCCATTTACTATAAATGTAGAAACATATTTGCCGGTGTTTGATGACAAAGAAGAAGGTTCTTTAAGATTTCGTGGTGATAACATTCGTGATTTTTATGAGCGTATCATTGATGAAAGTGGTGAAATATTAAACATTAAAAAGCTATTTGATAATGGTAAATATGTTGGTAGAACAGACACTAATAATAAAATTTTTAAAATTATCGATATTGCTGGTGATATTCAAAATAAATTATTATCTTTGTCTCAGAAAAATTCTAATAAATGCTTAGTTGTATCTAATTCATTAACAAGGGAATATGATATTGAGAGTATTTATTTTGATGAACAAACTTGCGTTAAATTTGTAGATAATATACCAGTTGATGCAGAAATGATAATATTTAAAGTGGTTTAATATGCTAAATACGTATAGCTTTTATAATTTTGGTTTAGATGATCGTTCCAATTTTTGGTTATCTAAGAACTACCAGAAATATATGTCTTATGAATACAGAAAATTAGTTGGTAAATTATCATCTGATCCATTTGTGTATTTCAAAAGTAAGGAAAATAAATTAATTTTAGGTAGTAATAATTATAAGAAAAAGATTGATGGTTTTGTCACGTCTGGTTTTATTGATGCTATTAGAATAGGTAACAATAGATATAATAAAGACATTTATGGTTATGTTCCTAAGATTGAGCCGGCAACTAAGGTTTTTAAATATAATAAATATATAGAAAAATACTATCAATATTTATTAACTGACTTATCATTTTTTGGTAAAATGGTAGTATCTAATTTGAATCATATTAAAATTGATTTATTTGATGAATATTATTATATGGTTGTAGATAAATTTTTATATCCAAATTATCTTAATCGTAAGAATAAAACTGATATAGTTAGTTATGATGAATACAGGAAGCGTTTTGAGTGGGTGTATAAGCACATAAAGAACTTTAATGAGTCAAACTATGATGAAATGATAAACTTCGTTAAAGAGGATATTTATGGGCATAGAATACATAGTATTGTGACAATGCTTAGTAAAGAATTTCGTAAACGTATTTTAATTGATGGTGAAGAATCGGTCGAAATTGATTTGGAACAATCTCAACCTAATATATGTTCAGTTATTATTAAAGAGTCAATAGGTGATAATAGTTTTTCGAAGGTAGTTGAACATAGTAATGTTTATAAATACATTCAAGATAATTTAGGTTTGTCATCTTTGGGTGAAGCAAAAGAGTTTTATTTCAGATCTGCATATGGAAGACCTGCATCATCAGATTCGTTGAAATTATATCATATGTTTCCTGATATTGAAGCGTATATA
>Ga0256913_10000989_pt1 | contig 14778 bp, 10 predicted proteins | sample Axial_MatmetaG_FD_185970 | JGI IMG/M metagenome (GOLD analysis project Ga0256913, IMG submission 185970) | Deep-sea worm associated microbial mat communities from Axial Seamount, Juan de Fuca Ridge, Pacific Ocean - Axial_Mat | ecosystem: Environmental > Aquatic > Marine > Oceanic > Microbial...
TTATTTTATTACCGTAGCGCCAAAGACAGCGAATGACTTTGTCCTGATATTCTGCCGGTGTCGGTGGTGCATCGCTCCATACCAGGATGTCAAGATCTTTATTGTATTTTTTTCCGACTTCCAATGTCAGGGGAATGAGCCGTGAGAAATGTTCTGCCTGCTCTTCTTCTGTCAGCCTGACCTCATCGAGGCCGAGGTGTACCATAGGAACGGGAAGTAGCGGGAAGATCTCGTCATACATTGCATAAAGGAGCTTGTATGTTCCGGGATTGTTGATGTCGAGATTGGCCTTACGGATATGGTAAAATCCCGGCCAGTAATCCTGCCTGATACCGCCCTGCACTAACTCAGGATAGAATTTCCGTTTTGATTCGATATGACCTAAGGATTCGATCTCAGGGAAAACCGTCAACCCGTATTTTTTGCCGTATGCTATCAGATCAGAAATGTCATTCATCGTCAAGGCATAAGGGTTATCACTGCCGAGAGGAAGATCGTTGAAACGAAAAGCATTCAGTTCATCGTCGCCTTCGCGGATGATCAGAAAATTGAGTTTAAACGCCGAGCATATCCTGATGATCCGTTTGATCTGTTCAGGAGAATAGGGGGCCCGTCCGGTGTCAAGCATGTATCCGCGCCATGAATAACGGGGCCAGTCTGCAATTTCAACATCCCTGACAATCACTGTGTTTTTATTGTCATGTTCAATTAGCTGTGCCAGGGTCATTAATCCCCAAAGCAGACCTTTCCCTGAATTTGCCGTAATTTTAATACTATTCTTATCAGCACTCAAAGAGTATGCTTCATCACCTTTATTTAAAATCTTTTTGTCTCTCCCTGGTATTCTTACTTTTGCTTTGTTACTGATGATGATGAAAAAAACATCAGATTTTTTTTCTACATCCTTTTTGAAGCTTAACCCTGACAGGTATCTGAAATTCTCGACATAAACACTGACCCCGGGTGAATGTGTTATTATCAGTTCATCGTTCCATTCAAAAATATCATTACCGGTCTTAATCTGTTGCGGCACAGGTAACATGTCCTGAATGAATGCGGTACCGGCATAGCCTGTTGTCTGTCCGCAAATTTTCAGTACAAAGATGAAAAGAGCCGGGATAATGAACTTCAAACGCATTGTCAATCGAATTATACCTTAATGAATAATTTGTTTTTGTACAAAAAGCGTAGCAGAAGGAGCGACAAACCTACTGAAACGATATTCAGAAGAAGGTAGGCGAGATCTTTTCCTACAAATCCGGCAATATCGCCACCTGTGAAACGGCGTGCCAGATCGTTAAAGTCCATGATGTTGCGTGCCATGTAAATGGTTATCGGGTTAACACCTATCCACACGAAGATAGTTATCCATTTTTTGAAGTGCATAACATCTATAAGCCAGAAGAATATACCCATCAGCATGAAGCTGTAACCGCCGGCAACAAGTACATAGGTAGGAGTCCATATCTTTTTAATGATAGGCATTTGCATCGACCAGAGATAACCTGTAACTACCATGGCAAGTCCTCCTCCCACAAGAAAGTAAACACGTTTCATATCAGTTATTGACTTGCTCACGAGGATAAGGGAGGCAAATACCCCGAGCAGTGCACTTACGACTGCCGGGAATGTCCCGAGTATTCCGCAGTTGTCCCACGTGCCGTCATGTTTTGCTCCGGGGAGGTAATGCTGATCGATGTACATGGCCCAGTGCGCATCAGGCGATACCGAAGGATGTCCTACACCCGGCACGGGAACAAAGCTCAACAGTATCCAATATCCTATCAGAATTGATGCGGAGATGATGACTAATCCCTGTTTTTTAAAATTCAGAAAAAGAATGGAAGCAATGAAATAAGTAAATGCCAGGCGTGGGAGGACACCTACTATTCGCATGTCAGGCCAGTGATGCTTGAAACCTCCGTAATATATGATCCCGAGGCCCCACAGTAAGATGAACCTGCGGAAAATACGGATGTAAGCTTTTTTCTTGTCTCCGCTACCGAGGATTCTCGAAAGGGAAAAAACAATCGACATTCCCATAACGAACTCGAACAGGGGAAAGATGAGGTCGTAAAAATGAAATCCTTCCCATTCGCAGTGTTCGAATTGAGGAAGAAGCATATTCTGAACTTCCGGACCGAAAAGCTTTACTATTGCCATTCCAAGTCCGGTTCCGCCGATGAGCCAGAACATATCAAAGCCTCTGAGCACATCTACTGATACTATTCGTTTGTTCTTTTTTTCCATAACTGTTTTGTTAAAATGGTGTAATTCAGTAACTGACATGCAAATTATGCAAAATAACAATTTTTAACATGTGGAAAATTAATTGTTTGTGATACATAGTTGATATGTTTTCGGTGGAAGAATAATGTGTTTTGGTGGAATAATGTTTTGCTATGGTGTACCTTTTGCTTAATTTTATTATTTAATTGATTTAAGAATATGAAAGCAAAAAGAATACTGATAACCGGAGGGGCTGGATTTATTGGTTCACATGTAGTAAGATTATTTGTGAACAAACATCCTGATATTGAGGTAGTTAACCTCGATGCCCTTACGTATGCCGGGAATCTGGAGAATCTCACCGATATCGACAAAGCGTCCAATTACAGGTTTGTTAAGGGCGACATCACTGATGAAGCTTTTATCGATGAATTATTCAGAAAGAATGAATTTGACGGAGTGGTTCACCTTGCTGCCGAATCGCATGTCGATCGTTCGATAGCTGATCCGTTGTCATTCATTAAAACCAATATCGTTGGTACGGTCAATCTTCTAAATGCTGCACGGAAGCAGTGGAACGATAATTTCGAAGATAAACTTTTCTATCACATATCCACCGATGAGGTATACGGGTCACTTGGTGAAACAGGTTTCTTTACCGAGGAAACATCTTACGACCCGCGAAGCCCGTACTCTGCATCAAAAGCAAGTTCCGATCATCTGGTAAGAGCTTATCATCATACATACAAATTGCCTGTTGTTATCTCGAACTGCTCAAACAATTACGGACCTAATCAGTTTCCTGAGAAGCTGATCCCTCTGGTGATAAACAACATTAAAAAAATGAAACCGATACCTGTGTACGGGAAAGGTGAAAACATACGCGACTGGCTGTATGTCGTAGATCATGCAAGAGCAATAGATCTGATATTTAACGAAGGAAAGGTAGGGGAGACATATAACATCGGTGGTAATAACGAATGGAAAAACATAGACCTGATAAAGGTGATGTGCAGGATACTTGACCGTAAACTCGATCGTGAGCCGGGCACCTCGGAGTCGCTGATAACTTTTGTGAAAGACCGTGCCGGGCATGATCTTCGTTATGCTATCGATTCGGGCAAACTTATGAGCGAACTTGGCTGGAAGCCGTCGCTGCAGTTTGAGGAAGGAATTGAAAAGACCATTGACTGGTACCTGGAAAATGAAAAATGGATGAACAACGTGATAGACGGCACCTACGAGAATTACTACAACAAGCAATACGTGGAAAGGTAAAAAATAACGTTTGCAATTCGGGGGGCGACTTTTAAGTCGCCCCCCGAATTGAGGAACAAAAAAAGGATGCCAAATTATTGACATCCTTTTTTGGAAAATATATATTGATTTATTTAGAGTAAACTCTCAGGATCAAGGTTCTCTTTTTCAATATCCTTGAAGTACTTGTAAGTCCCAACTTTAAGTTCATAGGTTGCAGCTTCGTCGCAAACGATAATTCCTTTCGGGTGCATTTGCAGAGCACTGATGGTCCACATGTGATTTATGCCTTCTTCCACGGCATTTTGCAATGCTCTTGCCTTGTTGTGACCGTTCACGATGATGATCACCTCTTTTGCATCAAGTACGGTTCCTACACCAACGGTAAGAGCTGTTTTTGGTACCTTGTCAGGGTCGTTATCAAAAAAGCGTGAGTTTGCCAGAATGGTGTCGTAAGTAAGGGTTTTAACCCTTGTCCTTGACTGAAGTGATGAGCCGGGCTCGTTGAAAGCAAGATGCCCGTCAGGACCTATGCCCCCCAGAAAGAGATCAATACCTCCCATGCTTTTTATCTTCTCTTCGTAACGAATACATTCGGCTTCAAGGTCTTTGGCATTACCGTTAAGTATATTTGTATTTTCGGCAGGTATGTCGATATGGCTGAAAAAATTATCCCACATGAAAGTGTAATAACTTTGCGGGTGTTCTTTCGGTATTCCAATGTATTCATCCATGTTGAATGTCACAACATTTTTGAAAGATACTTTCTCTTCTTTATTTAGTTTGATCAGTTCCTTGTATGTTCCGAGTGGGGAAGAGCCGGTAGGAAGGCCGAGGATAAAAGGGCCTTGCCCTCTATGGTCATTTATGCTTTTTGCAATGTAATTAGCAGTCCATTTGGATGCCATGTCATAATCAGATTCAATAATCAATCTCATGATAAAACGTTTTTATTCTAAAAATCTCTTAGTAATATTTCACATATCCGATGATGAACTGAACAGGGTCAGTTGAAGAGTGTGTTCCGTAAAGAATAACCCTTTGAAAGTTCCCGTCAGGATGCTGCGGGGCCAGATACATCTCATTTAGAAGTTTGACATCTGCCTCTTCATTTCTTTCAAGGATATACTCCATAAACTCAATTTTTACACTAAAGTAATAGAGGTTATTGTCTTTGTTGTATGTCCCGTCGGAAAAAGCATATTGCAATTTCCCGTTCTTATCTTCATAAACCGGCCTGTAAAGTACCATCCGGCTTTTGTCAACTATATTGTCGTTCTCATCCAGATAGTTTCCGTCCTCATCTTTCTTAGGAACATAAATAGAAAGAACCCCCGGCGGCGGATATTTCTCCGGATCGGAAGCAAGAGAGTCTACATGTATCAACATGTTGATAACACTGAAACGGCAGTGAGATACTAATCCGTCTTCCTGTTCGTAATTGAGAGAGTCGCTCCAGTTGTAGAAACTATCAGGGAAATCCAGCCTTGCGTAACTTCCGGCCATACCCTGGATGTACAAATGATTTACGGTAGTGTCGTTGAATATTATCTTATTCTCAAAATCATGTTCAAATCTGTTAACTCGTACAGCCTCTACATTTATAGGGAAAGTATGTGATTTAGAGATCGTATCTGTTATTTCACCATCTTCGTTAAGGGAAACATAATGATAATACATCTTCAGTCCTGTTGCTGCACCTAACATGTTTATCCTTATCAGACTACCCTGACTCTCAGGATTAATCGGGTCTGAGGATATGTATAAGCCTTTGAATAATTGCTTGAATCTTAATGGGTCGGCAAGAGTTGCCGAATCAACTGCGAACAATCTGTCTGTAAGGTCCTTATTCATTTTAAAAGCCCAGTTGTGCGATTCAAAAGAACTGGTTCCTGTTTCCCACATATACGACGGGGCGTTCCAGAGCGAATCAGGATACTCCCACATGTTTGTGGAATTTCTTCGCCAGAGTGAATCAGGAACATCATCATTGACAAAAACAGTATCTACTACCAAAGGATTATTGGGATCATAATATCCGTTAACATCAAGATTGGAGTAATATTTGGCAGGACTGGGATAAAGATCACTCGTTAGCTCGTATATTTTTAATTCATGCTTCGCGAACATGTCACCATACCACCAGTTGAACTGATAGTTCATGTAAAGTATCAGAGAATCGACAGCATAAAGTGAATCAACTTTGAAAGCACTGTCCCTGATCATGGAACCCGGACCGAATTGGGTCAGCAGGTCGGCATTTGAGATGCCGAATTCAGGGTCCCGAAGGAAACCCAGTATTCCGTATGAAGGATCATCGGTACGTACCGAGTCTTTAGTGATATTAAAAGTGCGCAGTTTTGTTGCATCACTACTGTATGCATTAATAAAAGTCTTACCGGGAAGAATGTCCTTTCCGAAGTCGGCCGGGTCATCCTGACAGCTTGCAACAAATAGTAAAGAAATAAGGCCAATTAAAACATATTGGCCTTTTATTTTGAGTCCTCTTCTTCTCTCTTTCAAAAACATAAGTTTAAAATCTTAACCAAGCATTTTGTCATAAAATTCATTATAGGCGGCAATGTAGGTATCTTCCGGATGATATCCAAGATACGGTTTTCCCGATTCTTTAATGAATTGTTCTATTTCCGGATCTATTTTTTTACTGCCCTGAATTATACCATCAGACATACTGATGGCTAATTTTGTTAGGTTAATGTAGTTAACCGGGGATAGAACGTCCAGGTCACTGTCTTCTATGCCTTCAAGTTTAAGTTTTTCTTTAAAATCATCTTTCCATACACTTTTGAAATCATTCTCATAAACAGAATAAATAACTTTTGAGTTTATGAAATGAGGATCGTCGTTCATAGCTTTTTTCAAGTAGAGTGGAACAAGTGATGTAAACCATCCCTGGCAATGAACAATGTCAGGAGCCCACCTTAGTTTTTTTGTCGTTTCAAGTACGCCTCTGGCAAAGAAAATTGAACGTTCATCATTGTCTTCAAACTCCTTCCCTTCCGCATCGGTGAATGTAAATTTTCGATGGAAATAATCCTCGTTATCAATGAAGTATACCTGCATTCTTGCCGCTTGTATCGACGCCACTTTGATTATTAAAGGATTATCGGTGTTGTTGATTATCAGGTTCATCCCTGACAGCCTGATAACTTCATGCAGTTGGTTACGTCTCTCGTTGATGTTACCGAACCTGGGCATGAAAGTACGTATCTCTTTTCCGCTCTCCTGTATGCCCTGTGGCAGATACCTGCCTATCTTCGACATTTCTGTCTCCGGCAGGTAGGGTGTTATTTCCTGAGAAACAAAAAGAACTTTAGCTTTTCCCATTTTATTCGAAATAATTTCTTTGAAAGCGCAAAAGTACGAAAAATCCGCTTTTAAACAAAGAATTGCGGCTTATCAAAACAGATAACATGAGAAGATACAGCTCTTTTATCAGGAAAAAATCGGAAATAGACTATTTTTATTCTAATTTAATATTTGTTTACTTTGTTTTTTAGTATGTTTAATTATAGATTTCGGTTTTAAAATCAAGGATTTGGGAATATGAAGATTGTTACAACGATAAAAGAACTTCAGAGTGAAATAAAAAAGAAAAGGGGGGAAGGCCGTGTTATCGGTTTTGTGCCAACAATGGGTGCTTTGCACGAAGGGCATTTGTCGTTGGTGCAGGAAGCCCGCAAGCAAAGTGATTACATCGTTGTAAGTGTTTTTGTGAATCCCACGCAGTTCAATAATCCGGATGATCTGAAGACATATCCCCGCGACCTTGACAGGGATGTGAAGATGCTTGAAACGCTTTCGGTTGAACTTATTTTTACGCCAACTGTTAAAGAGATGTATCCTGAAGAGGATAAAAGGCAGTTTGACTTTGGAATGCTGGATAAAGTTATGGAAGGCAGGTTCAGACCGGGGCATTTCAACGGAGTGGCTCAGGTGGTGAGTAAACTTTTTGATTATGTAAAGCCGGATAAAGCTTTTTTCGGGGAGAAGGATTTTCAGCAACTGGCAATTATACGTCAGATGGTTAAAGACCTTAAAATGCCTGTTGAAGTTGTCGGATGCCCTATTGTTCGTGAGCCTGACGGACTTGCAATGAGCTCAAGGAATCAGCTCCTGACACCTGAAATGCGAAAAAATGCGCCTTTAATTGCTAAAACTTTATTTGAATCTCTTAACTTTGCATCCGGAAAAACAGTTAGGGAAACCGTTGATCATGTTGTGAAAACTATTAATGACCCCGGAATGCTTGAGGTTGAGTACTTTGAGATAGTTGATGGAAATACTCTGCAGCCGGTTGAAAACTGGGACGACAGTGATTACGTTGTAGGTTGTATAGCTGTTTTTGCAGGAAAGGTTAGATTGATTGATAATGTGACATACAAAAACATTAGTCATGAATATTGATATTGTTAAGTCGAAAATACACAATGTTACCGTAACCGAGGCCAATCTGAACTATGTTGGCAGCATCACCATTGATGAAGATCTTATGGATGCAGCTAACATTATCGAGAACGAAAAGGTTCAGGTTGTTAATAATAACAATGGCGAAAGGTTTGAGACATATGTGATAAAGGGGGAAAGGGGCACAGGTGTCATTTGTCTGAATGGTGCTGCTGCCCGCAAGGTTGCTGTTGGTGATGTGGTAATACTTATTACTTATGCTTCCATGCCGATAGAAGAGGCAAAACAGTACAAACCTGTATTTGTTTTTCCTGATACGGAAACCAACAAATTGATTTGATTTAAAAAATAAAATAACGATATTGAAGCCCCGGAGATTTCCGGGGTTTTACTATTTATAAACAGATGTTTTCATGAGACATATCGACAAAATAGTCAGTAAACTGGTACGCAGGGGTGAGATAGCTGCGCTTGCCGAAAAGTGGCGGAACAATGGAGACAAGATCGTTTTTACTAACGGATGTTTTGACCTTATTCATCGCGGACACATCGAATACCTTTCGCGTGCCGCCGATCTTGGCCAGAAGATGATAGTGGGGCTTAACACTGATGCATCGGTCTCAAGGCTTAAAGGAGAGAACAGGCCGGTTGTCGATCAGGAATCAAGAGCAATACTTATGGCAGCATTCGAATTTGTGGATGCGGTAGTGTATTTCGACGAAGACACTCCTTACGAACTTATTCAGGAGGTTCAACCCGATGTGCTCGTTAAAGGCAGTGATTATAATGTGGAAGATATAGTTGGTTACGATATTGTGTTAGGTCGGGGCGGATCAGTGGAAACAATAAATCTGGTAGAGGGAATATCAACAACAGTACTTATAGAAAGAATAAAAGGAACAAAATAGAAGGCAGAAATGGCCAAAGCTAAAACCGTGTATGTATGTCAGAACTGTGGTGCCGAATCGGCAAAATGGATTGGTAAATGCCATTCATGTGGTGCATGGAACAGCTTTGTGGAGGAGGTTGTAGTGCCGAAATCGAAAAGTTCTGTTGCTGCAGCTTACAGTAGTTCGGCCGAAAAATCAAAGCCTGTACCTCTTTCGGAGATAAGTGTTGATGACCTGCCGAGGATAGATGTGGGAAACCGTGAACTGAACCGTGTTCTTGGCGGGGGATTAGTCCCGGGTGCCATGGTGCTTATCGGCGGGGAACCGGGTATTGGCAAATCAACTCTCGTGCTTCAGATGGCGCTCCACATGAACAATATGAAAATACTTTATGTTTCGGGAGAGGAGAGCCCGCAACAGATAAAACTACGAGGGGAAAGGGTGTTCAGCGGCAGTACTGAACATTGCCTTATAGTTAGTGAAACCTCCCTCGAAAGAATATTGACCCACACAAAAAATACAGCACCCGACATTCTTGTTGTTGATTCGGTGCAGACACTTCAGACTGAAAGGATAGAGTCGGCACCGGGAAGTGTATCACAGATAAGGGAGTGTACGGCAGAACTGCTCAGGTTCTCGAAAGAGCGTAACCTTCCTGTAATGCTCATTGGGCACATCAACAAGGAGGGCAGCCTTGCAGGACCGAAAGTACTTGAGCACATGGTGGATGTTGTGCTTCAGTTCGAAGGCGACAGAAATCACATGTATCGCATTCTTCGCTCCATAAAAAACAGATTTGGTTCGACTGATGAGATAGGCATTTTTGAGATGCAGCAGGGCGGATTGCGCGAGGTGCAGAATCCTTCGGAATTGCTTCTTTCGCATCATGATAATGTTATGAGCGGTGTGTCGGTGGCTGCAGCCACCGAAGGGATGAGACCATTCCTGATAGAAGTACAGGCCCTTACCAGTACTGCCGCTTACGGGACTCCTCAACGTTCTTCAACAGGTTTCGACATCCGAAGGCTTAACATGCTGCTTGCCGTTCTTGAGAAACGTGCAGGTTTCAAACTTTCTGCCAAAGATGTTTTTCTGAATATTGCCGGCGGACTTAAAGTGAACGATCCCGGTATCGATCTTGCCGTGGTAAGTTCTATACTCTCTTCAAACATGGATATGGCACTTTCACCTGAGATATGTCTTGCCGGCGAGGTGGGGCTTTCAGGCGAGATACGTCCTGTTACACGCATCACTCAGCGCATAGGCGAAGCTGCCAAACTTGGTTTTAAAACTATCATAATTCCCGTTTATCCCAAAGGCGTTGATTTTTCGTCGGCAGAGATAGAAATAAAACAGGTCAGCAAAATAGAAGAGGCTTTCAGATTGTTGTTCGGATAGGCCGGGCCCGCAATAACCTACTTTGTTATAATTTTTCCTTTTCAGTAAATATGTTTACCTTTCATTACGGGTTTAAAACTAGAAAAGCGATCAGAAACCTGACCGCTTTAAATGTTTTCACAACGGAATAATCCTTATTGTGAATTGCTTCAATTTGTAATACAAAGATACAAAATAAAAAACAATGAAAAAAGTATTAGGACTTGATCTTGGAACCAATAGCATTGGTTGGGCAATAGTAGAACAGGATATTGATAAAAAAGAAGGTAGAATAATTGATGCTGGTAGTAGGATTATACCAATGGACGGAGTGGAAATGTCCAATTTTAAAAAGGGATTACCTCAAACTAAAAATGCTAAAAGGCGTGAGAAGAAGGGAGTACGAATAGGAAATAAAAGATATAAAGCCAGGAGGAATAAGCTTATATTTATTTTACAGAAATTAGATATGCTGCCTGAACAAATTAAATTATCGGAACCCTTTCAAGATCCTTTTAAAATTACAAAAGTTAATATTTTACCGATAGATAAGCACACTCACCAACTAACTGCAAAAGATTTTTTGGAATTAAAGGCTAATGCGATACATACACCTGTTGGAGATAAAAAAGATTTTGGAAAGATCTTGTATAGGTATAATCAATTAAGGGGATATGCAGGTGGAGATGAAAATGAAGATTTTCAAGAAGAGATAGATGATGTACTTGGGATTAAAAATGAAAATGAATTTCCTGCACAAGTAAGCAGAATACAGACATTTAAAGTATTGAACTATACTTCTACCGATAATAAAAAGAAAAAAAAGATAATATATAAAATAACAGTTGAAGATAATGACGGTAAAAAATGGGAGGGGGAAACAACTGTTGACGGGTTAAAAGAAGGTGGTTTAATAGAGTTAAAACAGACTATTCGCAGAAATAGGAAAAAAGGAACTATTACTTCTATTGAATTTTCCATTCCAAACAAATCCAGTTGGAGGAAAAAAATGGAGAACCTTGAAAAAGCATTGGATGAACATTCAGAAAAATACGGAAGAAAAACATATTTAAGTGAATATTTTCTTGATGTTTTAAAAGAAAACAAATGGCAAAAGATCAGAGATAATGTTATTTTAAGACAAAGATATAAGGAGGAGTTTGATGCATTATGGGAAACACAAGCAAAAGAACATTTAAAGGATATAGATAGAAGGATTGTAGAAGAGATAGCAAATTTTTTATTTCCGGGGAAATCTGAAACACAAGCTAAATTAAGAAGAGAAGGTATTGAGAAAGGGATAAAATACATTATAAAAGAACAAGTAATATATTATCAAAGACCTTTAAAGGACCAAAGTCATTTAATTGGAGATTGTCGTTTTGAAAAAGGAGAAAAAGTGATTGCAAAAAGTCATCCTTTGTTTCAAGAATATAAAATTTGGGAGCAAATAAATAAACTGTCAATTACAAAACGTACAGAAGTCAGCATTAGTAAAAAAGGCAAACCAAAATATGAATATATTGACAGGCCATTATCTTCAGTTACTAAAGAATTTTTATTTAATGAATTACAAAACAAAGGCGAATTAAACTTTAATTCAGTTTTTAAGAAAATTAAAGAGAGTGAATATTTTATTGAAAATCAGGATTTCTTTAACGGATTAAGCTCTAAAAGTAAACTCATAGGGAATACCACCCGAATAACATTAAAAAAACGCCTTGGTAAGTTTTGGGATATTTTAAAAGTTGATGAAATAAAAAACCAAATACATTTATGGGAAATACTCTATAATGGCAAAGGAAATGAGTACGATATTAATAGTGAAAGAAATATGCTGATAAAAGAATATTTAGAGCAGAATGGAGTAAAAAGAAATGAGGATAATTTTGAAAAAATCGTTATTGCTATATCAACAATTAAGTTTAAAAGAGAGTACTCTTCTTTATCATTAAAAGCTATAGAAAAAAGTTTACCATTAGTAAGAGCCGGTAAATACTTTGATGCTGAAAAATTATCAAAAGAGATCAATACAAAAATAATAAAAATTGTAAATGAAAGTTTTACAGATCCGTATGAATTATCTCTGCAAAATTATTTGGACAAAAACGATCAATTAGTTTTACAAGAAGGAGGATTTGTCAATGCTTTTGCACTTATGTTATTGTATGGTAAACATACTGCAAAAGAAATATCAGAGAATGATGTTTTTAAAAGCTTTAATGACCTAAAACCGTTAAAACAAAATTCGTTAAGGAATCCTTTGGTGGAGCAAATTGTAAATGAAACGATAATGATTGTTAAAGATATATGGAAAGAATATGGAAAACCGGATGAGATAAAGATAGAATTTGCCAGGGAGCTGCAAAATAGTATTAAAGAAAGACAAAAAATTCATGAGGCAAATGAAAAAGCCAGAAAAACAAATGAACGTATAAAGAAACGATTAGCGGAATTAAATTATGAATTGTCTGGTGGCAATATAGAAAAATATAAACTTTGGGAAAGTCAAGAAAATAAAAGTGATGAATTCGTAAAAAGATATGAAGCAACTAAAAGTGAAATAGAAAAGGTGAAGTTGTGGGAAGAACAAGGACATTTAGATCCTTATACCGGAAAGCCAATTCCACTTTCTAAAGTATTTAATAAAGGTGAATATGATGTTGATCATATTATCCCTAAATCAAGATATTTTGATGATTCTTTTTCCAACAAAGTACTGTCAGCAAGAGCCGTAAATAGAGAAAAAGGCAATCGAACCGCAATGGAGTATTTTGAATCAGGGTCGAATAAATGTCATATATTAACAAAAGAACACTTTATTGATCATGTGTCACGACACTTTTATGGAAAAAAAAGAAAAAATCTACTGGCAACAAAAATTCCGGATAATCCAATAGAAAGACAAAAAAAAGAAACACAATATATTACTATAAAAGTAAGAGAAGAACTGTCAAAAATAGTTGGGTCTAATAATATAAAAACATCCACCGGTGGTGTCACGCACTACTTGAGGAATCATTGGGGACTTACAAATGTTTTCAAAGACTTGCTATATGAAAGATTTATTGAGTTTTATAGATTAAAAGCAATTAAACAATACGCTGACTTAATTGATGAAAATCTTGACAATAAACAATATTTATTAAAACTGGCAAAAGGATTGTTACCTGAACTTATTTATGAAAAATATAAAAAACAGATAGATAATGCCAATATTGAAAAAGAGGAGGAATTTATTGACTTTTATACAAAGTGCCATATTTACAAAGACAAAAATAATAATCTCATTATCAAAGGATACAGTAAACGGTTAGATCATCGTCATCATTCTGTTGATGCTCTAATTGTAGCTTTAACTGATGAAAAAGCTGTAAAGCGATTAAATGATTTGAATAAACATCTACAAGACTGGCTAAAAGAAAATATTAATCGCTTCGATATTGATTTCAATGATGATAATGACAATATCTTTAATTTATTTGTTGAATTAGATGAACAGAAAAGAAACAGGATATTCTCTGATATTGAAAAATTCAGAAATGTGGAGATTCCATGGAAAGGATTTCAATATGATGTCAAACGTATTCTTGATAAAATTATAGTTTCACACAAGCCAAAAGATAAAATCCTCATTCAGAATAAAGAAGAAAAAGATGAAAATGGTAATATAATAAAAAATAAAAATGAGAAAATAATTAAGATAAGAGGTCCATTACATAAAGAAACCATTTATGGCCTTTATAAAGATAATTATGAAGCATACAGAATCCCAATAACAAAATTAGCAGGCAGCCAGTTTGATACAAAAGGAAATATTGAGAAAATAACAAATAGTTTTCTTAAAGAAATAATAAAACAACACTTTAAAGATTTTAATTTTAAAAAGTCGGAAGCTTTTAATTCCGAAGGGATAATGGTATTAAATAAAAAGCTATCGGAAAGGACTAAAATAAAAAATGGGAAAGAGCATAAAGCTTCTCATCCGCCAATTTATTCGATAAAGGTTTACAGAAAAAAACCAGATGAAAATTACAAAATTTCATTACAAAAATTAGATAGGGGAAAGAGCTTTAATAATAAACTATATGTAAATACCAGAAGCAATTATTTATTCGCAGTTTTAGAAAAAAAAGGTAAACGTATTTATGATTTGATCTCATTGTTTGATGCAGTAAACCTTATAAAATTTGAGTTTGTGGCTTGCAAGAACAAGGATTTATTTGATAAAAATAAAGTTTTGAAACAGTATTTTGAGATTAAAAATGAAGCTAAGTTGATATTTACTCTTAAGCAATTGGATATGGTGTATTTACCTGATGAGAATGAAGATGTGGTTTTAGACAGTTCAAGTCCTTTTTACGAAGAATATTGGAATGATAAAGAAAGAGTAAAAAAAATATTTACAGTGGAAAAATTTAGTGGAAATCAAATTTACTTTTTATTAAATACTACTGCTGATGTGATAGAAGACAAAGTAGAGTTGGGTTCACCAAACAAATTAGAGTTTTTTAAAGGACGAAAAATTGTGGAGCATTGTATACCTATAACCTTAAACAGGCTTGGGCATTTTGTTAAAAAAGAAGTATGATAAAGG
>Ga0256913_10000990_pt1 | contig 14775 bp, 13 predicted proteins | sample Axial_MatmetaG_FD_185970 | JGI IMG/M metagenome (GOLD analysis project Ga0256913, IMG submission 185970) | Deep-sea worm associated microbial mat communities from Axial Seamount, Juan de Fuca Ridge, Pacific Ocean - Axial_Mat | ecosystem: Environmental > Aquatic > Marine > Oceanic > Microbial...
ATATGCCATGGTACACCCTGAGTCGAAACGGTGTTCTGAAATCTCTGAGTGGATACGATTTTCTCGGGAGACACGATATCGTGGCGAAAAATGTCATAATGGGGATATACGACGCAGGCGGTATCAAGATGAGCGTAGCCCGCAAATACTCCAAGTATCTGAAGACAATAGCCAAAAGCGAACCGGTGACCGATTTCGCCATCGTGGCACACAGTTCCCTGGACGAAGAGACGGTACGAATGCTGAGATCGATACTCTACTCTCTCGACGACCCGAAAATCCTCCGACCGATCAAAAGCTCCCTGAGCGGTTTCGCACCGCGGAAAGATAGCGACTACGACAACCTCAGGCGGATAATGAGACGCACCGAAAAGGAGATGGAGAGAGGGTTCAGGTAGAACCTCCGACTCTCCATCTCTCGAGCAGTGCGTCTCTCTCCTCCTCCCCGAGTTTGAGACGCGTAGCCCTGGCTATCGACACGAACTCCTCCACCGCCCTATCCAAATCGTCGTTGACGATGACGAAATCGTACTCGTCTATCGACTCTATCTCACTCAGAGCGTTTGAGAGTCTCTTCTCTATCACTTCATCGGAGTCCTGAGACCTGTCTCTGAGCCTCCTTTCCAACTCTTCGAAAGATGGAGGAGTGATGAATACGGAGACGATTCTATCCCCCATCTTCTCCCTCGCCAGTCTGTGCCCCTGCACATCTATATCGAATATCACGAGTCTGTTTTCGGAGAGAGCCTCCCTGACCGGCCTGAGTGAAGTTCCGTAATAGTTGCCATGTACGACCGCATACTCTAGAAATTCACCCTCTTCGATCTCCTTTTCGAAACTCTCCCTGTCGGTAAAGTGATAATCCACACCATCCACCTCTCCCGGTCTGGGACTCCTGGTCGTAGTGGATATGGAAAAGTGATAATCCCCTATCGACTCTCCTGCCCTGGAGACTATGGTACTCTTGCCGGCTCCGCTTGGGCCGGACAGTATCAGTATCGAACCTCCCATCTCAATCCTTTGGAAATTTCAGGCTGATTGTCACTTCCGCTCCGGCGAGCAGTCTCTTCAGCCTCTTGGGTTTGATGGAGAGAAGTCTGTCTATCAACTCTTCGGCACTCATACTCTGCGAGAATATCTCCTCCTCTCCATCCTCCTCATCTGCGAGATCGTTATCGAGAATCTCCCTTATGATACCTATATCTTCAGGGTCGAGAGCTCCAAAGAGTCTATCCCCGGGGACACTATCCTCTTCATCATCCTCTCCGCTCAATATGGAGACGATATCCGACGGCAGAAACGGTTTGGTCACCACCATATCGACACCATCGAGATCGATATCCTTTCCCGACGAGAGCAGGACGACCCTGCACCCCTTGCGTGAAACCTTTTCGATACACTCATGCAGATCGTCCATATCGTCATCGATCAGGGCGATACCATATCCCCGCGGACACCGGCATCTGCCATCCTGTACCATTTCGAGATCTTCACCCACCTCTTCGACTGCCATATTCACCAACTCACGAACGACACGATTTCTACTCGCCAATACGATCAACCGACATCCTTTTTGCTCATCTTCGGTAGATGGATTATATCATTTTCCGCACTTCCGGACTCTCCACCCCTGCCACTCATGAAAAATCCACCGGATCCATATCCACCTCCACCCCATTGCCATCGGCGAAAGAGAGAGCCTTCAGCAGAGGAGTTCTCCTGCGTGAACGCAACAGAATATTGAATCTGTATCTTCCGGCTATCTTCTCTATCGGAGCCTTTCCCGAACCGACCACCTCTATCTCCGGCATCGTAGAGAAGCGGGAGGTCAGTTCCGCCCTCTTCCTATCTCCTCTGGATTCGTCCCTGTCCGATATCAATACCCTCGCGAGAGAGACGAATGGGGGATAGAGGTCTCTGGCGAACTCCTTTTCACTCTCGAGAAACTTTTCGTAATCTTCGAGATATGGGGCGAAGTAGCTCTCCATGGAACTCTGTATCAATACCTGCGCCTTTTTGCTCCTACCGCTTCGGCCCGCAATCTGGTGCAGTAACCCGACCGCCCTCTCCGACGCTCTGTAGTCCGATATTCCCAGCAGATAATCGAGACCCGTGACGATAGAGAGTGTGATATCGTGATAGTCGTGTCCCTTACTGAGCATCTGGGTACCCACGACGACATCGCACTCCCCATTCTCTATGGCTGAAAGTATCTTTTTCAATCTGGAGGGTGTAGATGCTGTATCTCTATCCATCCTGACGACCCGTATCCCCTCTATCCTCTCCTCCAGCATCTCCACCACTTCGGCGGTACCCGGACGGTCGCTTTTGAGAGGAGAGTGTCCGCAATAGGAGCACGACTCCCGTATCCGTTCGGTATGGTTGCAGTAGTGGCACATGAGGAGTCTCTCTCCCCTGTGCAGGCTCATACCCACGGCACAGTGCGGACAGAGTTGAGTCTTTCCGCACATTTCACACCATAGATATTTGAAATTGCCTCTCGTAGGTACGAAGAGGAGACTCTGCTCTCCCCTTCTCATATTTTCGCGAATAGCGCCCAGTATCTCCTCCCCCGCTATCGGCCCGTTTACGAATCTATAACTCTTTTCACTCCGTACATATGGACTCTTCAGCCTGCATACTGGATACTTCATATAGCTCGACAGAGACGGTGTGGCGCTTCCAAGCCAGACTCTGGCATCCAGCTTCTGCGCCAGATATAGAGCGAAATCTCTCGCATGGTATCGCGGTCTGCTCATCGATTTGTAACTATCGTCGTGCTCTTCGTCCACGATGACAAGTCCCACATTTAAGAGGGGTACGAAGAGTGCCGACCTCGCACCCGCCACGATGGATATCCTGCCCGACTCTATCCCCCTCTCTATCTCTTCACGCCTCTTTTTGCCGATTTTCGAGTGCCATATCGCCACTCTCTCTCCGAAGTGTCTTTTTAGCCTCTTCTCCATCTGCGGTGTCAGCGATATCTCAGGCATCAGGAGGATGGCACTTTTGCCCTCCGAGAGTATCCTGGCCATAGCGGTGATATATATCTCCGTCTTTCCGGAGCCCGTCACTCCGAATAGCAGAGCCCGTTTCTCCCTCCATAGCGTCTCGAAGGCAATCTTCTGCTCGCTACTCAATACGGGGAGTTCCAACTCGTCGATATCGACCTTTTCCGGGGGAGTGGACGACTTTCGCCGTGGGGAAAATAGAGATAGCGCCTCCCCGAGTGAGGAGTGGTAGTATGTAGCCATGAAAACGGCGGATTCGTAGCGGGGGAGGTCATATACGAAATCGCTCACCTCCGATATACTCTTCGTCGTGAAATCCGGAGGAGAAACCTCTCCCGTCACGACCGCCTTTTTGAGACTGTTTCTGACCGGTACGGTGACGACACTCCCCCTCTCGGGCTCCTGCGTATCGCAGTGATATACGAGATGAGGAGATGCCGATCCCAGCAGTGCGACTTCGTAATATCTTCTCTTCTCCTTTTCCATACGGAAAGGCTCTTCGATACTATCCGCTTCGATACCTCTCACCGTGTCAGCTGTTTACATCCGTCACTCGAAGGATCGTCACATTTGAATGTGTTGTTTTCCAGTTTGAAATCCACATCTTCGCCGGCGGGCATTCTGAATGTATAGGTACTTCCGCTCACGACCCAGCATCCTCTCTCCGAACCACTGCATGTCTTCATACCGTACTGCAGAATATCCGTCGTATCGTTGACATCGCTATAGTCGCCTCTCAATATCCTCTTCTGTCTCTCCGCGGCCACTCCGGCTCTGATAGCCGAAACGGTGGTCTTGGCCTTGGTTATGACCGCATCGCTTCTGGTCATCGCGAATTTCGGTATCGCGACCGCCGCGAGAATACCGATCACCGCAATCACGAAAACCAGCTCCAACATCGTGAAACCTCTTCTCATATCTCTCACCTCCAAACTCCTGAATTCAATCATATTCGCCAAAGGCTCTCCTTTTCGGAAAACGGTAAATATCGACCATTCGCCTCTTTAATTGTATCATATTCGCCGGCTCCATCACGAGAGACGAGTCACGATATCGACATGGTGACGATACAGATCGGTAAAATTCGGGGAAAAGGGGAGTTCGTCACTCTCGCTCCCGGCCCCTTTCCTGAAAAAGGAACCGGATGGAAAGTGTGTCAGAAATGGAAGTCGTGGGTCGTACTCAGCAGATTTTTTCTCGCTATCTCCTGCGCCTCGTTACACCCCTTGCCTTCGCTATCGCTCTTATTGTTCACACTCAGCGTACCATTGGCATCATCTTCCTCAAAATCGAAACATTCCGCGGCCAGACGGCAAGCCGTCGAGGCATGCTCACCGGTCGTCGTACCGTTGAAAGTCCCATTTTTGATATATTCATTACCCGCATCGTTGATACAGGTCACGAGGTTGTTGACTACCACCGCACCTCTGGCATCCGATCTCGTAGCCATCAGCTTGGGAAGTGCCACACTCGCCAGAATACCTATGATGACAATGATGAAAATCAGCTCTATCATCGTAAATGCACTCTTCATCGCGTCATCTCCCAATCGCTTAGGGAAAATCGATAGATTTTCCACTTCTCCTGCACTACTTCATCCCAGTGTGCATGACTCTCCGTTTTTTGGTTGGCATAAGCCATTTTATTTATATCATATTAACCATTAAGTATATCTTAAGCTTGATCCGCTCCCGTATCTGAACGGGATATATAGATATGATTGGTATCGCGAAGTATCCGTTTCCTTATGAGGAGGATATCTTTTCTTCGGCAGACTCCCTCAACTCTCTCTTCAATATCTTGCCCGTAGCGTTTCTGGGCAACTCTTCGACGATGACGATATGTTTGGGTATCTTGAAAGAGGCGAGAAGTTTTCCGAGATATCTCCTGACTTCACCGCTATCGATGGATGGGACCTCATCTTCGGGCTCTATGAACGCCACGGGTATCTCTCCACTCCTATCGTCCGCTATCCCCACTACCGCACTCGCCTTGACACCCGGGAAGCGGTCTATATGCTCCTCTATCTCTCTCGGATATATGTTTATCCCCTTGGATATGATCATATCCTTTTTCCTGTCCACGATATAGAGATAGCCATCTTCGTCGAGTCTGCCGAGGTCTCCCGTCAGGAGTGTACCGTCTCTCAATGTCTCTCTGGTCGCTTCGGGGCGACGGTAGTATCCCTGCATCACATTGTCGCCTATCACGGCTATCTCCCCCACCTCTCCCGTCGGAAGTTCTCTCATCGCTTCATCGACTATCTTCACTTCGTATCCAGGCATGGCCGGCCCTACGGAACCGACTTTCTGCTTTTCGAGAGTGTTGATACAGACTGCGGGAGATGCCTCGCTCAATCCATACCCTTCGAGGAGTTTCGCCCTCCTGAATCTCTTTTGCATCGCTTCGAGAGTATGTTTTCTCAGGGCCGACGCACCCGAGACGAAGACTCTGATACGGTTGAACCATAGAAAGTACCACGGCAGGTCGGCTTTGGCTATGGCGTTGTATAGGTCCGGTACTCCGAAAAAGAGGGTCACCCTGCGTAGAAGTACCTGCTTGAATATATTTCCGAAAGGTCTCAGAGACTGAATCACCACGACCGACCCTCCCGCATAGAGGGGAAGCATCATCGCTATGGAAAATGTGAACGAGTGGAACATGGGCAGAAACACTATGGAGCGGTCGGAAGGTCCTATATGGAAAAGCTCCATCGCGGACTCGGCGTTGGAGAAGATATTGCGATTGCTCAGCATAGCGCCCTTCGGCTTGCCCGTCGTTCCGGAAGTACAGAATATGACCGCGGTATCGTCGAGAGAGCCTCCCGCCGTCTCACTATCTTCGAGAGGCTCCATATCCGAAAGGATATCGTAAAAACATCTGTGCGTACATCCGACCTCTTCGTCCGTACCCCCCTCCCAGACTATCGAGAGACAGTTTTCCGGAGCCATCGACGACTCTACGGTACGGGCGTGTACGGTAGAGGCTATCATCGCCACTGCATCCGAATCCTCCACGATATAGCTCAACTCGTCGGATTTGAGAAATGTATTGATGGGAATGCAGACCGCCGAAAGAGCCGAAACGGCGAATACCGAAACGGGAAATTCGATCGAGTTTCTGAGAAAGAGCGCCACTTTGTCTCCCTCTTTGACACCGATACTCTTCAGATACGATGCGAGTTTCGAACTCATCTCGAAGAGCTCGGCATATGTGACTCTCCTCTTGCCGGAGATGAGAGCGACACTCTTTCCTCTGCTTCGGGCATGAGACCTCAACATATCGTAGAAGTTCCGATATGGATAACTGAAACTCTTTTTCACCTATCGCCTCCTATTACGGCATCGTGCGGAAATTGTCTAAAGCATAACCCCTTTTATCACATAGAATATGATCGCCGACGCCATGGCGGCCGCGGGAACGGTGATCACCCATGCCGCAACGATCTTTTTCAGAGCGTTTCTCTGGACATATTTGGTCTTCGAGACACTTTTGAGTGTTTTGTTCTCTCTCTTGATCTCCTTGTCGAGATCCTTTATCATGGCGAAGATCTGTACGATTCTCTCATATTCGGATTCACTCTTGTTCTCTTTGGCTTCGAGAGACTCCAGTTCTGCTCCGAGAACCTCCCGCTTGATTTCGAGCTCTTTGAGTCTGGCCTTCTCCTCACGGATTCTAAATTCGAGCCTCTGTGTGGAGTCGAGCCACTCTCTCAAAAAGCCTACCCCGAAGACTCCTCCCAGTGCGATGTGGGTGGAGCTGACGGGAAGACCGAGTTGAGACGCCACGATGACCGTGATCGCGGCCGCGAGAGCTATACTGAAAGCTCTGATCTGATCGAGTTCGGTGATCTCGTTCCCTACCGTCTTTATCAGTTTGGGGCCATATAGAGCCAGTCCCAGAGAGATACCGACCGCGCCTATGACCATCACCCACAGAGGTATGGCGGCTTTGGTGGAGACTGCGGAGTGTACGAGTGCGTCGTATATACCGGCTAGAGGGCCGACGGCGTTGGCTACATCGTTTGCACCGTGAGCGAAGCTCAAAAGAGCCGCGGCGAATATGAGGGGGATGGTAAACAGTCTGGCGACACTCTCTCTGCTACCGTCGAGAGCGCTGGCATATCCGGAGATTCTGGACTTCACGAAGAGGTAGATGAGCCCCGCACCTATCAATCCAAGACCCGCGGCCGTGGGGAATCCCAGCTTGACCATATGTTTGAGCCCCTTCATTATCACATAGGTGGTAAATGCCCACCCCATGATGGAGACATATATCGGCACCAGTTTCAGGGCCGACTCTTTCACATCCTCCTTGAAGATGATACTCTTTTTGATCATATAGAGGAATCCCGCCGCAATCACACCTCCCAATATCGGAGATATGACCCAGCTTGCGGCTATCTTGCCCATCGTCCCCCAATCGACTATCGCGAAACTACCCGCCGCCGCGATACCTCCGCCCATCACTCCCCCGACTATGGAGTGGGTAGTCGATACTGGCGCTTTGAGATATGTAGCGAGATTGAGCCATAGCGCCGCCGCGAGGAGTGCCGCGGTCATGGCCCATACGAAATACTCCGGATGCGAAAATGCCGAGGGGTCTATGATGCCCTTTTTGATCGTCCCGGTAACATCCCCGCCGGCTATCAGAGCTCCCGACGATTCGAATACCGCCGCGATCAGTATCGCACCGAAGAGGGTGAGAGCCTTCGAGCCGACCGCCGGACCGACATTGTTCGCGACATCGTTTGCCCCGATATTCATCGCCATATAGGCTCCGAAGAGAGCCGCTATGGCGAGAAACGGATTGTTGGGAATCTTGTTCCATGTCGCGAGAAGGACCAGCACCATAAAAACCAGAGAGAGACCGAGCCTCAAAAAATCGTTTTGACTCTTTTTCTCCGCCTTTTTCTGCAACTTTTCGAAAGTCTTAATCTCCATTTCAGCTCACTGCCTTTCTCCGGTAGTGTCACACCGGAATCTGTATTTATGTTTTTCATAATCTTATCAAAGCTTTAGTTAGTACTGTCTGACTATCGGGAAAGAGCATCATGTCATGTCACCCATACTCGTGAAGATTTGTGATTTAAGCTCCCATCGGTTAGAATCGGGCCAAATCACTTTCAGAAAGGCTTCAGATGAAAAAGTTTACCAGACTATCGATTTTGGCGGGAGCGGCCCTCATGCTCGTATCCCCTCTCTCCGCGAAAAAGATCAAATGGAAACTGGCCGAAACATGGCCCTCCACACTGACTCCGCTCGCATCTCCGCCTGCCAGGCTCGCCGCTATGGTCAAAGAGATGAGTGGCGGAAAATTCATAATCAAAGTCGAAGGAAAAGAGAAGCACAAAGCCCCTCTCGGAATACTCGATATGGTAAAGGGCGGACAGTATCAGATGGGGCATAGCGGAAGCTACTACTGGAAGGGGAAAGATATAAATACCGTATGGTTCTGCACCGTCCCCTTCGGTATGACCCCCTCCGAACAGTATGCCTGGTTCTACTACGGCAACGGTGGTAAATATATGAAAGAGGTTTACGACAAATTCGGAGTCTACAGCTACCCCGGCGGAAATACCGGCAACCAGATGGGCGGATGGTTCAGAAAAGAGATAAAGAGCGTGGAGGACCTGAAGGGTCTCAAGATGAGAATCCCCGGACTCGCCGGTGAAGTGATGGCGAAACTGGGCGTGAATGTCACCAACATACCCGCAGGCGAACTCTATACCGCACTCGACAGGGGGACGATAGACGCCCTCGAGTGGGTTGGGCCCGGTATGGATATCAAGATGGGCTTCTACAAAGTGGCGAAATACTACTATACAGGTTGGCACGAACCAGCCAGCGAGATGCAGTTTCTCGTGAACAAAAAGGCTTTTGGCAAACTCCCCAAAGAGTACAAGGCGATGCTCGAAACCGCTATGAAGGCTGCCGCCATGGATATGTATATAGAGAATTTCGCCTCCTCCGCCGATGCCTGGGCCAAGATGAAAAAGGAGTATCCCGATATCAAGGTCGAGACCTTCCCCAAACCCGTCATGCAGGCTCTCAAAAAGGCCGCGGACGAAGTATATGCCGAATACTCCGCCAAAAATCCGAAATTCAAAGAGATATACGAAGACTACACAGCCTATATGAAAAAGGCCCGTGCCTGGTCGATGATGAGCCAATACTACTATCTCGAAACCTCGAAAGAGCTCGAAGAGAAGTGATTCTCTCCCCGTCTCTTCCTCCTCTCGGGGGAGGAGTCCCCCCAATCCTCACACTCTCCGTGTGACGATACGAAAACCTCTCTCCCATACTCACCGGATATACTCTCCTACGAAGCCCGACCGATGTACCGTTGTGATATCATCACGATATAGAGAGACTGGGCCGGAGGCCCGTATAGTTGGAAAATCCGCCTCCATCTATCGAAGGGGAGATGCGGGATATCCCGGCAATACCGTAGAAGGGAGAGTGTATGAATATCCTAAAGGAGTTCAGAGACGGGCACGAACGATTCAAGCGCCTCAAATTCAGAGAGAACGAAGAGAGATTCAAGAGGCTCGTGGAGGAGGGGCAGAATCCCAAAGCCCTCTTCATAGGGTGCAGTGACTCCAGAGTGATGCCCGCCATGATTACCGGTTGCGGACCGGGCGACCTGTTCATCGTCAGAAATATCGGCAACTTCGTCCCGCCTTTCGAACCGGACAACGATTTCCACTCCACCGCGGCCGCCATAGAGTACGCTTCGACCGTACTCGAAGTGAGTGATATCGTCATATGCGGTCACTCCGACTGCGGAGCGATAAAGGCCTGTTTTCAGGAGCATCACGCCACACAGGAGAATATCCATACGGTCAAATGGCTACAACTCGGCATGAAAGCCCGGGATATGTCGATAGAGGCTCTCCCCGACTCCACACTCGACGAGAGGAGAGAGTTCGCCGAAAAGATATCCGTACTCACCCAGCTCGACAATATCATGAGCTATCCCGCGGTCAGAAGGAGAGTGGAGAACGGAACACTCTTTCTGCATGGCTGGTATTACGATTTGAGAGAGGGGCAGATATACTACTACGACGAGTCGGCAACCCAATTCAAAAAGATGGGAGAGTGATATGAGACCCATCGGAAACATACTCGATAGCGTAGGAGAGACCCCCCTTCTGGATCTCGGTTCGTTCACCGCCGAATATGGGGTGAAGCTATACGCCAAATGCGAATTTCTCAACCCTGGAGGCTCCATAAAGGACAGGATAGCCGTACGGATCGTCGAAGAGGGGATATCCAGAGGAGAGATAGAGCCGGATACGGTGGTGATGGAGGCGACGAGCGGAAACACCGGTATAGGCCTGGCGATGGTCTGCGCCGTCAGAGGTCTGAAGCTGAAGATATTCATGCCCGAAACGATGAGTATGGAGAGGAGAAAGCTTCTGTCGCATCTCGGTGCCGAACTCGTGCTGACCCCTGCGGAGGGGGGGATGGCCGGAGCCGTCGAAGAGATGAGAAGAGAGGCTGGAGAGCGTGCCGATACATTTCTGCCTTCGCAATTCGAAAATCCGGACAATCCCCATGCCCACTACGGCACTACAGGCCCCGAAATAGTCCGTAGCCTCGGCAGAGTCCCCGATATCTTCGTAGCCGGGATAGGAACGGGAGGCACTCTCGTGGGAACGGGAAGATATCTATCCGAAACCGATCCGAGAGTACGGATAGTGGCGGTGGAGCCCGAAGAGTCTCCCTGGCTGAGCAGAGGGGTCTCCGGTCACCACGGGATAGAGGGTATCGGAGCGGGATTCACTCCCGCTATCGTAGAGGATGCATCCGACCCCATAGACAGTATCGTCACCGTATCGTCGGACGAAGCCGTATCGTTCGCCAAAAAGGCGGCGAAGACGGCAGGTCTGCTCGTGGGTATCTCTTCGGGGGCCAATATCTGCGCTTCGGTGGAGATGGCACGCAGAGAGAGGGGGCGGAACATCACCATAGTGACCGTACTCCCCGATACCGCCGAGAGATATCTCTCCACACCCCTCTTCGGACACGATAGCCGGTAGTTGACGAAAAAATATCCTCTTTTAAGAGTTGTTTCATCAAAATATGAGTATGATTTCGGCTGAAAGGGAAGGAGGGTGTTTTGGTATATGCGATGTTAAGGCAATTCTCCGACAATGATTCTCTTCTTCGTCAGAGAGCTTCGATACTATCCTATATCGAAAAGCATCGTATCTCCCTTGAAGGCGAGATGATAGAGTTCGACGGAGCCGGCAAAGAGTTGAAAGAGAGGAGAAATTTCCACGAATTCATACACTCTCTGTCGGAAGGAGACGAACTGATGGTAGAGTGTGTCTCCGCACTCGGAAACGGCATAGAGGAGGTCGTGGTCGTCATAAACTGTCTTCTCAGCAGGGGTATCGTACTCCATGTAACCTCCAGCGACCTGACTATCGGGAAAGAGACGGAGCTGATACAGGTTCTGCCTCTTATCATGAATCTCGAGGCGGAGGAGAAGGAGAGTATGACGAGCGGACGCGTGGGCAGGCCCCGCGGACGGCGCTCCTCCTCCAAATTCGACTCTCTGCTACCCGATATCGTCAAGGGTATCAAAGAGAATACAAGTGTAAGCGCCATGGCGCGACAACTCGGAGTCAGCAGAAGCTCTCTCAAAGACTATATCGAGTCGAGACATCTCAGAGAGATACTCGACGACTCGTGGATAGAGAGGGCGAAAGCGGATTTCCGGACGGGAGAAACGGCGGAACCGGAGATGGTCTGCACTCTCGAAGAGATATCATAAAACAAAGAAAAAGGATTGATTATGCAAGAAGTCAACGCATCGGTCGGGGCTGAAAGCAAACCCGAAAAGGTAAATGCGAAAGAGTATCTGAAAAAGTGGATACCGTACCGCTACAAGAGATACTGGACCTTCGGTATCATCACGATCATAGCTCTCGTACTGCCATGGATCAAGATCAACGGCAACCACTTTTTCCTGCTCAATTTCGACCATAAACAGCTTCACTTCTTCTTCGTCCGGTTCGATATGCAGGAGCTCTATCTGATGCCGTTTCTGCTTATGCTCCTGTTTCTGGGTATCTTCACCATGACCACCCTCGGAGGCCGTGTATGGTGCGGATGGGCATGTCCCCAGACTATCTTCAGAGTCATCTTCAGAGATCTCATAGAGACCAAACTTCTCCATCTGCACAAGAGAATCACGAACAAACAGCACCAGCCGGATATGAGCAAACCCGAAAATGTGACGAAAAAGGCGATAGCCATACTCATCTGGGCGATTCTCTCTCTCGTGGCGGCCGCAGACTTTCTGTGGTACTTCGTACCGCCGGAGGATTTCTTCAAATATATATCCAACGCATCAGAGCATAGTGTCCTGATGGGATTCTGGATAGGGCTCGCACTCTTCCTCATAGCCGATATCGTCTTTATCAAAGAGAACTTCTGTGTCTATATCTGTCCCTACAGCCGTGTACAGTCGGTCCTCTACGACGACGATACGATAATGGCTATCTACGACCCCAACAGGGGAGGCGCCATATACGAGGGCGAGGGTAACGACAAACACAAGAAATACACCAAAAAGAGAGACCTTCTCGCCGACAATCCATCCGCCGAGTGTGTCACCTGTGAAAGCTGTGTGAAGGTCTGTCCCACACATATCGATATACGAAAAGGGCTACAGCTCGAATGTATCAACTGCCTCGAGTGTGTGGACGCGTGTACCGAAGTACAGGCCGCATTCGGCAGACCCAGCCTCGTACAGTGGTCCAGTGAGAGAGAGACTCTCTACAGAGAGGGCAAGACGAGATATTTCAGACCCAGAGTCATCGCATATTTCACAGTCCTGGCTATCGTCCTCGTCGCTCTCTTCATGATGGGAAGCAAAAAGGAGCATATGCTCCTCAATGTCAACAAGACGACCAGACTCTACAAGATACTCGATGGAGGAGTGGTCGAAAACGACTATCTGTTCCTATTCCAGAATACCGATCAGAAAGCCCACAAATACTATTTCGACATAGAGGGCAACGACAAGATAGAGATAGTCAGGCCCAAAGAGCCGTTCCACCTCGGCGCCGGCAAAAAGAAGAAGAAGGTCGTCATACTCGTGACCAGAAGCAAACTCGCCGACAATACACAGAAAGATACGCCTCTGCCGATCACGATCAAGGCATACGCCGTGGATGATCCGAAAAAGATCGTCGTCTATAGAAAAACGGTATTCGTATATCCCAGAACCGACGAGATAGAAAAAGCCCTGAAAGGAGAGAAGTAGAATGTCGACAGATGGAAAGAGAAGAAAAGTTCTCATCCTCGGAGGCGGTTTCGCGGGTGTGGAAGCGGCCATCTTCCTCAGAAAAGAGGGGTACAGCGTCACACTGATATCGGATAGAAACTACTTCTATATCTATCCGACCTCCATATGGATACCGACGGGAGAGGCCACTTTCGAAGAGACCTCGATTCCCCTGGCGGAGCTGAGCGAAGCGCACGGCTTCGAACTGATCGTGGACAGAGTGACCGAAATACACTCCAAAGAGTACAGAGTCGTCTGCGAAAACGGAACCTACGAGTGCGAATATCTCGTCATAGCCATAGGGAGCGGGAAGATGAAGCACGAGGGGAGCGAACACTTCCTCTCCATATGCGGCAAACCCGAAGAGAGCCTCGAAATCAAAAAGAGAATAGACGAGCTCATAGAGAGAGGTGGCGGAAAAATCGCCATGGGTTTCGGGGGCAATCCGAAAGACCCGAGCAATGTCAGGGGAGGCCCCGCTTTCGAAGTCCTCTTCAACCTCCATCACAAGCTGAAGAAACTCGGCATCAGAGACAAGTTCGAATTGACCTTTTTCGCTCCGATGGAACAGCCCGGCGCGAGGATGGGAACCCAGGCCCTGAAGATGATGGATATCTTTTTCGAAAAACTGGATATCAAAAAACATTTCGGAAAGAAGATAAAGAGATTCGAAGCCGATGGAATAGTCTTCGAAGACGATAGCAGACTGGATAGCGACTTCACGATGTTCATACCCGCGGGCAACGGCCATCCCGTATTTGAAAAGTCCGACCTGCCTCTGAACGAGGCGGGATTGATACTGGTGAACGACTATTGTGAAATCATGCACGACTACGACGAGACGAGCGAAAAGTACAAGATTTTCGCCATAGGAGACAGTGTGGCCATGGATGGGCCCGACTGGAGAGCGAAACAGGGCCATATCGCCGAAGTGATGGCGCGAAATGTCGCTTTCAATATCGATGCCGTAGCCAAAGGCAAAGAGGATAGGAGAGGATACCTCAACCACATCAATATCCTATGCGTCATGGATAGCGGTGACGGCGCCGCTTTCGTCTATAGAAACGACAAGGGCGGAAAGATGATTCCGATGCCTGTCGTGGGACACTGGATGAAAAAGGGGTGGGGCTGGTACTGCCGAAACTCCAAACTGGGGAAGATACCGAGAATACCGGGAATGTAACCCGACCGCTACCGACTCAGGGGGAAGCTATCCAGCTTCTCCAGAAGGCGCCGATGTATGAGGCCGTTGTCGGCCACGACCACCCTGTCACCGGGGCGAAACTCTCCACCGTCGGGAGATGTCACCACTCCTCCGGCTTCACTCACTATCACGATCCCCGCCGCCACATCCCAACTCTTGAGGTCGAGTTCGTAGAAACCGTCGAATACCCCTTTGGCCACATAGCAGAGGTCCAGTGATGCCGCTCCGAGTCTGCGGATATCCCTCACCTCCGGCAGG
>Ga0256913_10000991_pt1 | contig 14775 bp, 7 predicted proteins | sample Axial_MatmetaG_FD_185970 | JGI IMG/M metagenome (GOLD analysis project Ga0256913, IMG submission 185970) | Deep-sea worm associated microbial mat communities from Axial Seamount, Juan de Fuca Ridge, Pacific Ocean - Axial_Mat | ecosystem: Environmental > Aquatic > Marine > Oceanic > Microbial...
ATTTAAAAAAAGATGATTACCCCGGCCGGGTAAATGCGAAGTTTAATTTTTAAAATTTGAGTCATGAATAATTTAAAGAACAGAGTTAATCTCATCGGAAATCTGGGAATGGACCCACAGGTACGCGAAATAGGTAACGGACGCAAAGTAGCACGTTTTACAATTGCAACATCAGAAACCTATCGCAACAGTAAAGGCGATAAAGTAACCGAAACACAATGGCACAATATAGTGGCATGGGGCAGTCAGGCAAATTTTGCAGAGAAGTATATGGAAAAAGGACAGCAGGTAGCTGTCGAAGGGAAACTCACCCACAGGGATTACAAAGATTCCAAAGGCGAGAAGCATTACATTACTGAAGTGGTGGTAAATGAGATATTGATATTGAAGTACCGCGACCAGCAACAATCAGCAGCTAAGGATAAAGAAGCAGTTGTATAGGACTTACAGGCATCCCCGGGCGGTCAGACTTTATCGTCCGGCCGGGGATTATGCTTATTAACTTTTTTTGTTTTGATATTTTTCCAGCATCTCGGTAGGGGTACAGCCAAACTCATCCTTGAAACTTTTTGTAAAGTACGAAGGACTTGAAAAACCTACCATGTATAGTATCTCAGATATAAAATATCTGTTTGCCTTAATGTATCCAGCTGCTTTGTTAAGCCGGATCTTACGGGTGAATTTATTGGCACTGAGGCCTGTTATATTTTTGATCTTACGATAGTACTGATCGTGAGTCATATTCATGGAACTGGCTATTTTCTCAACGCTGAGATCTTTATCAGATATGTTCTCTTCAATGTAATTTATTACTTTTGTTAAAAATTCTTCATCGAGGCTTTGGGGCTTTGATGCTTCCGGTAATTTTAAGGAGGAGTATTCTCCTTTTAGTTTAATACGTTGGTTTATCAGGTTTTGTATCCTTGATCTAAGCAGTTTTATACTGAAAGGTTTGAAAACATAATCGTCTGCACCTTTCTCAAAACCTTCAATGGTACTTTCCTCCGATGTTTTAGAGGTTAGGAGAATTACCGGTATATGGGATGTGATAATATCACTTTTTAATCTTTCACAAACTTCAAGTCCGTCCATACCATTCATCATTATATCGCAAACAACTAAAGAAGGCATTATTTTTTTTGCTTTATGCAATCCTTCTTTGCCACTGCTTGCCAGGTAAACTTTAAATTTATTGGAAAGGTTTTCTTTGAGGTATTCACGGATATCATCATTGTCGTCAATAACCAAAATTGATTCAGAAACAGATGTTTTTTCGTTTAGCATTTCAATCGAAACTGGAGACTGTTCTTCTTCGGCCTTTTGCGAAACCATTATTTTGGAGTTTGGTACATGGGCATCTTCACTGCATAAATTTTTATTGTCTGGAAGATGAATTGTAAAGGCGGTCTCTTTGTCTTTTATGCTGCTTGCCTCTATCGTTCCTTTGTGTAATTCCACTATTTTCTGAACCAGTGCAAGTCCGATACCAACAGCCCCGGTTTTTGAATATTTTGACTGATAAAATCGTTGGAACAGGTTTGGCAGTTCTTCGGGATCAATGCCTTTTCCATTGTCTTTTATTTTTATTATAATGTCGGCACCTTTCCTTTCAATTATAATTTCTATTAATCCTCCTTGCGGAACATGATTAACAGCATTTGAAATCAGGTTCATTATCACTTTCTCAAACTGTTCTTTATCAATGCATGCTATTATTTCATCTTCTGATGTAGTTAATACCATGCTGATATTTTTGAGGTGTGTTACGCCTTCGAACTGTGATATGAGCTCCCGAGTTAAATGGATAAGAGGGACTTTTGAATAGTTGAGTTTCAATTGTTGATGATCGGCTTTTCTCAGGTCAAGAATCTGATTTACCAGATTTAATAAAAATACAGCATTTTTATGAATGATACGGTGTTGTTTGTTCAGCCACGTATCCGGCTCTTCTTTTGAAAGAATATTTTCCAACGGCCCTATGATAAGAGTTAATGGAGTACGGATATCATGAGAGATATTTGTGAATAGGCGAAGCTTCTGTTCGTAAAAATCTTTCTCTTTTTCCTTGGTCATCTCATCCAGTTTCTTTTTGTGAATGGCCGTAGCTTTATGTTTCAGAATAACGAATATTATGTAACCTGTTATTAGTATCAGGATAATATAAACAGCGTAAGCCCAGTTTGTTTTCCACCAGGGTGGAAGAATTGTGATATTTATTTTTCTTATCTCTGGATTCCAGACGTTATCTTTATTAGCAGCCTTTACCATCAGCGTATAGCTGCCGGGAGTCAGATTCTCATACGATACTGTAATGTGAGAACCTGTAATTTCATGCCATCTGTTGTCACTCCCTTCCAATTTATATCTGATCATATTTTTTTCCGGATCGGAATAAGAAATCGTATTTATGTCGAGTGAAAATGTATTTAGTGAAAAAGGAAGAGTCAGCTCTTTTGTATAATTTATATGATCGTTTAATATCTGCCTGTTATTCAGAGTATCATTAGGGGTTACTCGGGTATATTGAATTGTCAGGTCGTCGAAATATATTTCGGGATAAAAAGGATCGTCTTTTAGCTCGCCCGGATTGAATTCGTAAATGCCGCTATGCGTTGCTGCAAAAAGTTTTTTATGCCTGTCACTGAAGTAAATTTTAATGACGATAGTTGACGGTAAATAAAGTTTATAATTATCGTTGGCAGGGGCATATTTAACAATGCCTCCGGAATATAGCCCAAACCAGAAATTATTTTTATTGTCCTGGGTAATGTCCTGAACAATGAAATTATGTCTCGTCAGCAATGTGGATACTTCTGAAGTATTGTAATGTTTTATCAGTAATCCGTTATCTGTTCCGATGTATAGATTTTTACTTTTGTCTAAATAGATACATCTGAACCTGCTGAAATTTAACAGGCTTTTAAGGTCAACGTCTTTTAGCATATCCGTTACCTCAAGTATTTCGCCATTGTCGTTTGTTTTAGCTTTATAGACGCCGTAATCGTGTTTTAAAATGATCAATGTGTTGGGTTCATATCCACTTAAAATCTGTCTTATCTCAGCATTGTTTTCAGAAGGTTTTGTTATGTTATTAAAAATGTTGAAGTATTTCAACGGTTTTTGGGGATCATTGATATTTAAGCTGTATATACCGTTTGTAATAGTTCCTATCCAGTATATTCCGTATTGATCTTTTGCTATGGAATAAACCCTGTCTTTTTTCAGGCCTTTATCGTTTAAATATTCAGAATATACCTTTTTTAGTGACGGTGTTTTATAAATGATCACTCCATTACCCCAGGTACCGGCAATTAAAAGATCTCTTTTTTCATCTTTGAAAAGGGACGAAACAGAGTTGTTTTGCCATATGTTGATCTTTTCATAAAAATAATTCTTGTTGATGTCATAAACGCATATTCCGCTGCCGTAAGTTCCCACCCAATAGCTATTTTTGTTCCGTGGCACAAGGCATTTGACCATGTTCTCGGATAAGATATTGGCTTTGTTCTGATTTCTGATATTTCTTATTGCCCGGGTCTGGAGCGAGTATTTGTTAATACCGCCATTCCAGGTACCTATCCATATATTATCAAATTTTCCTGCATAAAGTGACAGTATTTTGTTCGTATTGAGACTTGCTATATTAAAAGGATTGCTTCTGAAATGTGTGATATCAATACTGCTACCTGATATCTTAAGCTTGTAAAGTCCGTCTTCCTGGCTTCCAACCCATATATTGTTGTACCTGTCGCGGGTAATTGCCCTTATAAGGTTTGTAAAGTGTTTTTTATTTTCTGTTTCCTGAAGTAAGTATTTAGCCTTTCCATTATTAAGGTCAATAATGTTCAGGCCCTTTTCAGTGCCAGCATATAGGGTATCGTTAAATATCTTAAGCGTCCATATATGTTCATCGCTTAATTTTATTGCCGGTTTGAAAAGTTTATTACTTCTATCTTTACTAATACTGAAAATGCCATTTTTAAAAGTACCGATCCAGATGTTCCTTTGTGAAGATGAAATACTTGACACGGCAAAATTCTCAATATCTGAATATTTATAAACATATAACGGTTTTTTAATATTAGAATAACATAATGAATCGGAATGAAAACGGTAAAGCCCCTCATTTCTTGTTCCAATCCATACAAGTCCTTCTTCGTCAAGGTGTAGTGATGTAATTGGCAGTATTATCCGTCCAGATTCAGTATTTATTTTAACGGGAAGTATTATATCTTTTTTCTTATTTAGTATGAACAATCCGTTTGTTTCGCTACCAAGTAAAATGATATTGCTGCTTAAAGGAAGTATGTCAATTATGTCATTATAAAAGCCCGGAGTATTTGCCGAATTATACTGTTTGAACCTTGTTCCGTCGAATATGTTAAGGCCGTTATATGTGGCAGCATAGATCAAACCTTGCTCATCCTGCGTTATTTTAAGTATTTCGTTAATTGATAAGCCTTGTTCCACCATATACTTCTCAAATACCTGGGAGTGGATATCCGAGTAGTTATTTAATAGTATAAGAACTATTAAAACTTTAACAAAGTTCTTTAACGACATTTTTTTAATGTTTTTAAACATTTTAGTTATGCAAATTAATGAATTTTCGATTTTGTGCAACATATTTTTGATTTTGTTATAGAATTTTCGAAAATGTTTTACTCTTTATTGATTGAGTGCAAGGCCTGATATTTATATCTTTTTAAGTTTGGGTGTTGTATTTTAACAAAAATTAAACATTTCTCAAGTGAGTTTATTTCTTAAAATTAAAACAGAATATTTATGAAAAAACAGAAGAGAATTAATTATCTATGGTTGTTTTTGTTTGGCATGTTGTTTTTATCGGCCTGCCAGTCAGCTTTAGATGATTATTACGAACAACCTTCCGGAGTAGGTAAAAGTATTCTGGAAGGACTGGAAGAAGATGGTAACTTTACCATGTTCTTAAGTGCTATTCACAAACTTGAAGAGGAAAAATCTCTTCAGTATTCATTAATTACCGTCATGGCACCGCCTGACGATATATTTAAACAGTTTCTTAATGATCACGGATATAGTTCCGTTGATGATATCCCTATGGATACATTAAAGTATATCATTGAGTTTCATCTGATCGACTGGCCTCATGCAAGCGGGGACCTTCGTTCCAATTCTCAGTTCTTTAAGAGGAAGACCAGGTCCGCAAAACCGGAAGAGGTGGTAACAGATGATGAAGGTAATGTTATTCATTATGTAAACTATCCGAAATACCTGCAATTCTTTTATCCTGAGTTTTTTGATTTTTACGGAGGTGAGTCGGAAGTTGACTATAAATATCTAACAGGTAAAGACTTCATCGACCTTCATGTATATGACGCTCATATTACAAAAGCCGACTGGCGGTTTGCTAATGGCTGGGTTCAGGTAGTGGACAAAGTATTGGTACCGCCACTTAATCTTGCACATTGGATGGAACAGCATGATGAGTATAGTTTGCACCGGTCGCTTATTAAGCGTTTTAATGATGTACAAAGAGATGGTTCTGGAGTACATCATGGTAATGACAAAGATGGTAATAAGCTTTACTGCCGGGCAAATAATCTTATTCCCAAAGTTAATTGGATGGTAGGTTTCTGGCCGGATTATGAGGGGATTGGTAATTTTGGTGATGCAGCCGCTCCTGCTTTAAGAAATAAGGAGGACCTTACACTGATCATGTCATCGAATGATGCTCTCGGGTCTTTTATGGATGAGTATTTTGTTAAATATGCAGATGTATATGGAGCAAATTATATTGATTCAATTCCTGATCAGATCATTAGGGAGGTTCTTTATCCTACATCTTTCGAACATATCATCCTTCCAAGTGAGATAATTAACCACACGGCATACAACAGTGAATTGCAAACTATAACAGTTGATATTCAGGCATCGGATGCAACACATGCCCTTCTTAGTAATGCCATTGTGTATGGTGTTAACGAGTTTCAGCTGCCAAGAGTTTTTCAGGGAGTAAGCCGTCCGCTGCTTACGTATCCCGAATACAGTATGTTTGCCGTTGCAGCCCAGAAACTCGGTATCTTAAGTTCGCTGCGTGATAAGGACCTGGAGTTTACCGTGTTTGCCCCTACCAACGATATTTTCGAGGCACAGGATATAACTTACGAAGAGCTTTGGGACGATGTGAACAACAGGCTGGTTAAGTTCTACCGTCACGGTGTTGAAATACCTACTGTAGAACTTGCAGACATGATATATTCTCATATCCTGTTCGGGAATGTGGATATCAAGCCTCAGACACAGTTTTATAAGTGTTACGGCGGGTGGTATGTCGCTGTTAATGATACTGCATGCTGGTCGGGTGGAAATGTTACATACCCTAAACTGTTAGATAAAGTTGAAAGCCCAGTGGTTGATAATGGTAAAGTTTTTAAGATTGATGATTTTGTTATTAAAAACCTGAATACTATTGGGGCCGAGATATATAACAGGCCTGAATTCTCCAAATTCAAAGAGTTATGTGAGAAGGTCGATTTCTTTGATCCAAACACTAAAGCCCTTAAATTCATAATTTATCCATACAGATATTCTGCTTTCATTCCTTCAAACGATGTTTTGGAGCAGATGTCAGATTCTATTCCCGAAGACCTTGTGGAGCTTGAAAACTTCATTAAGTATCATTTTGTAAGAGGTGATATCTTTTCTGACGGAAAAGTGTCGGGAACAATTGAAACCGCTTATTTGGACGAGGACAATTCTACTGATTACAAAGAGGTGTATTTTACGGCTGATGTGATCAATTCTTTAGGAGATCTTAAAGTTAAGGGACTTGGTAATGATGCTCCGCTTGAAACAACAAAAGACACTCATAGCAATATTATCTGTTTCGACGGTGTTGTTCATACAATTAATGGAATATTAAAATATTAATCCGGGTAATATGAAGAATCATTTTATACGAACTATTCTTATCAGTCTGTTAACATTAATGTTTCCGTTAATGATGTACGGACAGGCTGTAGTAGTTAAAGGAACAGTCATAGATCAAAATACGGGGGAACTGCTTCCGGGAGCTAATGTCGTTGAGGTAGGAAAGAACGGCAGGTTTATGACAGGAACTATCACTGACCTGAACGGTGCGTTTATTCTTAAGGTATCTAATCCTAATGCACGACTAAATATCTCCTTTATCGGATATCAGAATCAAGTTGTGGATGTAAACGGAAAAACAGAATTAAAGATACAACTGCTGCCGTCAACGCAGGAGATAGGGGCAGTAACAGTTACCTCGCACAGGGTGCAAAAGGTTGATAACGGTTTTATGCCAATTACAAAAAGGGAACTCACAAGTTCGGTTGCGACTATTGAAATGAAAACGGTTGAAGATGTTCAGCCTGTTACAATTTCCGAAGCCATCCAGGGACGTTTGAGCGGTGTTGATGTTACAATGACAACCGGAGACCCGGGGGCCGGAGCTTCGATAAAGATCAGGGGTACTTCCACAATTAACGGAAGAAATGAACCGTTGATCGTTTTGAACGGAATACCTTATGATACAGATATCAATGATAACTTTGATTTTACCTCGGCAACCGAAGAGGATTACGGAGCACTTGTAAACATTGCCCCTGAAGATATTCTCTCTATCGATATCCTCAAAGATGCGGCAGCAACTGCCATCTGGGGATCGAGGGCCGCTAACGGTGTTTTGCTCATAACAACAAAAAGAGGGCAAAAAGGTAAAACCATTTTCAACTTATCGTACAAGTTTAAAATGTTTGAATCCCCTGATCCTGTTCCTCTTCTCGGAGGGCCTGAATATGTGCTTGTTCAGCAGGATGAGTGGTACAATGCGTCAATGGACAAGACCGGAACACCTCCAGACCTTTCAGACCCATATACTTTCTGGCCTTTACAATACGACCCTGACTATAAATACTATTACGAGCATAGTCAGAATACTGATTGGATTGATGCGGTTACTCAGACAGGTTTTACAAACGATGTAAATTTCTCACTCTCGGGAGGAGGTGAAAAAGCTAACTACAGGTTGTCAACAGGTTATTTGGACCAAACAGGTACTACTATCGGTACTGACTTTACGAGGTTAAGTACTCGCATGAACCTTGATTACCATCTGACTGAAAAGGTGCTTCTTTATTCCGACTTTTCGTTTACTCAGGGCAATAAAAACGCCAATAACGGTAATATTAGGTCAATGGCTTATAAAAAAGCACCTAACATGGCGATATATAATATGATAGACGAGAATACCCCTACGGATGCTTATTTCTCTGCTTACCTTAACAGTGGGCCTGATATTGCCAACTATCAGGGTATCGGTAGCAGCTGGTGGAACCCTGTTGCCCTCGGTTACGAGGGTGAGAATAACTCAAAACAGACCCGTATAACTGCTAATATTGGAGTACGCTGGGACATTGTTAAGGGTTTGTTTTTCGACGGATATGTTGCTTACGACCTTGCAAACAATGTTCTAAATACCTTCTTTCCGCAGGTTGCCTCCGGTGAAGGCGTAGCCGACAGGGGTTACAATAAAGTTCGTTACAGCGATTCGGAAGCATACAATATTCAGCAGCGTTCGAAACTTGTTTATCAGAAAACATTTAACGGCGACCACAAATTAACTGCTGTTGGTTCGTATGATATTTACACTCGGAAAAGTTCGGCATTTGCCGGTTCAACGGAGATGACCCCTTCATACTGGATAAAGGAGTTCTCTCAGCCCGCACCTTTAACAGGCCTTTCATCTGGTATCGGACGTAACCGAAGGATATCATACATATTTAACTCCCAGTATTCATTCAGGGATAAATATTTTATTAATGGAGGTTTCAGAGTTGATGGTAGTACAAGTTTCGGTTCTGGTAAGAAATGGGGTACTTTCCCATTCGTTTCTGCAGCATACCGTATCAGCTCCGAGTCATTCCTTGAATCTGCTACTTTCATTAATGACTTGAAGTTAAGGGCAAGTTTTGGTCTTAACGGAAATGCCCCCGGAAGTAACAGCTCCTATTTCAGCAGGTATGGAGTAGGTCCGGCATACATCGATATGCAGGGTATCAACCCTAAAAATATTGAGCTGAACAACCTTCAGTGGGAGCAGATACAACAACAGAACTACGGTTTTGATTTTGCAGGTTTCAATAATTCGTTGAATATTACTTTCGATTATTATTATAAGAAAACCACTGATATGCTGTGGAGCAATTATCAGGTACCTACAACAACAGGTTTTAGTGCTTTGAACTATATAAATTTCGGCGATATGCTGAACTCAGGGTTTGAGATTGCTTTCAGTATTAAAGCAATCAATCGGAGCAAAGTCAGCCTGAATGTTAATTTTAACATTGCCAGGAACCGTAACGAGGTATTATCGATGCCTGAGAATATCTCTCTTGAAAAAATTAATATGACTAAAAATGGTAATTATGCCCGTAAAGTTATATATGGTGAACCTATTGGTTCTTTCTACGGTTATGTTTACGACGGTGTTTATTCAACAGATGATGATGCCATCGCAAAAGACAGATCAGGTAACCCGATAATGGGGCCTGACGGAAATCCTCTTTACTATCGTTTTAATTCTCCTAACGGATATATTTTTAAGGCCGGAGATGCCAAATATCGCGATATTAACTTCGACGGTTTGATCAATGAGCTTGACATTGTTAAACTTGGTGATTCCAATCCTAAGTTTCACGGTGGATTCGGAACATACCTGAGAATATTTAGGAGTATTTCCATTAATACTTTCTTCCATTACAAGTATGGCCACGATATCGTGAATTACAACAAAATGGCCCTTGAGAATATGTATTCGAAAAACAATCAGGCGGTTTCTGTAACCCGCAGGTGGAGACAGCCGGGTGATGTTACCGATATTCCACGAGCTCTTTACCAGTACGGTTACAACTGGCTCGGATCTTCCCGCTTTGTGGAGGACGGTTCGTTCCTGCGATTTAAAACTTTATCGGTTTCATACGCATTGAATCAAAGAATTGTCAAAAAGATACACCTTGAATCATTGAAGTTCTATTTCAATATTCAGAATGTTTATACATGGACTAACTATACCGGACAGGACCCGGAAGTTGGGGTCGTGACTAAAGACCCTTTCTTCGTAGCAGGTGACCGGGCCTATACCCCGCCGCCGCGAAATATGACTTTTGGTATTGATGTGAAATTTTAAAACTGGCATATAAAAATGAAAAAGATAATATATATAATATCGGTTATTTTCCTGTTCTCTTTAAACGGTTGTGATAACTGGCTTACTATTGAGCCCGAGAACGACTTGATAAAAGAGGAATTCTGGAAAAGTTCGGATGATGTGCAGGCAATGCTCGCATCTACCTACGGGTCGCTCAGGAATACTTTTGATGAGATGATATACTGGAGTGAATTGAGAGGCGGTAATGTAACTACCGGAAATTCACCTACCAGCAATCAGATCGATATGTTCAACTACAACATATTTGCGGAAAATTCGCTGGTTAGGTGGGGCGATTTTTACAAAGTGATAAACTATGCCAATACGCTGATCAAGTTTGCCCCTCAGGTAGTGGACATTGATCCGACATTTACACAAAATGACCTTAAAAGAGCTGAGGCAGAGGCCGTGTTCCTCCGTTCGCTTTGTTACTTTACACTTGTTAAGGCATTCAGGGATGTACCTTTTGTACGTGAGCCTTATGTTGATGACAGTAAAGAAGTGAACGTTCCGAAAACTTCGGAGAAAGAGATCATCCAGCAATTGATCGTTGATCTTGAAGAAGCCAAAAAATATGCCCCTTCGGGATATGCTAATGATAATTATTCTGAGGAATACAATAAAGGCCGTGTAACTGTATATGCTGTTGAAGCGCTGCTGGCTGATATTTATTTGTGGAATAATCAGTACGACAAATGTATCACGGAGTGCGATAACATAATCAATAGTTATAAGTTCGGCCTTGTTATATCAGATGAATATTTTACTCTTTATAGTCCGGGAAATTCTTTAGAGAGTATTTTTGAGTTGCAGTCAGACAGGAACCTGGGACAGACAAACAACTTGTTCTCTGTTACAGGTAATGTTTCAGGAGCATCACAGGACATTCAGGTATCGGACTATTTTGTAGATCTTTTTACTACTACTGATAAAAGAGGTACAGGCGTATCATTCGACAGGACATCATACTCCATCTGGAAATATGTGGGCTTTGAAGCTGCTAATCCTGAAAACAGGCGTGTTTCAAGTAGTCAAAGTGATGCAAACTGGATTTACTACCGGCTTGCCGATATGTATCTGATGAAAGCAGAGGCTTTCTTTGAAAAAGGCGAGACTGGAAGTGCCATCGATATGCTTAAGATAATAAGGGGAAGGGCCGGTATTCCGGATGATGAGATTATTGAAGAATCAGAATTGATGGATGTTATTCTTAAAGAGAGATCAAAAGAATTTCTGGGAGAAGGAAAACGCTGGTTCGACCTTGTGAGGTTTGCCCGCAGGGATTTTGAAAACCGTAAGTATCTGATATCAGATGCAGTACTGATAAATGTAAGTCCCCAGTACTTTGTGGCAGTGAAGGCAAAGATCAATGATCAGGACAGTTGGTTCTTGCCTATTTATTACAAAGAACTTGAGGTGAATAATTTACTGGAGCAAAATCCATTTTATGAAAAGTAGGAGGATCAATAATATGAAAAAAGTAACAATGAAAAGATTTAAGCCGTTTAGGATTATGCTGTTATTGATGATAGCATTGGTAATTCCTAATAATTCATGTAAAGAGGAAGAATACAAAACTTTTTACAATGATGATGAGCTGCTGATAACAAGTTATTTCAGAGAGAAAGACCAATTCTCCGAACTTTATAACATTCTGGAATATACAGGGCTGGCAAACACATTTGATGTTTACGGTACGTATACTTTCTTTGCACCTGACAACGAAGCTTTTGAAAAGTTTTACGAAGAGCATGGAAAGAACTCTTATACCGATTTCCCGAAAGAAGAACTGGATAATCTGATCAGGTATCATGTGCTGGCCTCAACCGTTGAGACTAAGAATTTCGGCGACGGTACACTACCGGATACTACCCTTTCAGGCGACTGGCTTGTTGTTCAGTTCCTGCCTTCGGGAGGCGAGATCATGGTTAACAAAGAAGCGAAAGTCATAACAAAGGATATCGTGCTTCCCAACGGAGTAATTCATGTTATCGATAAAGTTATGACACCTGTCGATTATTCGGTATCGCAATGGGTTGAGAAAAATTCGGATAAGTATTCTATTATGGCTGATGCGTTGCGCGAAACAGGAATAGGCGATTTCCTTAATTCCATATACAGGCATACATCCAATGGTAATCTTTATCACACATGGTATACCATATTTGCCGTACCGGATGAAATACTTGCAAAGGACGGTATTAATTCATTCGATGATCTGGCAAACGAATATTCTCCTGACGATAATAATTATACAGATAAGTATAACGGTGTTTACCGCTGGCTTGCATATCATGTTCTGACACGATCGTATTCGCTTACCAATTTCACGATAGAACCCTCACACTATGGAACACTGAGTAATCAGGTTGTACAGGTTGAGATAGATAAAGAGGCCGGTATGATCAAGCTCAACAGGGTTGTGGACACTTTGGGTGTGGAGACTTTTACTGCCCTTGATGAGGCTGCCAGTAACAACACAGCCAAAAATGGAATTGTACACATTCTGGCATCGCGCCTCGAGCCGGTCAACTTCAAGCCGGTAAAACGCAGGTTCTATTTTGCCGATTATCCGGGTATTCCTTATAAAGAGCTGGTTGATGCCAATAAGAAAGGTACTCTTACGAACTTCCCGCTCGATGCTAACGGTAATGTCATCTCGCTTAAACCCGAAATGGTTGACGGAATCGATTTCAGGTATGACGGGGTGGTTTACATTGACGGTCACGGGGTCAAGAATAAACGGATAGGCTGGATGTACTTCAGGTTCAATGCCAGCGGGGCTAACCTGTACACATGTACCTGGGACATCCCGACACTACTTCCCGGCGACTACAGTGTTATCATTTCGTTCAAGGATGGCGGCGGACGTACCGTTGTTCAGGGCTTCTTCGACGACAAGCAGTTCGGTCCACCGGTGGATATGAACGGCCGCGGTAACTACGCTGCAACACGTAATCTGGGTGCCATAAAAATAAGTGAGGCTAAACCTCATAAGTTCAAGCTGAAATCTGTTAAAGGTGGTTATTCACTTTTAGGATATGTTGAATTTGTTCCTATTACTAACGAATAAAAACAGAGTATTATGAAAAATAGATTAATAATATATACGGCCTTAATAATAACCACTCTGTTCGTCTCATGTCAGAAAAACAGTATGTGGGATGATTTCTACAATAAGGAAACAGATGGTGTAAATTCCGGAACTATTATGGATGTTCTGGAAAAAACTGAAGGTATAGCCAAGTTCACGAATGCCATAAAGGAAACAGGAGTTGATTCAATACTTAGTAAAGATCAGCTTTATACGGTGTTTGCATTCAATGATGAAGAGTATGACAAGCTTCCGGAGAACATTAAAAATAATCCGGTATTGCTTAAAATGACTTTGCTGTTCCATGTTTATTTCAATAAGATGGTATCTAACGAGATATCGGAAGGATTGTATAAAACACTTGCAGATAAGTATAGTTTGATCGAGAAAGTCAACGATACTATTGTAATCAACGAAACAAGTCGGGTTATTAAAGGAAATCTTCTCGCTCTTAATGGAGTGGTTCATATCCTTGATAAGCCTACTGTTCCTAATCCTAACCTGTATCAGTTCCTTCAGATGGATCCGCAGTTTGAACTTTTTATAAATTACATTGCTAATCAGAAAACTGTCATATTCGACAGGGATAACAGTGAGATTATTGGGTTTAACGAGTATGGAAATCCGATCTATGATTCTGTATGGGTTTCGCATAACACATTTTTGGATAAGTTTCCGATAGATTCGGAAGATGACCAGTTTACAATGCTTATCCCGACAGGTATCAAGCAGGCTATTGAAGAAGTAAAACAGGGGATTCCTTTTAATGGCGAGGTGCCTGATGATTTCTTTGTTGAGCCGGTTATGGAGACAAGCCTTTTGAGCGGTGTTTACAAAAAGGATGAGCTAAACTCAGGCTTACTGACAGTATCTGGAAAGAACCTCAGTCAGGCGTTGCTCGATTTGATAGGTGAAAACGATGAAGGTACGCCGTTAAGTAACGGTAGGGCTTTTGTGGTTGACGGTTATGCTATTCCAAGGGATGTTGTTTATGCCCCGATAGTATTGAATAAAAAACAGATGTATTCATGCGCTCATAAATCAAGCGGAGTTTTTAAGATTGGAGGAGACAGGATATTCTGGATACCTACCAACTGGAGGGTGAAACCGGAACAAGCTTACGGTGAATATGTTGATTTCATAATCGAGCGTAACTTCCTTCCTCTTGATTATCACTTCATAATGGATCTCAGGCCTTATGGAGGAGGTAAGATAAAGATCGAAGTTAACGGAGTTGAGGTCCCGGCATCACCGCTTTGGGTTGAAGAAGTAGGTGCAGATCCCGCCCACTATGATGTTGACCTGGGAATTGTATCGTTTGATAAGGTTCATGCCGAGATTGATGTACGTATCACTTTCCTTGAGCAGCATAAAAAAGAGGGTGTGGGATGGACAGGACGCTGGAATAAGCAGTATATGCTTTCAAACGGCATGCGTTTCGAACCTATTCTTGAATAATTAAAAAACT
>Ga0256913_10000992_pt1 | contig 14764 bp, 17 predicted proteins | sample Axial_MatmetaG_FD_185970 | JGI IMG/M metagenome (GOLD analysis project Ga0256913, IMG submission 185970) | Deep-sea worm associated microbial mat communities from Axial Seamount, Juan de Fuca Ridge, Pacific Ocean - Axial_Mat | ecosystem: Environmental > Aquatic > Marine > Oceanic > Microbial...
ATATTTAATGTAGCTTTACTTCAATATTATACTTCTCTATAGTAAGTATAATATTAGAGTTTGTAGGAACACTAATGAATAGCTGATGAGACTATCATCCCTAGTGATGCTATAAATGCTGCTAATACTATAGCTACTGCTATATTACCATCCTCTACTATCTGCTTCTTGATAGAAAACTTTGTGATAAGCTCTATCGCAAATACAACTATTGCGAAAATAACACTACCCAATACTGCGTATATCAAGGTTGCGATCATGTCTCCTATGAGTGTCGTTGGCATCTTCTCTCCTTATTTGACCCAAATTATACATTAGAAATCATAAAACTAGTACAAATTATTGTACCTTTGGCATTTACAAATACTCATCATATTATTTGCAAACACCACACTACAAGTAGCTGATACTATTTTCATAACTCTACTTACCTGAACTGAACCCACCACCACTACTACCTATCCAACCACCTGCATGGCTAGAGCGAACCTGCTTGAGTGTAGAGTGGGTATCTATACCTTGCATCCCTGTACCTCTATATGTCATCAATAGACTACCGATAGTCAATAGTGAGAAGAGTACCAATACTATCTTGCTCATCAATCATCCCCTAGATCAAAATCTGACCAAGTTGACCAATCAGAGTTATCTCTGTTCATCAAAGATGACCAATCTTTTTTGCCATCTAGTATAGGCTGCACAAAAAAGTAGAAAGCTACTATAAATATAACTATACCAAATCCAAAGATAGCAGATCCCACAATACCACTCAATCCCCACCAAAAGAACTTCTGCTTACCACCTAGGGTCAATTTTCGTTTGATAGTAGGTAGAAGCATAATAGACATTATGATAAATAGAGGTAGGATATATATAAGTCTCACTACTCTCTCCTCGATGGATATAGTTACCTTATTGGTTGTTGTTGATTGTAGCGGTTTGAGCAGACCAAAAGATACTCGATATAGTCCCTCTTGGAGTTTGATATAGATAGTGACTCCATCATCACCCTTATGCCAAGTATAAGTGAAGTCTCTATCTCTAGGAAATATATGATTTTTATCTATAGAGAATACTTTTTCCCCCTCTCTATATAGAGCGAAGCTAGAGTTGTTTAATATATTAGGAGTAGGTGCTTTGATCTCTATCTTGGATATAAAGGCATTAGAACTTATAGTGATCATCTGGTCAAATGATCTGTCACTACTCTCCTTTAGCAGTACTTTTGGTATAAATAGTGAAGAGATCATAGCAGATAGAAGTACTACTAGCAAGATAGATATCACTTTTACAAAAGATGATATATTCTCCTCTCTCTTATCTAAGCTATCTGCATCAAATATCTTATCGACACCCTCTATCTCCTCCTTGACTCTCTGGCTCTTCTCTACTCCAAAGCTATCATATACCTCTTTGTTGTCTAGTTGCTCATTGAGATATACCTCTATCTCTTTATCTGATCTCTCTATAGATATATTTCGTCTCTTTATACCATCATAATCCCAGCATCTTATCCGATCATCAACTTTAGCTATCCAGCTAAGTTCACCCTGCACAAAATCTATCTCTACTATATATGGATCCTCTACAGATAAGTAGTGACCACCTCTATAGAAGATACTCTTTGGATCTTTTTTCTCTTGCCACTCTCTTAGAGCAAAATCTCTCACTCTTTTGCTAAATGAGAGTTTGCCATTCTCATAAATAAGCCATCCGTATCCATATAGTGGAGAGTAGAGGAAGAACTCACTCCATCTCTCTATAGGAAAATCTATAGTCTTGTAAGCTACCCACCCTATGATGATCCACTCTACACCTTTGATCTTGCCTCTCATGCCGAGCGTAAATGGTACAGGTGGTCTATATTTGTCTTGAAATTGTGCTATGACTTTGTATTGGTCTGTTATATCTAGTATAGAGTTGCAATATTTGCAAGTGATAGTGGTGACCCTACCTCCACCCAATATCTCAAGAGGAGCAGCACAATGGGTACACTTGATAGAAAATAGTCGACTCTCTTTGGAAGTCATGATATCCCCTTGATATCAAATGGACTTAGCCACTTGCCGATATATGTATGCATACCAGTAATATCTGCTTCTAGTGTTTTGATCTGTCCACTGTATCCTGATAAGTGTATATATCGGTGTGTCTGCCCCTTGATCACCTCTCTAGGTAGAGAACCCAAAAAACCTTCACATACACCTTCACCTATCTCTGTCACTATCCACTGAGCACCTACACTTTGGGATATATATGCATCCTTGAAGAGCTGTGGGTCATCTTCATTCTCTACAAGCTTCTCTAGTACCATATCCCCCTCATCTACACTGAGCCAATACTCACTATCTGAGCTATCTTTGATCCACCACTCTTCCCAAAAACCTCTCCCATATGAGTAGCGAATCATACCCATAGGAAAGTAGCTTTTGCCACTATAACTAAATGGAGTATAAAGAGTGATAAGAGATGGTTCAGGAGCAAGTACAGATGAGAATCCAGCTACTCTGGAGGCTTCGTCATCAAGAAAGATAGATGAGCCACAATAGCTACACTGAGATAGTTTCGTATGCACAAAGTATATCGGTAGTGATGCCCCACACTGAGGGCAATTTATGCTCTTGTAAGGTGTCTCAAAATCTTTCATAATACTCTATTATATCATATAATTTTTAATATTTAGATATATTTAAAATTATATGGTAGGTACTACTCTATCTGTTTTGCAAAGGCTCAACCCTCATTGGTCTATACTATCACAATCCAAATACCAATCTTTGGGGTGTGATAAGTGGTGCGAAGTTTATCATCTTCATACTCCAATGTGTCTGGATAGCTCCTTTGTCTCTAGGTAGCTTTGCTACTATACTATCACTTACCAATGCCCTGCTACTACTGAGCTCAAGTCGTTTGATGATCCTGGCTATATATCTACTACTCATTCCATATACAAAAGATATCTGCTGATCTTCAAACTGCTCTACTAGGAGATTGAGTATCTTGCCATTGTGAAGTCCAAGTTGGTATATGTGTAATCCTCTATTTATATATATAGGAGTGATATCTTGAGTATCAAATATTATCTTAAGAGTAGTCTGTGTAGGGAAGTTGAGTTCATAGTTGGAGTCTGTAAGAGCCTTCTCATATACTACTATAGTATGATCTTGTAGCTCTAGTATCTCTTGAGTCAAGAAGAGTTTTCCATAGTTATTGAACTCTTTTGATATACTTTTTCCTTTTATTTGCATATCTCTACCATCTACTTGAAGTAGCAACCCTTCTCTATCTGGTCCCAATGAAGTAGTGCTACAGCCACTTAGAGAGAATATAAATATAGATATGTATATAAATCTTCTCATATACTCATCTTCTTAAATTGCCACTCTGGAATCATCTTGATGATCATCATGATCCATCTCCATATCCACTTGGTATATAGTATACTCTTACCTCTCTGTTGTGCTTCAAATATATCCTCTGCAACTTCATCTGGTAGGGCTGTAAGTTTTTGTGGTAGATCCATATCCTCTGTCATCTTGGTAGCTACAAATCCTGGCTTGACTGTAACTACACTCACTTGAGACTCATATAGTCTATTTCTAAGTCCAGATAGATATGCTGTGAGTGCTGCTTTGGCAGAGCCATATATATAGTTGCTCTTTCTTCCTCTATCTCCTGCTACAGAGCTGATACCTATGATAAAACCTCTTTTTTTAGCTTCAAAATCATTAGCTATGATGTTGAGTAGACTCACTACACCTGTATAGTTGGTATCTATGATCTTTTGTGTCTCTTCAAAACTACTCTCTGCCTCATTTTGGTCACCTAGATAGCCTACAGCCACTACAACACCTAACGGTTTCTCTTCTAGCTTCTCATAGAATGATAGATGACTACTGTAGTCCAATATATCTAGTTCTACCAACTTGACACTCTTTTGAGTTCTTACTGTTATATCTTTGGCAAAATCTCTAAGATCATCACTATCTCTTGCTGCTAGATATAGATCATATCCACTCTTGGCATACTCTCTAGCTACTGCTTTAGCTATATCACTCTTCGCTCCTACTATCAATAGATAACTCATACTATACTCCTACTCTTTTTGATTGATATGATTGAAATTTTTTATCCATATGGTTCTCTCTTCTAAACTCTCTAAAAAGCTCTATATCTTGGTATCCTCTCTCGAAAGTATCCCTATTTACTCTTACATCTTTGGTGAGATAGATGCGACCCTTATATTTGACTACTATATCATCCAATTTATCTAGTAGAGGAAATAGACTCTTCTCTATCTTGAAATCCAATGCTAAACTATACCCCTCTAATGGGAAAGATAAGTAGTTTTCATTAGCTTTACCATATAGTTTGAGTACAGCTAGAAAAGAGCCTTTACCTGAATCAGATATAGTCTGTAGTATCTCCATTAGCCCATCATAGCTATGATCTTTTGGCAATATAAACTGATATTGAGTGAAGCCATTTTCACCATATATTCTATTCCAGTGACCTATGGCATCTAGTGGGTAAAAAAATGTATCTATATCTACCCTCTGTTTCGATACTCCATCTGGAGACTTTTTATAGTAGAGCCAATTGAATGCTCTTACACTCCAGTTGTTGAGTGCAAATGATGGAAAATTAAATGGTATTGATCTCTGTTTTTTGTTTTTGTAATCTAGCTTACCATCATCTCTGAAATCACCCACCATCAGTAGTGATTTACCTATCTCTTCATCTTTTGCAAGACAATCAATCCAAGCTACAGAGTATGGCTTATCACTATACTTTTCAAAAGCTTCAAAAGTCTCTGCTAAATTTTTGCTCTTTATGGTAGTCTGCTCTATATACTTGGAGTTGATCCTCTTTAGATATATTTTTGCACTCAATATCACACCAGTAAGCCCCATACCCCCACAAGTAGCTCTAAATAGCTCAGGGGTCATCTCCCTAGAGCAGTTGACTATAGTTCCATCTGCTACCATTATCTCAAACTCTTTTACAGACTCACTGAAGCACCCCTCTACATGGTGATTTTTGCCATGTACATCACTAGCTATCGCTCCACCTATGGTGATAAGTTTTGTACCTGGGGTAACTTTGAGGAACCACCCCCTAGGTACAAAAGAGTCCAATATCTCAGAGAGTAGTACTCCTGCCTCTATATGTAGTAGACCACTCTCCTCATCAAAATTCAAAAAATAGTCTCTCCCCTTTGTAGTGATTATGTTGCTACTCAAAGCACTATCTCCATAACTTCTACCATTGCCATATGGTATGAGATCGCTACCATCTCTTATGATATCTTTTAGCTCATCTTGGCTCTCAAACTTCAATATCTTACTCTTGATTATGGGATACATACCCCAACTCATTAAATTTATCAATCTAACTCCTCCCTATGAATAAATACGAACTTCTTGTCCAAAAAGTATTTGATGACATACCCTATACTCAATCCAATAATAGCACCTATATATTTGGAGTTTGGTTCCTCAAAAACTCTATCAAATGTGATCTCTGTAGCCCAAAATATAATAGTGGTAAAAATGCCCATTAGAGAGTATAGAGCGAACTTCTTAGCATCATCTTTTTTATCCTTTGGTGTATGATAGAATATAAACTTCTTATCCAATATATATTTAGCTACAAGTCCAGCTAATGTACCCATAAACATAGCTACATAGAGAGAGGCAATACCACTATATATATATAAACTTATATATTGAAATAGTAGATTGAAGAGTGTTGAGACTAGGGCAAATATACTATATTTGATGGCTATCATTAGTAGAGTATCCAAGCAAATGAGACTATCCACCCAAATATAGTCAACTGCATAAATCTATCTTTGAGGACTATTTTAGTAGGTGAACCACTATCTTTAAGTACAAATGTAACTTGTAGATATCGCATAATACCCAATATCACAAAAAGTGCAGTCAAGTATAGATAGTGACTATTGACTCTTTGAATAACTTCAGGTGTTGATGTGTAGATGATATATGCTACGATAACTACGGAAGCCATTATAGACATGGCTATATCGAGAAATTGAAGATTGTACCCATCCATTACTCTACGCATCTTTTTGCCTGTGTCAAGATATATGAGCATATCATCTCTCCTCTTTGCTAGTGCCATAAATAGTGCCAACAAAAAAGTCATGATCACTATCCACATAGATAGTGGAGTATCTGTGACTGCAGAACCTATAAATAGCCTCAATACAAATCCTATAGATATCACTACCACATCCAATATAGCTATATGTTTGAGATATAGGCTATATGCTATATTCATCCCTACATACAAGAGTAGTACCATTGATGCTTCTAAAGATAGATATCCCATAGAGCCAAATCCACCAAAAAAGAGTAGTATCATGATCCAAACTGCCTGAGACTTCTCGATAGCTCCTGAAGCCAATGGCCTACTTCTCTTCTTTGGGTGTGATCTATCCTCTTCTATATCATGATAATCATTTAGTATATATACTGCACTAGCACTTAGTGAAAAAGCTACAAAAGCTATTAGAGAGTTGAAAAGAAGTTGCCAATCTGTAATCTTTAGTGCAAAAAATAGTGGTAAAAATATAAATATATTTTTTATGTATTGATGCGGACGCATCAATACTATAGTATCTTTTAGTCTCAAATTCTATCTCTCATTAGCCTGAAATCATCTTCGATATTAAGCCTTTTTGATCTATATTTTCAGCTACAAATAGACCTGCTATATGCAGTGGTACAAAAAATACGATACTCCAAGCTGCATACTCATGTATCTCTTTGATAGAGTGAACCATATCTTTGGATATGCCAATCGCCTCATACCAATTGATAACTAGACCACTAATGGAGATAAAGATCAAAATGATATATAGTATCCTATAGCCCCAATGCACTAAGTGAATATGCATAGACTCATCTTCATCATATCCTAAACCCACCTCTTGCCAAACTATCCAAGCACGATAGAGCAGAAGTAGTGTCAACATTACACCAAATATAATATGCCACTCCCACATAGGAGCTCGTATAGCTTTGGCTACTACTTTTGCTTGGCCTGCTGTCACCTCTACGCCTAGCGAGGATAGTTTATCTACAATAATTGCAGAGTTTTCACGCCAACTAAAAAATGTCTTACGCAAAAAAAATGTACCTAATAGACCACCAATTGCTATTGCATTGAGCCAATGCCAAATCCGAATAGATGGTGTATAGTTGATTCTCATTATAGACCTTTAGATAAGATTGCTGTGATTATAGCAGATAAAGGTAAATGAAAGTAAATAAAGAAGAAGCGATAACAAGGAGATTACTTAATTATGAGGTAAATCAAAACTCGCTTCTTCTTTGGAGGGTTGTGTATGCCGTTAGTTAACAAATAAACATTATAAAAACAAGGAGTAAACCAACCTTAAACATAACTTCATGAAAGAATCCTCTTTCAATATGTATTATATACTCTATAGATTAACTATAGGAGAATGAATTATTAACAGATTGATAACAATCATAAAGTTGATGACACTATTTAGCATAATGTCATCTATGGTTGGATATATACTACTCTACCTCTGCATCGATGATATCATCATCATCTGCTTTTTTAGCACCATCTGTAGCACCACCTGCTTGACCTTGCTCTTTGGCATATACAGCTTCTGCTAACTTATGGCTTTTCTCTGTCAATGCTTTGACCTTCTCCTCTATCTGCTCTATAGTAGCTGAATCATCTTTGAGTAGATTCTCTAGATCCTCTATAGAGGCTTCGATACCTGCTTTTTCACCTGAATCGAAGCTATCACCTAGATCAGTAAGAGATTTTTTAGTTTGATGTATTAGAGCATCAGCTTGATTTTTCATATCTACTAGAGCTTTTCTCTTCTCATCTTCTGCTTTGTTGGCTTCAGCATCTTGTACCATCTTTTCGATCTCTTCATCGCTAAGTCCTGACGAACCAGTGATCTTGATCTCTTGTGATTTGCCTGTACCTTTGTCATGTGCTGATACTGTCAAGATACCATTTGCATCTATATCGAATGTCACCTCTATCTGAGGCACACCTCTTGGAGCTGCTGGGATATCTCTAAGCTCAAACATACCCAATGATTTGTTGTCTTTACTAAACTCTCTCTCACCTTGAAGTACATGGATACTTACTGCTGGTTGATTATCTTCTGCTGTTGAGAATACTTGTGACTTCTTGGCTGGTATAGTTGTACCTTTCTCTATCACTTTTGTAGTGACTCCACCTAGTGTCTCGATACCAAGGCTTAGAGGTGTTACATCTAGTAGTAGTACATCTTTGACATCACCTGCAAGTACACCACCCTGTATTGCAGCTCCTAGTGCCACTACTTCATCAGGATTTACAGATTTGTTGAGATCTTTATCAAAGAATGCTTTTACCTTCTCTTGAACAAGTGGAACTCTAGTAGAACCACCAACCATTACGATCTCTTTTATGTCAGATTTACTTAAGTCTGCATCGCCAAGTACAGAGGAGATAGTTTTGATAGTACTATCTACTAGATCTGATATAAGTGATTCAAATTTGGCTCTAGTGATCTTCTGGATCAAGTGTTTTGGTCCTGATGCATCTGCTGTGATAAATGGTAGATTGATCTCTGTCTCTGTAGCAGAAGACAACTCTTTTTTGGCAGCTTCTGAAGCATCTCTAAGTCTCTGGAGTGCCATTACATCAGCTTTGATATCTACGCCAGTCTCACTCTGAAACTCACCCGCTACAAAGTCGATAATTCTGTTGTCAAAGTCATCACCACCCAAGAACGCATCACCACCTGTAGCCATAACCTCTACTACACCATCACCTGTCTCTAGTACTGTTACATCAAATGTACCACCACCAAGATCATATACTATTATCTGCTCTGCATCTTTTTTATCAAGTCCATAAGATAGAGCTGCCGAAGTAGGCTCATTTATGATACGAAGTACATTTAGTCCTGCTATAGTACCAGCCTCTTTTGTCGCTTTTCTCTGTGCATCATTGAAGTATGCAGGTACTGTGATGACTGCATCTGTTACACTCTCTCCTAGATATGACTCTGCATCCTCTTTGAGTTTCATCAAAATCTTTGCAGATATCTCTTGAGGTGTATATGTCTTACCCTCTACCTCTATAGCACAAGCACCACTTCTATCTATCACATGATATGGGAGTCTCTCTTTAGCCTCTTTGGCTTTAGGCTCATCACACATTAGACCCATGATTCTCTTGATAGAGTAGATAGTCTTCTCTGGATTTGTTACTGCTTGTCTCTTGGCTGGGTCTCCTACAAGTACTTCACCCTTGTCTGTATATGCTACTACTGATGGAGTAGTATTTTTACCCTCTTTGTTGGCAATAATAGCAGCCTCTCCACTCTCAAATACTGCCATTGCAGAGTTTGTTGTACCTAAATCAATCCCTAATACTTTTCCCATTTTTATTCCTTTTATATATAATTTATTTCTTTGTACTTACCATGGATGGTCTTAGTACTCTATCTTTGATGGTATAACCCTTCTGCATTACTTGTACTATCTCACCACTCTCATGATCATCACTATCTACTTGCATGATAGCTTGATGTAAGTTTGGATCATAAGCACCATCATTCTCTATCTCTTTGATAGAGTTCTTCTCTAGTACCTTTTTGAGCTGATCATATGTCAAGTGAACACCCTCTCTCATCTTCTCTAGTATCTCAGAGGAGTTATCTTCATCTGCACTACCTATAGATGCTATAGCCTGTTCAAAAGAGTCTACTACTGCCAATATATCTTTGGCAAAACTCTCATTTGCATAAGATATGGCTGCAGATTTATCTTTGGCTAATCGCTTCTTTGTATTTTCAAAGTCAGCATGAGCTCTTAGATATTTGTCCTTCCACTCATCTATCTCTTTTTGTGCTATGGCAGAGAGGTCTATACTATCCTCTTCAGTAGATATCTCATCTTGAGTTTCAGAATCTACCTGCTCTTCAACTCCACTATCTGAAAGCTCTTCATCTTGCTTATCGCTCATCAAAGACCCCCTTTTGTTGTATTGTTTTTATTATCAAATCTTACCGATTTGGTTAGCATTTTTATCTGCTTGGCGGTATTATACAACATTGAGTTGGTTTTGTCAAGTATAAGTTTACTATTTTTATGCAATAAAGTTGAGTCAATTAGACTAAATATATAAATTGACTCAACTTTTGATCAATATGGATAGATCTTTACGCTAACTTCTCCACTCCAATCTTTGGCTACTATTGGGTGTGTTCCATTCTGTAGAGGTATGTTAAATGTAGACTCTCCTATATCTTCTATATTGTTTGGACTACTCTCTTTTATGTTATATTTGAGACTATTGTCTATCTCATAGCCGCTTATAGTTATAGTAAGTGCTATCTCATCAGGTCGAACAAATCCATCAAAGATACTCTGGTCGAGGATGAGATTTTCTCCATTATTGTGATATGAGTGTATCCTCAATGCCCCACCATCTATGTCTCTTCTATCGACTGCTTGTGTAATATGAGATACTTCAGCTAACTGTGGTGATTTGATGCTACTTGCAAATACTATCTCTGCTGGTTTCAAACTATCCTCTTCATGTATATCATCTACTCTTACATGAGTGAGTGTTACCTCTACTCTTCTTTTAGAGCTAAAAAATAGTGCAGATTGTGCCCAAGCTGCAGAGTTGTTTTTGAGTCCTGTATGAGTCTCATGAAAATAACTACGAAGTGGTAGAAGTGAATTGAAATAATTTGCTTGACTAGATATGGAGAATAGAGTATCATCAACTAATTGATATCCATCATTTGGAATATATCTACCTTTGAGAAGTAGATATTTTGTCAATATTCCCTGCATATCATTATCATCTGTGGAACTCTCAAATCCTACTTGAATATCTCTATAGTATGGACTATTTGTTACTCTTGTGCTACCTAGATTTGACTCTATCCAGCTATAACTCATATGCTCTACTTCTGGAGACTGCTCTTCATATAGATTTGCTATCTTTATTAGAGTAGGATCACTTGCCGCATAGTTACCTGCTACTACACCCTCTACAGAGAGCCACTTTCCTATCCTCTTATCACTAGATAGATTCTCTACATTATTCTCTATGATCCATCTACTAACTAGTGACCCCATACTGACACTCAAAAAGTTTATTTTGGTAGCTCCACTCTCTGACATTATATGTTTGGCATACTTGGCTACTATCATTGCATATCTAGGTATGCCACCTCCATATTTTGTAGTTACTATATCTATATCCTCTATATCACTCTGAGAGTAGTACTCTGGAGGTTGATCTCCATAGTATGAAGTAGATACTATTATATTCTCTTTGAAGTTTGTATTCATACCTTGATAATTGGTAGAGAAGCCTACTAATTTAGCAAATTCAGGGTTTGCACTTATTGGTTCATTGGAACCATATAAACCTGATCTCTTGTAACCTGTTTTACTAAAACCATGTATATATATAGTGATAGATCTCTCCTCTTCCAAAGGTGGAGTAGTGTTGGGTGGTGGAGTAGGGGTTGGTGTCACTACACCATTGTCACTATGGGAGTTGCTACCACAAGCTGTCAATAAGATGAGAGCTATACTTACCATGAGGTATTTTAAAGATTTATTCATAAATTAGCCTTTTTGTTTGATATAGTAATTATATCTATAAAATATGATATTTATATTTAGTTGTAGGGGAGTATTGATTTTTGTAGTAAATTATAGTGGCTTAATTATTATAAATTGCCTTTAGGCAATTTATAATATTATCAGATTTAGTTTCTTATTCCTAAATCCTCTTTGATAGTATTAAATCTTGAAAGATCTACTTTTTTGAGATATCTCATAAGTCTTCTTCTCTGTCCAACAAGCTTCAAAAGACCCAATCTTGAAGAGTGATCTTTCTTATTTGTCTTTAGGTGATCTGTCAAATATACAATTCTAGCTGTTATTAATGCTATCTGTATCTCTGTAGAGCCTGTATCATTTTCACCTCTGGAGTATTTTGCAATAATCTCCTCTTTTTTCGCCTTATCCAAAGCCATAGTGACCTCCTGATTGGTAATTTATTGTAGTATCAAATATTATAGAAATTCTAAATATCTGACTGGAATTGGAACCGTAATTCTAGCAATAAATTATAAATATGGGCTAAATATAGTAAAAAATAGAAAATATCTTATTATTTTAATAATATAAGAGTATTATTCTCCTAATTAATGCAGAAGGATCTTCATGTTATTAACACGAGCAAGTGAATATGCTCTTCTCTCACTAGATACTATACGAAAATCTGATAAGCCTGTAGGTGCAGAACAGCTTGCAAATGATTTAAATATTCCTAAAAGTTTCTTAGCGAAGATAATGCAAAACTTAGCAAAGCAGGGTATCTTGGAGTCAAGAAAAGGTGCTCATGGTGGATTTTTACTCTCAAAAGAGTTGGATGAGGTGACACTATATAATATCATTATAGCAGTAGAAGGAAAGCCACCTGCTGTTTTGGACTGTGCACAATATGCTGATTCATGTCCAAGTGGTACTATAGGAACCTGTAGTATATCCCCATTTTTACATAAGTTTCAAAACAAAATAGACGATTTTCTGAATAATTTAACACTCAAGGATATCTTATAGATGCAAAATGTTTATCATCTTTCACATATAGATTTGGATGGCTATGGATGTCAATATCTTACAGTAAAAAATTTTGATCATATAGAGTGTTATAATGCAAACTATGGACCAGAGGTCAAAGCAAGATTGGGTGAGATAGTCAAAAAGATAGAGCAAGATAAGTTTCTTCATGGTGATAAAAATGAATTTTTGATACTAATTACAGATCTAAATCTTACAACAAAAGAGGCAAATTGGATAGAGAAAGAGGCTATTAGGGTAGGTGCGAAACTACAGCTATTAGATCATCATGCTACAGGGGTTCAGGCATCAGAGAGATTTGCTTGGTATAAGCTAGATACTACCAAGTCAGCCACTCTTATCACCTACAATTGGTTGCGAGAGCATCATGACTTTGACAAAGAAGGTAGCCTAAGTGGTATAGTCAAGACTATCAATGCTATAGATATATGGCTAAGTGATGATGACTACTTTGAGTTTGGCAAAGTATGCTTGGGTATGATAGCAGGAGCCAAAGAGATCAATCGTATACTCTTTCCAAATGAAGATAGATCACTAAAACTTACTCTTATAGAGGAGGCTTCTGCTTTCGTATCAAAAGATGATGGAAATATTCTACTAGATGATGCTCTGCACTCTATAAAAAAGAGATTTTTTATATCAGGCAAGAATGATACTAAAGACAATCTAGTGGCCTCTTATATCTCTAAATTACTTACTATGGATAGGGCTAGACTCACTATTAACTATAGAGGATATAGAGGTATATTGGGCTACAATGTAGGGAGTAGCTCTCTCATAGGCAATAGATTTTTGCTAGATAATCCTGACTATGACTTCTATATGGATGTCAACTATAGAGGCAACTTCTCTTTGAGGAGTAATGATAAATTGGATGTATCAAAAATGGCTATGGAGATAGGTAATGGAGGTGGACACCCAAATGCAAGTGGAGGCAAGATAGAGAACTTCAAAGACTCCTTTGTGTATAGTACTCTAAAGGGCTTCATACAAGAGTATATAGAGACCAAAACTTTGTAATGAGATCTATATATATAACAGATCTTGATCATACACTCTTGAGAAGTGATCAGACGATAAGTGATTTTAGTGTAGATGTATGGAACAAAAAAGCTAAAAGTAGTATCCTCTCTATAGCTACAGCAAGAAGTTATACCAAGAGTCATGAATTTTTACAAAAAATGAGACTTGATGCACCAATGATACTACTTGATGGTAGCATGATAGTATCACCCTCTAAGGAGTTGATAGATCTCAAACTCATAAACAGAGAACTGGGTGATGCTATCATATATGAAGGATCAAAGTTTGATATATATCCATTCATAATAGCACTTAAAGATATGGATTTGAATGAAGCTTTTCTCTTCCCAACCAAGCTAAATCAACACCAAAATGGTGTATTGGAAAACTATAGAGATGATCCTCGGATGATAGAGTGTAGCGATATCAGAGCTATGGATATGAATCTTAAGCTTGTATATTTTGGGGACTATAGATCTCTCCACCCTCTATATCTACATCTCAAAGAGAGCTTTGGTGATGAGTTGGAGTATAAACTATCTCCAGAAAACTACTCTAATGGATACTTTTTGACTATCCTGCACCCTGATGGAGATAAAGCACACGCACTTAAAACTTTAGCAGAGTATATAGGTAGTGATCTACAAGAGTTTACTGTATTTGGTGATAGTATCAATGATATAGGTATGTTTGAGATAGCTGGTAGATCTGTAGCAGTGGCAAATGCCCTAGATGAGGTCAAAGCCAAAGCCGATACTATACTGCCATACACCAATGATGAAGATGGTGTAGCTAAGTATCTAAATAATAATCTATTGTAGATAGGTACTATTATACTAAAGACTATCTAAAGTCTCTATCAGTAGCTCTATCTCATCTTCATAGCTACTATTTAGTTTGGCTAAGCGAAGATATGCTTTGACTAAAGGTGCAGGGGTATTGTCTCTCTCTAGTGATACCCCTGCATCTTGCAAATCTTTTGTAACGATATCTGCAAAATCATCTTCTAGCTTGACTTCATATCGTGTACCTGCAATAGTAAATGCAATTTT
>Ga0256913_10000993_pt1 | contig 14761 bp, 16 predicted proteins | sample Axial_MatmetaG_FD_185970 | JGI IMG/M metagenome (GOLD analysis project Ga0256913, IMG submission 185970) | Deep-sea worm associated microbial mat communities from Axial Seamount, Juan de Fuca Ridge, Pacific Ocean - Axial_Mat | ecosystem: Environmental > Aquatic > Marine > Oceanic > Microbial...
GACCAGTTGCTAAACCCCCAAACCATCCAAGTATGTCTAAGCCAATAAGTAACTTAAACGCACCATTCAATAAACGTACTGCACCGACTAACCCCATAAAAGTAGTCATTGCGCCTACAACATTAATAACAAATGCGCCAAAATCTGTTTGTACGAAAGCAGTTAGCATTTCAGTGGCTTCACGAAGTGCATCCAAAAATACCCGAATAGCATTCGTTACACCAGCATCACCTATCGCTTCTGCAAGTACACCAGCTTTTGATTTTAAGTTATCCCATTTGTATCCCAGACCTTCAGATATCTTTGCGGCGTTTTCTGCGGCAGTTCCGATTTCTTCAACTCGTTGCCGCATTTTATCGTAAACACCACCGGGAGCCGCATCTTTAGCTAGAGCCGCCGCAACCTGTGCGCCACGTAGTTTGAAGTACTTAAATGCTTTTCCCATATCCATTGTGCCATCTTTCGTATTACGAAGCACAAGACGAATATTAGAAAGAGCTGTACGAAAACCTACAATTTTTGGGTTAATATCATCTAAAGAAAGCCCATACAAACGAATTGCATTTCGCAACTCTTTTGTAGGAGCAATCATTTTTGCAAGAACTTGTCGGAAACCAGTACCTAATGTAGATGCCCGTAAACCGTTATTCGCCAAAACCATCATTGCGGCGGCAGTATCTTTAATATTCAACCCTGCCATTGATGCAGTTTTGCCGACATAGTTAAATGCAGTACGAAGTTTATCAATAGACAACTTAGATTTGTTAACTGCATTGGTCATTACATCTGCAACCATTTCAGAATCTTGCGCTGTTAACCCATACGCACGAATAGTCGTAGTAAGGATATCAACAGTACGTTCCAAATCAGTTACAGTACCAATTGCAAGCTCAGAAGCAGAATGGATCATATCCATACCTTCTTTTGCTTCAAAACCTGCCTGTCCAATTGTCTTAAACGCGCCTGATAACTCTACAAGTGAAAACTTACTTGTAGTCGCAACATTTTTAAGTGTATCTCCAATTTGTGTGATTTCACTAGCAGTTGCGCCGGTAATCGCTTGAATATTTTTTAAGGATTGGTCAAATTCAACAATAACACCAATTGCATCCCTAGTCCCTTTAATGAAAGCAGTATACATTGCACCTGCCAACATATAATTTCCTAGAGTCTGGAATGCGGTAGCAAGTGGAGATAACTCATTCTTGAGTTTACTCGATGCACCGGCAACATCACGCATACCACTAGCAGTGGCTTTTAATTGCGCTTTAACGCCAGACGCATTCTTGCGCAAACCAGTGAGGGATTTACTAAATTTAGTAACCCCTGCACTAGCTTTTGTTGAACCAGTATTTAGTTTATTGAGTTCTTGCCGGATACCTCTAATAGAGGTAAGGAGAGAGGGGGCAATCGTACCAGTAAATAATGTATTTACTTGGGTTTCAAATGTAGAAGTGGAACTCATCTGAGCAATCCTTATTTATCTAAAGCTGTTGTTCCCGCCCATTTCTTATGTTTCTGCATCATACGTTGAGTGAGTTCCTCACGTTCTTCCTTGGACAATGATGCATAAGTATCAGGCGAGCCAAAAATAAATGATTGCTCAGATGAAGAAGAGCTAACAGTTTCATTTGTATTTTTGATGGAGCTAGGAGAATCTTTCCATTCTGCTCCGTGTACCTGTGCAGTAAACTTTAACTGGTCATATAGCTCCTGTTGTCCTTGGTCGTATAAAACGCATAACTGCTTATAGGTTATTCCTCCGTCTTGGTAGCTTCTGTGGTAGATGTCTCGGAGGGTGATACTTGGGTAGGTTCGGAGGATGTAGGCAATGAATTCATCGTCGGAAACGCCTCCCGAATTTTGCTCAGGAGGCGACTGCCGTTTTTTATGGCAGACGCAAAATTCATTTCATAGATTTGTTCAGCAATATCAACAAGTTGAGGATTAGTTACTTCATCCTCAAATTCTTTCTTAGAAATATCTGAACACTGTGTAATTACATCTGGAATAATCTCAATTATCTTTGTAATCAATTCCTGCATAAAAGCAAGGTCAGACATATCGTCAGCTTTCTGCACAATTGAAGAAATCAGCCCACTTATCTGTTTACTTACTTTTAGCTGTTGTCCATAAGACAAAGGATAGATATTTTTCGTTTTAGCTTCCCGAATACCAATAACTACTTCATTTGAGATTGGGGTAAAGACACTCATCGCAAACTCCTTTTAGGGTTGTGCGTAAGCCCCCTATATTTCAAGGGGGCTTTTGCAATACAATATCAATTAGTCAAACAGAATAACACCAAGAGGGGCATCGTCCCAAACAGCGTTACCGCCAGCAACTTCAGAATCAGCACGTTTCGATTCAAAATTCAAAGGAACAGCGGCGGCGTCCTCTGCTTGAAGTTCCATTTCAGTGTTTGCAGAAACTTGTGCACGTGGGAAAACGATAGTCATGTGATTGACACCATTCGGGTACGTGTAAACAGCTTCCATCCGTACAGATTTCGGGGCCACCCTTGCACCCAACTTAATCGTACCAGTATGCGGGTCATCGTAACTACCAGTAACAGCCGCAGTAGTGGAGAATGTATACGTATCACCATTCGCCCATGTGCCAGTGAAAAAATTTGCAGGAATTGTGAAATACGTAGACGAACCGTTTGCAGGGGAGAACGGCTGTGTGATATCAGTCGGACCACCAAGCGCGCCAGTAGTTGCACCACTCACTGTATATTCAGTAGCACTAGAGAACGTAACTGTAAAGGAATCAGTTACTGCACCTGCATTACTGGTAGTGACAGTACCAGAGGTTGTCCCACTGGTAGAGGTAATTGTACCGGGAGTAACAGATGCATTTGAACGTCCTTCGGTAGCATCCAAACCATAAGCCAATGCCAAGTTATAAGGAGTAAGTTCCTTAAAGGCACACTCAAGATTTGCACTTTCCCGAATAGGTAGAACCATATCTTCCAGCATTGGAAAACCAGATTCCAGTCGAAACCAATCAGTAGAACCTCCGAACTTGGTATTGGCAAGTGCGCCAATCGAATCATCTTTCGACAATACCGGGGAATTCGAAGCAATATTAGCCGCAGAGTTCCCCACTCGAATTTGCGCCAGACCAAGGGCAACGGTACTTGTATCTTTGGTTACAGGGCCACTTCTCATTGTAAACCTCCTATATGTTATTAATCTAAATTAGGTTCAACACTCTGTTGATTGATGTGTGGAAAGTAATTCAATGTATTCCAATGTCCGCATGTGCGACGAATGCACTTAATACGGACTGAACCGTGTATGTACATCTCAACAGGAGATGGCCCATTCGTGTTTCTTTTGCCAAACAAGAAATGCCACATCCCATTAGGAAGTCGTTCTATTAGTTTTTTACCACATTTTTCACAGTAAATAAATGTTTTTTTTATATTTTCATCGGCCATTTGATAGTTACCGTAATCACCTGATACTTAGTTGCATCAGTGATATTTGTTTGCCCACCAACATGAAAATCAAGACAGAGCAACTTACCTATCTCTTGCCAATTTCCACTGACCGTAGTGTCATATAAAGGAATACGGCAAATATTATCTGATTCGTTAGTGGCAATTAAAAGAGCGACAACCTTATCAACTAAACGAACTAATCTCCAGCCTTCTGTGTCTTCAGTTGTACAACAATGTATAGGAAAAATAGATTCACCAACAGTATCGTAATACATGCTGCCTAATGAAAAAATAGTGAACTCATTTACAGATGGCAGGTCTGTTAATACTGCTGTGAGTGTCTTATCAAAAATAGTAAGAATATTTTGATCCGTTTGTAGATGGTCAATAAAATATTTTTTTATTGAATCAACTACGAAAGCAACTGAAATGCTACCATCCACTAGGAGTACTCTCCTTTTTGAAATTTCTCAACTATTTTACCTAGTTGCGGAAAAAGTTCTTGAATAACGTAGTTGACTGCATCCCTATTTTCATCTGTGACATTAATTTCTGAGACAGATAATGTGGTGACTAGTGAATCTAGTTCTTGTACAGAAAAATCCAAAACCACACGAATATCTTTAGGAATGATATCAATTAATTGCATAGTTATTTCCAATGCTTATATATGGTAGGTACGTGTGTTTGTAGCAAAGTTTCCCATTTTGTTGTCATAAAAAAGTAAAGGGTTGTGCCAAAAATAGGACGTTCAGGTTGGTTAACAGTACCACCCTCAAAATAAGCGGCGTATTCTACAACAGGAATTCGTCGTTTACTTCTCCCCCATGATTTTCGTCCTTTACTTATTTTAACAGGATTTACTCCTGCGACCCACGAAAAACCATCTTTGCGGTAAATTCGTAAACTATTTAGTAAATCTCCAGCTAAATGTGCAAAACCATACGCACCCGGATAATTGGCATCTTTCCAATCACGATATGCAGGAGATAAAGGACTGAAGTCATATTTTTGGGAAACAATGGCTTCACGAAGCATTTCTACATACTCAAGTGAAGCTATTTTATTTATTTTTGGAACAATTTTGATTACTTCAAATACAATTTTATCTAATTTACGAAAATATGCTTCAAGATTGGATATGCGGAAATATAATGCCATTATGTTCTTTTATCCATCCATCCAAAATAGAAGTACTTCGATATAGGGCACTAATAATACTTAATTCGTTTTCTTTCAATTGAACATATTTTCGACATAACCGAGGAGTTAGTAAATATTGAGTTTCTGATAATGCTTTATAAAAATAAAACGCATCATTTGATAAATCTTCTAGTAGTAAAGGCAATGCTTCACACAACTCAGAAGAAAGCGTTTCATTTGAAAATAAAAGTAAGTACCAATCAGTAGTAATACTACTCACTCGTTGTATTGCTGATGCGTAAGAATCAAAGTAGAGTACTTCCGCAGTTGGCACATTCTCCAAAAGTTCCGGTAAATGTTCATCAAAATATGTAGTATTGCTAGTGACAGCCGAACAAAAAATTGTTAAAGACATCTACCTTGTATCTTTCTGTAAATTAGCCAAATCCACAGCAGGATATCTACGTGGAAGAACAGTAGTCACCCAAAACCGTTCGCCTGTGGATAATTCTATCCTATCGTCACTTTTTAATGAGTACGCGGCAGGAATGTATAACTGGTCACGTTTTAACTCAAGTGTACCAATATCATCCTCTAATAACAATAAGTTACCAAATAAAGGTTCTGAAGCCAGTGCGCGTACATCTGTGTACAATGGATTCCAAATAGATTCTTTTTTATAGTTATTGGGGTCAACTGCTTGTTCTTGTTCATATATTGTGATTAAGACATTTGTTTTATACAAGACAATATCGTATCTGATTACTTGGTCCTCAAATAACACCGGGGTGGCATTCATCACCATGTAGTAATCATTCGGTACAATTACTTGTAAATACATTCCCGGTCGTATTAACGAATCATACGCTACTTGTGCCTCAAGAAAGAACTCACGTACAAAAGGTTTTGTAACCTGTGCATTAGTTTTAGCAACAAGGTATTCAGGCTCTTCTGTTTTACGTTCATCTTGTGTATACAGATGATAAGATAAGCCTACCTCTTGATAAACTTCTTTAATTTCTGGCCCAATAGACATTAAGCACTCTTAGGTATGTGAAACAAAGTTATCATCAAAATAAGTCGTATCTTCTCCAGCAGGAGAGTACGAAAACCCCGCATCAATCTTAGAGCCAAACATAGCCGAAATGTTATCGGCATCGACAAACTCATCCGGGAATTCTTCTTTAGCTTCCATAAATGCAGTATCCATCGTTTGAATTAATTTATAGTAATGTTCAAAACGATGTTGTAAATTGATTTGCTCAAATTTGAATTTATGCGCACTTTCCGACATCAAGTAAAAGAAGATATGTCGCTTTGCTCGTTGTTTTATCCAATATGCACGAAAATCAGTCGAGAAAGGAGGACGCCAACCTGTTTCACGTATAGCATCCGCAACTGAATTCTCGTAATCCTCCATAGCTAGATAACGAGTCAGGCTTTTAACTTCTTGTTGCAAAAGTTCGATAAGAGCGTCAATATCCATTACGCACCCACTTTACTTTTCTTTCGGCCACGTTTTTTAGGAACAGTTTCAGCAGGAGGAGTTTCATCCTTTGCGGCAACTTTTTCTACCTTATTAAGAGCCTCACGAACAATTTCCCACCTATTACTATTCTCTTTCATATCTATTAAGACATTTCGTGAAAAGGGAGGATAAATGTAGGTATTTGCTACAACTACATTCCCATTGTCAATAATAGAAACCTGACAGCGTGCTTTTTGTATGCTTGTATCAAAGCTCATACGTTCATCTCCTTTATGCGATAAAAGAAAGGGAGGGGGCAGTACAGGGAGGGGACACCCCCTCCCTTCCTTTCATCTTAATTACCATTGCAGATTAGCGTACCTGCAATTGGTAGATTGCATCACGATGGTACAGAATCGGCAAACCCTTGTTCTGAGTACGTACCCAAGCAACATCAGGGTCAGTATCCATCCACGCTTTCGGAGTAAGCCCGTATCCACGAGGAATACCAAACGGGGCGTCCTTCCATTCAGCAATAGAAACGCCTTCGATAGACTTAACCGCAAATACTGCACGATTATCAGGCACAAACCTGCGAACCATAACCACATAATCCAACCCGGCACGATAACTATTCGTGGGAGCGGCAGAAAGGGTGATAGTCCCGGCTTCAATCTGAATCGAAGCAATAGTGGCAACTTCATTTGCACCAGTGGTACTGTTATACAGAGTGATGTTTGCACCAACAATGTAGTCAACAGGATTATCCACACTGATAACAGTAGTGCTACCACCGATTACCGGACTGGTGAGATACGCACGAACATCATAAGCTTCATCATTGATGATGATACTCGGAATATCCAGCAAACCGGCCAAAACGTTCACGTTAACGCCAACCAGCTTATCCACATTTCCACCATACAGCGACCCATCGCCAAACGCATCCTTCCGCAGAAGAGCAGTAATTTGCGGGTCTTTCGCCAACAGTTTGAGAACACTGGTATTAATCATCATAAAATCAATGTTCCCATTGGTGGCGTCCTTGATAGTGGTTTTGGCATCCATGATATTGCCAAGAATATCAGCAGTGCTTTCACCCCAACGGTCGTTACCAATAAGCGTAACCTTATGGCTATCCGGGATTTGGTAATCCACTGCCAATTTAGTTCCACTTTCCTCAGAATAATCAAAAGCTCCTTCACAAAGCATTTTGACCATCATCCACTCTTTCCGGCGTTTATTCCGGTTAACGAGTTTGCTGTACTCACGCGCCATAATAGCTTTGGCGGCTTCGTACTGTTGAAGAGTACCGGCTTTCTTCATGTTGTTAAGCCATTCCTCAGTAAAAGGAATCTTTTCGGAAATAAAAGCCGCCGATGCACTGTGTTTCGCAATGCCGGACGGGGCAATAACGTGCGAAGGACTACCGGGAGCGATAAACGGAGCAAGCCCACGATTACCGGTAACACTTTCCCATTTAATTGTAGCCGACTCCGCTTTGGTACTCGGAAACATCTGCGTTACCACCAACTCAGGCGGTTGCGGCATTTTGTCGATAAATTTTTCGAGTACTTCCAACCGAAGTTCAGGAATATCAACAGGTGAATAAGGCATAGTTAAACCTCCATCAAATAATTATGAGTTATCATTCCGATTAAGGAATATTCAAAAACTGGCTAACTGCACTGGCGTTAATGTCATTCAAACCAGCAGAATCCTGATTGGTGACAACACCAGCATACAGTACAGCATTACCAAGAAGCAATACAGTATTGGCATCTTTGGCGTCCGCACCTACATACGTATCTACCGACTTATCCAAAATACCAACAGCAACATCCACACCCTTAATCGCAACATACCCATGTTGTGCCGTAGTAAACGCGGCCCCAGCCGCAGTAGCCACGGTAATGACAACTTTATGCGGGTAAGCCGCACGGTCAATGGCGGTAATAGCACCAAGTCCAGTATAGGTAGTAGCACTGTCACGAATAACAAGCTCATCACCAACTTCAAACTTGTAACTATCATTCACAGCAACTTCGACGGTGGTAGCACCAGAAGCAACATCAGACAAAAGATAAGCACGGCAAGGGGACAGTTCGGTTCCAGTTACGGCTTCCATATCGTAAGGAACCAACTTACCTTTGGTGGCCGCAGACAAATTCTCGGCCATCAGCATACCGTGTTCCAAAATTCCATAACCCCCTTTAACAGTACGAGGAATCCGGCGAGCCGCAGAGGGTTCGCTAAAGTACATCCGTTTTGCATCAGGAGATTGTACACCATACTTAATGTAAGGAGTATCAGCCATTTTCTTTTCCTCCATTAAAAATCAAAATTAAACAAAACTCAACAGCGAATCGACGGTAGTATCAATCTCCTGCTGAAACTGTTCCTTTTTCTCTACCGGGTCTTCCTTAGTGAAACTGGAACCCATAACAGTAGAGGTTACGCCAGCATCAATCCAACTCTGAATTTCACTGTCAATAGCTTTCCCAAAAGCTTCCTTATCCAGTACGCCGTCATTCACATACTTGGTATAAGCAACATGGGGACGTACCTTGCTATACAGATGTTCCGGAATTTCACTCTTAGTCAACTTAGCAGAGAACAAGGCATCCGCTTCCATCCGCATTTCTTTCTCGGCACGAATAGCTTCCTGTTTAGCAAACTTTGCCAAATCAGATTTCATGGTTTCCAAAGAAGCTTCCAACTCCGTTTTCTCTGAGGTGAACTTCTGTTCAGCCGCCTCTTTACCCGCAGTCTCACCAAGACTAAATACTTCTTTGTACAAATCCGGGTAATCTTTCTTCAATTGTGCAATGTCCATTTGTGGTTCCTCCGTATCAGGTTCAATGGGTTGAGCATTTTGCTCCGGTTCATCACTTTCCACACTTAATTGATATGCTTCCGATAAATCAACATCGGATTTACTAAAAGCAGTTGCGTTAGTGGAGGAGTCCCATCCAAAAACACAGACTGACATTTCCTTAAATTCACATTTACGAAAAACAGCTCCCGGTCCTTTGACAGTGAAGCCATTAACCTCTACTTCTGCACCTTCTTTTACTTCTTCAATTACAGAAGGCTGTACGTAGATAGATGCCTGATAAGGAAAGCCCTGTTTTGCATTCTGGACAAATTCAGTCGCGTATTCGTTATCCAGAATAACAGTCTTTTCTGGGTTATTCTGCAACCCACTTTCTGTATCAACAGTAATTTCCTCAGTAAAGGCAATTTTTCGTTCAGTGTCATGATTTTCCAAAATAGGAAACTTTTTCTCTGAAAACTTAATACCTTCCAAATCAATTGCCAGATTGCCCCACCACCAATGGTTCTTAATAACACCACCGGAGTAACCAGTCATTTGCAATTTAGGAAGTTCTTCAGAATCTGCTTCTTTGCCTTTCGCAAATTGCAGAGAGACATCAGGAGTATCAAAAACTAACGCAGTAGCAGGAACGTTAGTCTTGTTTTTTGTCTTTTTTATTTGTTTTGTCATTTTTAGCCCCTTTCTTACTTGGTTCGCCTTCAACTCGTTCTTGCAGAGTTTCGGCATCCACACTATAAACAAGTTCAGGATATTTTTCTTTCTCTAAGGCATGTTTCTGCCGCATACGTCCGTAATTGTTAATCCCAAGACGTTTTGCAATTTCCTTATTAGGAATACCCAAAGTTTCTGATACTGGACCGTGTTTAACTCCAAGCAAGCCCTTCGTAATCGCCTCAAAATCAATCATTTGTGAAACAGGAAAGTTAACTTCCACAAATTCGTAGGCTTTCTTAACTACCTGTTTTTTAACCGGTTCTCCCTTTTTGAAATCAACAACATCTTCTACTGTATACTCAAAAGGAAAAGCGGTCATCTGTGAACGCAGAAATAAAACACTGTGCCAAAAATCATATTTCAAGAACCGCTCAAAACTAGCAATTTCATCAGAAATACGGTCTGACATAGGAGCACGAGTGGCACTTACGGAAGCAAATGTCCCTTTTGCACTTCCTGTCATAATATCCCCAGGTTCATTTAACCCAGAGGAGACCATTTCAAGGATATCATTATCTTGGTCAGTGATACTGGTAAGATTTGGATTTTTTACTTCTACTTCAATACCCGGTGGTAGAATAAGGCTACTTCCGGGGGTTTTCTTTGCTAAAATGCCAGTTTTACGCTTTTCTTCATCTGACATTTTCATCCAAATCTTGAATGCCTTAGAATCAGTAATACGAAAAACCCAAACATATGCACCAGAGGACTTTTTGTGGTCAATCTCGTATTGTTTCAGATTTTCGTAATGATTTAGCCACTTAATAATAGTAACAAGGTGTGAAATAACACTTCGCTTTATCCCAAATCCACGATTCCACTGTACGATAAATTGATGAAATCCGCCCAATTTTTTGTACAAACGACGGGAATGTGGGGGCTTTACTACCTTTTTTTCGTCAAAATCTGCGGATTTTCGTGCAATTTTGGCTAATTCGGGGTATTTTGCAACAAAAATGGACGGAATATAGACAATATCATCAGAAACGCCACTAAGCAGAGAACCCTCCCCTGCTTGCTTAGAAGGGCGTACCCCGTAGAACAAAGGAAAATTAGATTTAGTAGGATGATAGATAATATCAGAAGTGCTGACATACTGTGAGTCAATAAAATCAACTTCAATAAACCCATCAGTATGCACTGTCAGATTTAGAAGTAACTCACAGTTAATAATTGAATGTCCTACATATCGCGGCCAGTTGTCATACAACCGATTACGCCAATCGAAAGTAATCTCGCGAATTATTTCATCAATCTCTAAGATTTCAGAAGAACATTCAAATTCTTTTCCAGTAAGCCTACCTACTTGTCCACGAACAGAGGTATTAAGCTGTGGATTCTCATAAAACTTAACCCATACATTCTTCTGTACTTCTGCAAGGTTATGTTTTGTGATATTCTCAGCATTAAGTGGGACACCATCCCCATCGCGCTCAATTTCAGAAGCAGTAGCAGAGGATTGCCACGGCATCGTAAATTGAATTTGAGATAGTACCTCGTCCGGCATTTCGTCAATCAGTTGATTGACTTCTTCTGTGGACAATCCCATTCGTAATCCTTACAAGATAAAATAAATATAATTTATAGTAAAATACAGCAAAATCCAATACTTGTCAATACCTACCATATAATTCATTATTTTCGATAAATGCACCGAAAAATGTATTGGAATCAGAAGAGATAGAACGAAAGGAATCTATTGAAAGTTCCATACCTCCATATAATGCCCACCCCACACTATATATACTATCATCCTGTATTCCATTACGTTCAAATTTTTCAGGAGACCCAAATACCTTTTTAATCATATTGTGGTCAAATGCGTGTAATTCCTCTCTAAATAACTCAGGATTTTTACTTCCTTCTAAAGGAACTCTTGGTGCTTTGAACATTCCTTTTTTCATTACACGGTATAATTCATTAAAAGATGCCCGTTGTCTATCGTAATTAGGGTACACACCTATATACGGGATTTCACGTTCCTCACACCATACTGCCATATCCCATGCCCCATATCTTTCCGCACATAACATTTCAATTCCATCATATTCATTATGCAGATTTTCCAATATCTGCTTAAATGTAGTAATGGATTTATCGGGAATAGCATTAAGATACAAGAGAACATACAGATAATCCAATGACTGCTGTGAATCCTCCTCTACATTATTATATAGATACGGATTACTTTTACTATTCGGCAATCCTTTTGCAATAGCGCAAACAACAGAACGAGCAATTCCTTTAACTGCCATAGGGTCAGCAAGGTCAGCTCCCGTTAAGATAGCCCAATCTGTATCGTACAGTTCTCCAAGTTTATTTAATGCGTTTGCAGGAACAGGAAGGATTCCTCCCCAACCTACATCTGTAGTAATCCCTATAGGGGCGTAAGAATCAATTGAAATTAGCCTACTCTCCAGAGCTTCTTTCATTCCCACCCAATCTACCTTTCCAGCATTTTCAGGATGTTCCAATTCATCACGCATCGCGACATCAATATCTTCCGTCTTTTTCAGAATTTCAACAACAGTGTCATGATTATTTATAACTCCATCTGCACCAATGTACTCAATTTCTTCAATCATAAGGTCAGTAAAAACCTGAACAGTACCTGCTGACCATACATTAAGAAAGTATCTCTCAAATTCACCAAAAGGAAATTTAACCCGATAATCCTCCAACTGTTGCCGAGTCATCATCGGATTCATATAATCCGAAGGGTCTCCAGTCTTACTACACTTATAAGAAAAGTAAAGGGTATTGGTTCGTTTATTTACAAAATTATCGTACAACTGATACAAGATGTGTGTCTTTGCAGAGACAGTGCTGTCAATCGCTCCAAGTGCATTAGGTATGTTACGAATAGAACCATCCAACTGAACAAAGAATTTTGGATTATTCATATCAAACATTTCTGAAAACGTATATCCAGTAATATTTGACACAATACCAGAGAAAGAAGAGATACTACGAATAGTACTAACCACTTGTCCACGAGCATCCGTTATCCTAATCTCCTTCTCTTTGATATTTTTCTCACCAACAAAATTGAACAGATTAGGAGAGTTACGGATAATATCCCGCATGATGTCATAGTGAACAAATTTAGTCTGGTCTTTACTATTTGCACCAAGTACAATATTCTGTCTTGTCCAATTAAAGAATTTCCACAACTGAATCAGACATACTACCAAACTCTTACCTTCACCACGCGGCCAGCAGAGAACAATCAACCTGTACTTCAGTCGTTTCTTCTCCATTACCAAGAATTTACGCACTTCATTTTTCTGTCCTTCCCATAAATCCTTCCAACTCCTCCCCGTCTCTACATTTTTCTCATCCGACAACTCCGCCATCGAAACCCATTCAGCAACGTCAGACTCATTATACACAGGTAAGCATACATGGTCCTCACACCACTTAATGAATCCCTCAGCTCCATTTCTATACTCAGCAGAAATAACCGGCTTGACTTTCGCTACCTGTTTACCAGCTCCAGTCACAGTCTGTTGCTTTTTCTGTACCTTCTTTAATCTAATCATTGCTCCCCTCCAGCAGTAGAATCAGGAACAAAAGGCACTCGGTTACGTTTCTTAATTCGTTTCCTAGTAGTCTTACGCTCTTCTACTTCCTTAGCCTGTACGACACTATGCAAAGCCTCATACTGATTAGGAGGAATAATACCAGCATTGATTTCATCCGGCTCCAGCAATTGCAAACCAATAGAACTCCAAGTAGACTCAATCAATTTAATCTGTTCCCTTATCTCCTTAAAAATCGGACTCATTCGTCGAATCCCACCTTTATCCAGAGTCATAACCGGACCATCAGCAAGTTCCGCAATCTTCAACTTACCAAGTATCTTATACAAAGGGAACAGATGCATACCAATCCTATACAATTGTGGCTCAGTCAAAGACTCTCCATAATTCCGAAAGATGATGTTACTAATACTCTCCATATAATCTACCAGAATCCCACACTTAGGAACCTCTACATCATTTCCCTCCAACACCATCATCCGTCGCTCATCCGCCACATCTTTATCCGAACAGGTACACTCAATATACGCAGGGCAACCCCGACCACTACATGTAGGTATCGCAGTCCAAGCATACATACACAATTGCCCTTCATACATACCCTTATCAATCTCAGTCCCAGTGAACTTTTTCCTTAACCCATCAGGAATTCCATTCGTATCGTCCATCTCTCACTCCTTTTTCTCACAGAGAATTATTAAACCCTACTTCCACTTTATACCTGATAACCCATAAATTTGCAACTCGATGTTAAGTTTTCTTAACACGATGTTAAAGCACGTTAACACGAAACCATTCAAAAATCTCCAAAATTCTCAGAACAGATACGTATATCACAGTATACAGGCACACTAACATACCCTATACATAACATAGACATCATTTACTATAGAACAGTATACAGTAAGAAAGTGTACACCATTTAAGAACATATACAGTATGTAGTAAAGAAGTAAAGTAAGTATGTAGTGTATGTATACAGTACAATAGATAAGAATACAGTATATGGATAAGTAAGTAGATGTATATGTATACAGTAGATAAGTATAAGAATACAGTAAAGTAAGTATACAGAGAAGTAAAGTGAGTTATGAACTTCTGAAATCTACATGAAAAAATTATGGTGGATACCCTATCCCACACAACTTGAGGGGGTATGGCAAGATAAAAGTAGGGGGGTCTACCTAGTTAATATTGTATACGAAATAACATAGGTGGAACTACGTAGGTGGTTATACAAGTATAATATAGGTGGAACTACATAGTGTTAGGTTGCGTTAACATTGTTAATACAACGTAAATAGTAGGGATAAAGATAGTTAGGTTAGGTTAACAATGTTAATCAATACTAATTTGGTCCTCAATAAATCCCCTCTTTATATTGTATACATTTTCCCTGCCCTCATATATGCAATTATTCATATATATACATAACCCTATATAATAACCCTACTGTATACACTACATACTATTAACACTTACTGTATACAAGGATATATAACCTTATTGCATACAATGAATAGTTTCCTCTGCATTTTATAGGTAGTAATTGCAAGCCTCGATTTAAGGGGCCATATCTTGCCATATATGCATCTTTGCCTTGACCT
>Ga0256913_10000994_pt1 | contig 14752 bp, 11 predicted proteins | sample Axial_MatmetaG_FD_185970 | JGI IMG/M metagenome (GOLD analysis project Ga0256913, IMG submission 185970) | Deep-sea worm associated microbial mat communities from Axial Seamount, Juan de Fuca Ridge, Pacific Ocean - Axial_Mat | ecosystem: Environmental > Aquatic > Marine > Oceanic > Microbial...
AGTTATTTATATGTGGTCTTGAATTTTTCTTTCTTTTGTTTCAAGACAAAAGGAAAAACAAAAAAATTAACAGCTTATAAAGCTTAACATCCAAATTTTTAAAAAAAAGTATGAGTTTGCCCTGACATTATTAATTATTAATTACCAATTATAAATTCTTTTATTTAACTTTGCAACTGATTACGAATAGGAGTGCCTAATTTGGCTGAGATAAAATCCTTTGAACCTGATACGGGTAATGCCGGCGCAGGAAATTCAAAAATTATCCCAACAATTTTTCACAGCACTTTTTATTCGATTTATTAATTTGTGTTCTTTTAAAGAAAAAATTATTGACAAAGATTCAATCCCCCTACCCCCTTTTCAAAGGGGGATTAGATAGGTTGAAGATTTAAAATAGTAATTTCTTAAAAAGAACGATTGTTTAATTTAAATCGTTTAAAAATGAAAAAAATTACTTTTTTATTAATGATGCTATCGGTGATAGCAATGAATGCACAAACTTTTTCTATTTCGGGGAAAGTTACTGATGAACAACAAAAGCCAATGCCGGGAGCTTCGGTTTTACTTAAAGGAACGTACATCGGGACATCAACAAACAGTGATGGAGAGTTTAAAATTACCAACTTGAAACAAGGTGATTATGAGATTATTGTAAGTTTTTTATCTTATGAAGAAATGAGTAAGAAAATATCTTTGACAAAAGATACAAAGCTTGATTTCTCGCTAAAACAAAGTGCAATTATGTCTGACGAAGTTGTTGTTTCTGCAATTAAGGCAAATGAATTTACACCCGTTGCACAAACAAATCTCGACAAAAAAGATATTGCCGAGCAAAACACAAATGCCGATATTCCTTTTATGCTTTCGTTAACACCATCGGTTGTGGCAACATCGGAAACAGGGACAGGAAACGGATATACAGGAATGAGAATTCGTGGAACGGATATGAGCCGTATTAATGTAACTGTAAACGGAATTCCGCTAAACGATGCCGAATCGCAAGGCGTTTATTGGGTAAATATGCCTGATTTTGCCTCATCGGTAAATGCAATTCAAATACAGCGTGGTGTAGGAACATCAACAAACGGGGCTGCAAGTTTTGGAGCTTCAATAAACTTTCAGACTATTACAATAGAGCCAAAGCCGTATGCAAACCTTGGTTTTTCGGCAGGTTCGTTCAATACTTTTAAAGAAAGTGTTTCGGCAGGAACAGGGCTGATAAAAGACAAGTTTACGTTTGATGTTCGTTACAGCAAATTAAATGCTGATGCATATATCGACCGTGGTTTTTCCGACCATCAATCTATGTATCTTTCGGGAGCTTATTACGACGAAAAAAATTTATTGAAAGCTGTTGTTATGCTTGGCAAAGAACGCACAGGTATTACTTGGTGGGGTGTTCCAGATTATATGATTGACAGCATAAGAACTTTTAATCCGGCAGGAAAATACTATGACGAAAATGGTAATGAAAAATTTTATGATGGCCAAACCGATAATTATTGGCAAAATCATTATCAGTTACTTTATACAAGAGAAATCTCAAAAAAAATTAGTTTAAATGCTAATTTACATGCTACAACTGGTAAAGGTTATTACGAACAATATATCCCTACTATAAACGATTTTTGGGAAGAAAATTTATTTTCAAATTATGGTTTAGAACCAATAATATCGGGTAACGACACAATAAACAGTACAGATATGATACGCCAAAAGTGGCTTGATAATGTGTTTTATGGTTTTACATCGAGTTTAAATTATCATTACAATAAAATTAATGCCTCGCTTGGTATTGCTGCAAACAAATACGATGGCGACCATTTCGGCTATATTAAATGGATGAAAGACAACAAATCTTATCCAAATGATTATGAATGGTATAGAAATATTGGTACAAAAAATGAATTTAACACTTTTTTGAAAGTACAATACAGTTTAACAGAAAAATTATCGTTTTATGGTGATGTGCAATATCGTCAGATATCATATAAAATGGAAGGACCTGACGATGATTTAGTTAGATTAGACCAGACAAATGATTATAATTTTGTAAATCCAAAGTTGGGTGTAAATTATGTTTTTAACAACAATCATAAATTTTATGCTACTATGGGAATTGCAAACCGTGAGCCAAATCGTACTGATTTAAAAGAAGCAACAAAAGGCGGCGGTACAGAAATCCCTACTTACGAAACACTTTACGATTACGAAGCAGGATATCAGTTAACAAAATCGAAATATGCAATTGGTATAAACCTTTATTATATGGATTATAAAAATCAGCTTGTAAATACAGGACAATTAAACAGTGTTGGTTACCCGATAATGACAAATGTTGATGTTAGTTACCGAACAGGTATTGAGCTTATGTTTGGCATAAAACCAATAAAAAATCTTGAATGGACAGGTAATTTAACTTTATCGAAAAATATAATTAAAGATTATGTTGATTATGCAGATAACCATGTAGATACAGCAGGAAACGAATATTACAAAGGTGTTGAAATGGGAGATGTAAATATTTCATATTCACCAAATATTATAAGTGCAAGTACAATTTCGTATAAATTTGCAAAACATTTTACTTTTAATTTTATAAGCAAATATGTTGGCGAGCAATATATTGATAACACAATGAGTGAGGACAGAAAACTTGATGCTTATTTTGTAAATAATATTCGTTTAGATTTTAATAAAAGTTTTGAAAAAGCACCAAACTTAAGTGTTCAGTTTTTAATTAACAATGTTTTTGATGTGGATTATATAAGTAATGCCTACGGAGGAAAATGGTACGAAACAGATGGAGTTAACGAAATTGAAAAATCTTGGGTAGCATATTTCCCACAGGCGGGTATAAATTTTATGTTTAAATTAGCACTTTCATTTTAAGTAAAAAATACAAAGTAGAAAGTAAATTTATTTTCTACTTTGTACTCTTATTAGTTTTTTATGGATTGGATAACAGAACATTGGGTAGAAATTGCAGGAGCAATAATTAGTTTTATTTATCTTTATTTTGAGATAAAGGAAAACTATTTGATGTGGATTTTCGGATTTATTGCAAGTTCGCTTTATGTTGTTGTATATTTTAAATCGGGATTTTATGCCGATATGAGTTTGCAGGTCTATTATGTAGCTATTAGTATTTACGGCATTTTTTACTGGACAAAAGGCGGCAAAACCGAGAAAAAAGAAGATGTTCCTGTTACAAAAATAAATTTGAAACAAATTGTTTTGCTATCATTAATAACAATAATTGCCTTTGGTGCAATATCCCGAATATTAATACTTTACACCGATTCTACCGTACCGTATGGCGATGCATTTACAACAGCACTCAGTTTTGTTGCCACGTGGATGCTTGCTCGAAAGCTAATAGAACATTGGTATTTATGGATAGTTGTTAATGCCGTTTCTATTGGACTATATATATATAAAGACTTAAATGTAACTGCTGTTTTGTTTACAGTTTACTTTATTTTTTCTTTTGTGGGGTATTTTAAGTGGAGGAAGTCTTTGCAAATGGTAAACGGTAAACAAAATTAGTGTAACTCCCCAATCCAAACAAAGCTATCTTTATATTTATCAATCTCGGGTTTTTCTTTAAAAATGCCATAAATTGCAGAACCACTACCTGTCATAAGAGAAAATTCTGCACCTATATTATATAGGTATGTTTTTATTTCGTTTAAGTCTGGATATTTTGCAAATGCAAAATCTTCAAAATCGTTAAAGATATTATTCTTCCATTCTTTTATTGGTAGTTTTATTGCTTCTTTTAAATTAGTTTTTGGTTTCTTAGGTATAATATTATTATATGCTTCAACGGTACTAATCTTAATATCAGGTTTTATTATTACAATATGATAACCGCTTAATGATAAATTCACAGTCTGTAAATTCTCGCCTTTTGCACTTGCAAAGCTTGGTTTGTTTTTAATAAAAAAAGGACAATCGCTACCAATTTGCTCGGCATACTTCAAAAGTTTATTTTCTGATATATTGAGTTTAAAATATTCGTTTAATGCCTTTAACATAAATGTAGCATTAGAAGAACCTCCACCCAAACCGGCTTGGGTTGGAATAATTTTATGCAAATGTATTTTTATTTCGGGCAAAGGATAATCTTGTTTTAACAAATCGTACACCTTATATACAAGATTATTTTTAGTTTCTCCTTTTATCTCAATTCCCGAAATTTCTAAACTTGTTTCTTCAGTAGGACTAAATTCAAGAATATCATTAATTTGAACAGGATAAAAAATTGTTTCAATATTATGAAAACCATCATCTCGCTTTGAAACAATGTTTAAACCTATATTTATTTTTGCATTTGGGAATGAAATCATAAAACAAAAATACATTATTTTTTTCATTTATAATTTTAAGTTAATAAATGAATATATCTAGCTTTTTCAATATCTGCTTAAGAACATAAAAAAATGTGTTTCTTTCAAAAAATGGTATTTTTTATACGTTTTTTGGCGTTTTTTAGTAATTTTTATGACAAATATCATAAAAACATACTGCATAACATATTTATCGGTATAGTTAAACATCTAAATTATTTGTACTTTTATGCCTCAATTAAAAATATAACCAAATATTAATTTAAAATATCAATTATGAGTTTAAAAGAAAAATTGTTCGAAAAGATTCAAGAACACAGACCAAGAACTACAAAACTGTTAAAAGAGTTTGGTGGAGTAAAAGTTGGTGAAGTAACAATTGACCAAGCAATTGGTGGTGCAAGAGGCGTAAGATGTTTAGTTACAGACATTTCTTATCTTGATCCTATGGAAGGTATTCGTTTTCGCGGATATACAATTCCTGAGACAATGGCAGCATTGCCAAAACCAGAAGGAAAAGATTATCCTTATGTTGAAGGTTTTTGGTATTTATTATTAACCGGAGAAATTCCTACAATGGAAGAAACTCTTGAGTTAGTAGAAGATTTCAAAAAAAGAAGTGAAGTTCCTTCTTATGTATTTGATGTAATGAAAGCTTTACCAAAAGATACTCATCCTATGGTAATGTTTAGTTCTGCTATTATTGCAATGCAAAAAGAAAGTAAATTTGCTAAATTCTACAACGAAGGATTTAACAAAATGGATGCTTGGGATTCTATGTACGAAGATTCAACTGATATCTTAGCACGTCTTCCAGAAATTGCAGCTTTCATTTACAGATATAAATATAAAGGTGGTGATATTATCGCTAACCCTAAATCTGATATGGGAACTAACTTTGCTACAATGATGGGTATTGATAATCCTTATGATGATGTTGCTCGTATGTATTTCATTCTTCACTCAGACCATGAGTCAGGAAACGCATCTGCACACACAACTCACTTAGTAGCTTCTACTTTATCTGATGCTTACTATTCTCTTTCTGCAGGTATGAATGCATTAGCAGGACCATTACACGGATTAGCAAACCAAGAAGTATTACGTTGGTTACAAGGTGTTATGGATAAACTTGATGGTGTTGAGCCAACAGAAGAAATAATGAAGAAATTTGTTTGGGAAACATTAAATAGCGGTGCTGTTATTCCTGGTTTCGGTCATGCAGTATTAAGAAAAACTGACCCTCGTTACCAATCGCAACGCGAGTTCTGTGAGAAGCACTTACCAAACGATAAGATTTTCAAATATGTAGATATGCTTTATAGAGTTGTACCTGATATCTTAGTTGAGCAAGGTAAAGCTAAAAACCCATGGCCAAATGTTGATGCACAATCAGGTGTTATCCAATGGTTCTATGGTATTACTGAGTATGATTTCTATACAGTAATGTTTGGTGTTGGTCGTGCTATTGGTGTATTAGCTAATATCACTTGGGATAGAGCTTTAGGTTATGCTCTTGAGCGTCCAAAATCATTAACTACTGCAATGTTAGAAGATATTGCTAAAAAAGCTTAATATATAGATTAAATTAATGAGAAGCTCGTCAGTAATGGCGGGCTTTTTTTATACCATAAATATATGGTATTTTAGCAAAATGAATTTTATTAAGACACTGTCCTAGTAAGTGTTTAAACAAAAAAACACAGGGTTCAATTATTAAGGTTTATCAATCCAATCCTCATTCTCTTTTATTAAGTTAATTAGCTCATTTAATGCTTCTTCTTGAGGAATATTTTTTTTTATTATTTTTTGAGCTTTATATAAATGTACTTTGTTTTCTAAACTACCAACATATCCGTAATCGGCATCAGCCATTTCGCCCGGACCATTAACAACACAGCCCATAACGGCAATTTTCAATCCTTTTAGGTGAGAAGTTTTTTCTTTTACTTGGTTTGTAATTTCTTCGATATTAAATTTTGTTCTTCCACAAGTTGGACAAGAAATAAATTCTGTTTTGCTTATTCTTAGTTTTGTTGCTTGTAAAATCCCAAACGAAAGTTCTAAAATTTCTTTATCTTTAGATTGCTCATTTATTATCCAAACACCTTGGGCTAGTTTATCAATTAAAATTGATCCAAAATCGCCGGAAGCACTAATAATAAAATCATCATTAGTGTTATAATAATTTTTTTTCAGGATTATTGGAATTGTATTTATTTTAGATATTAATTGATAATATTTTCTACGTAACTCAAATATATCGGTGTGATTAGAAATATCTAAGATAATTATTGCCGTTTCATCTTTCTCAATTCTTTTAATATCAGTTTTGGTTAATTCATTTATTGTGCAAGAGATAAAATTATATTTTTCTGATTTTTTATTAGTATAATTAAATTCCTTTATTGAGAAAATTGGGAAAATATTGTCTTTATCTTTCCAAGTATTATAACTACATAAATAATTTTTATTATCGTTTTCGGCAAGCTTAATATCATTAATAAAAACAAAATCGGCAAATTGAGAATCGTTTGTTTCTATTTGACTATCAGAAATTACAATATATTTATTATCAACTAAGCTAGAATTTGTGCTAATATTTTTAAATTCTAGAGCTTTATTTTTATCAGAAAAAAGTTCTATAATTTTTTGTGCTACAGGTATTTCTTTAATAGGATTTTCTGTTAAAGAAACTCTAATAGTATCTCCAATACCTTCGGAAAGCAAAGTTGCGTTGCCTATTGTAGATTTTATTCTTGCATCTAATCCATTTCCTGCTTCGGTTACACCCAAATGTTGAGGAAAAATAAGATTATTTTCATGCATTCTTGCTTGTAAAAGACGACTTGCTTCAAGCATAATCCTAACATTGCCGGCTTTCATTGAAACTACGATATTATAGAACTTGTGTTTTACTAATACCTCAACAAATTCCCATGCTGCTTCTACCATTCCAATAGGAGTGTTACCATATTTTTCTAGTATCTGTTTTGATAAAGAACCGTAATTAGACCCTATTCTTATTGCTGTATTGTTTTTTTTGCAAGATTCTATTAATGGAATTAATTCTTTTTCTAGTTCTAATTTATTTCCAGATTTATTATAATTTCCCGGATTAATTCTAACTTTTTCTACAATTTCAGAAGCAATTATTGCTGCTTTTGGTTTAAAATGAATATCTGCTATTAGTGGTTTATTATAATTCTCTAGAATGAGCTTAGTTTTAATTTCTTTTAATTTAGCAGCTTCTTTTTCGGTTTGAGCTGTAATTCTAACTAATTCTGCACCTGCATTAAATAATTGTTTACATTGCTGTACTGTTTTATCAACATCATTTGTATCGGTGTTTGTCATGGTTTGCACCACAACTTTATTTTTGCCACCAAGTTTTATATTACCAATTTTTACTTCCACTTTCTAACAAAAAAAAGAGGTCAAAAAAAATATGACCTCTAGATATTTTTATTGAGCTTCACCTTTCACGTAGGTAGTTTCATTAATCAACTTACCGGACTCACTAAACTCTTGCCAAACCCCATTTTTTTCATCATGAATAAACTTTCCGAAAAACTGTTTATTTCCATTTTTATAATAACAAGTCCAAAAGCCATTTTTAAGTCCTCTAGCATAATTGCCTTCGCATTGTTTTTCTCCTGTTTCATAAAATTCGATCCATTTTCCTGCGGGTCCTCCTTTACTATAAGCACCTTGGCTCTCTACATTTCCATTATCATAATATGTTTTCCAAACTCCAACTTCAACACCATTTTTGTAGGCACCTGAAATTTTAGTTTTGCCATCTTCTCCCCATTCTGTAAATTTTCCGTTTAACTGTCCATTCAAATACCCAACAATAGATTTTCGTTGCCCATTATCATAATATTTAATAGTTTCACCGGTATTAATACCATTTATAATTGTTTCTTCTAATTTCTTTTTTCCATTTTCATAAAAAGTTTGAATTTTGCCATTTTCTTTACCATTAACATAATTTTTAATATATTTTATATTTCCGTTAGAATACCAAGCTTGCCACTTTTCAATTTTTAGGCCTTTAGAATATTTTCCTTCTGTTCTTTTGCTTCCATCTTCGTACCACGATGACCAAAGTCCATCTTTCTTGTTTTCTGTAAAAAGTCCATCTATCTTTTTCTGTCCATTCTTATAATAAATAGTATATTTACCTTCTTCTTTACCATGAATATAATTACTTACAATATTTTTCTGACCTGTTTCATACCAAGTATAATATGGACCTTCTTTCTTACCTTCAAGGTAAGTTCCTTCAAGCTTTTTTTGTCCGTTCTCAAACCATTCGGCAAATTCACCGTTTTTAACACCTTCTTTATAGTTTTCTACCGATCTTTTTTGTCTGTTTTGATACCAAGAAACATGTAATCCTTCTTTCTTACCATTAACATATAAACCCTTAAAACTTACTCTACCATCAGCATAATAAGAAACATATTCGCCATCTATTTGACCATCAACCCATGGTTCTTCAGCTTTTAACTCTCCTGTTTCAAACCACCAAATCCAAATTCCATCTTTTTTATCTTCTTTATATGTTCCTTCAACTTCTTTAGCTCCACTATCGTAATTTCTTACAAATGTTTTATAATTTATTGTTCCTGTTTTATTTCCATACTCATCATAAACTTCCCAAACGCCTTCTTTTCTGTCATTTTTATAGATACCTTTCATTGCAAGTTTGCCATTTTCATGATAATATGTACCATTTCCGTTTAATTTTCCTTCGGTACAAACACCTTCAAAAGATTTTTTTCCATTGTTATGCCATTCTATAACTTTTCCTACTTTTAAATCGTCTTTGTAATTTGTTTCTCTTTTTTTATTTCCTGAATCATAATATTCTATACATAGTCCATCTCTTTTGCCCATTTTAATTGTTCCTTTTTTAGACATCTTTCCATTAGGATACCACCATGTCCAAGTTCCATTTCTTTTTCCGTTTAAGAATTCGCCTTCTTTAATTTTTTCACCATTCTCGTACCACCAAATCCACTTTCCGTTAGCTATATCATTTTTGTATGTTTCTCTAAATTTTTCTTGTCCGTTATCGTACCACCATTTCCAAACGCCATCTTTTTTATCGTTTACAAACGTGCTAAATTGTTGTAATTCACCATTTGGGAAAAACTTTTTTACTGTTTTATATATGATTTCTTTTTTTACATTTCCCGATGTATCGTATTCTTTCCAAATGCCATCTTTATATCCTTTAACATAATTTCCTTCTAATCTTTTTGCACCACTTTCATACCATTCTGTCCAGATTCCGTTTAATGTATCATTTCTATAATGTTTCTCTACCGATGTTTTTCCGTTTTCGAACCATTCTGTTTCAATACCGTTTTTATATCCTTCTATATAGTTTTCTCTTTTTATTCTTTTTCCGCTTTCATCGTAATAATCCCAAAAATCGTGTTTCTTCTTATCCTTTAAAGTTCCTTCTAAAGATATCGTCTTTGTCCCTTCAAAATACTCTATATACGTCTCGTAATTTCTGGTTTTTTGTGTTTTTCCATAAATACCATATTCTATCCACTTACCAACTTTTCGCCCGTTTTTATAAGTTCCTTCTTCTTTTATTTGTCCATACGGATAGTAATAGATGCCTTTTCCTGTAAGTTTACCTGCCTTATAAACTCCTTCAAAAATCTTTAAACCATCTTCATCATACTGAAGCCATTTTTTTTCTCTAAGTCCATTTTTAAATGTTCCTTCGTAGTTTAGTTTTTTCGAGGCAGTATATGCTTTACATTCGCCGGAATATGGTTTTGTTTCTCCTTTTAAATATGCTCTTCCATCAGCTCTAACTTCTAATTGCGATAAACTTACTTGAGAATAAAGTAAAGTTGAAATCAATAATAATGAAATACTTATAATATTCTTCATTTCTTTATTTTTTAGGTGGTTCGATAATTATTACAAATATAATTTTTTGCTTTGTAAATTTACAATTTATTTAAAACTTTTACTAAATATATCTAATAAAAAAACATATTTTTGCCATTAATTATGGATACAATATCTAAACCCGAAAAATTATTTATTAATAAAATTGATAAAAAAATTGGTAAAACAATTAATGATAATAATCTTATTAATGATGGTGATAAAATTTTGGTTGCAATTTCAGGAGGTAAAGATTCTCTAGTTTTACTAGATTCTCTTTGGAGAAGATTAAATTTTATTCCTATTAAATATGAAATTATTGCTGTTCATGTAAGCTTAGTTGGTTTATCATATCAAATTGATAAAGATATGATTAAAAAATTCTGTGATAGCAGAAAAATTAAATTCAAAATTATTGAAGAACAGGTTGATATAAGCTTAAGCAAAAAATCGCCATGTTTTATCTGCTCTAGCACAAGAAGAAAACTATTATTTGAATTTGCCCTAGCAAATAATTGCAACAAACTTGCTTTTGGTCACCATATGGACGATGCCGTAGAAACTTTATTAATGAACATGATGTATCATTCAAACATTAGCTCTATTCCATATAGTATTGATATGTTTGAAGGTAAATTCCAGATAATAAGACCCTTATTAAAAATCAGAAACTCTGAAACATTAGAATATTCAGAAATTTTTAAATATCCAAAAATGAAAAGTTTATGCAGTTTTGAAGATAAAACTAAACGCAAACTAGCATCGGATATAATAAATACAATGGAAAATAATTATAAAAACAGCATAAGTAGTATATTTGCATCAATGAAAAATATTGACAATGATTATTTGCCATAAATATTATTAGCTTAACTTCAATTAAATAAAACATGGAAAATTCTAAAAAGATACTTTTAGTTGATGATGATAAAGATATAATCGAGTTTTTAGATTATAATCTTAAAAAAGAAGGTTTTACAACTGAAGTTGCAAATAATGGTGACGAAGCAATAGAAATTGCTAAAAGTTTTTTACCTGATTTAATATTATTAGATGTAATGATGTCGGGGAAAGATGGGATTGAAACCTGCGAAATAATTAGAAGTATGCCCGAGCTTAACAACCCCCTTGTAGCAATGCTTACAGCAAGAGGCGAAGATTATTCTCAAATTGCAGGTTTCGAAGCTGGTGCCGATGATTACATTACAAAACCAATTAAACCAAAGCTTTTAATTAGCAGAATTAATGCTTTATTAAAACGTAGAAATATTAATCCTACTAAAGAAAAATCTGAAAAAACTGAACTAATTACCATTGGTAATATTGAAATTGATAAAGAAAGATATATTGTAAGAAAAGATACTACTGATTTAATTCTACCTAGAAAAGTTTTTGAACTTTTAGTTCTATTGGCATCAAAACCGGGAAAAGTTTTCACTCGAGATGAGATTTATGATAATATTTGGGGGGATTCAATAGTTGTAGGCGATAGAACTATTGACGTACACATTAGAAAATTAAGAGAAAAAATAGGAGCTGATTTAATAAAGACTGTAAAAGGGGTTGGTTACAAGTTTTCTATCTAACAATACATAAACAAAAAGCCCTTTGAATTTTTTTCAAAGGGCTTTTTGTTTATGTATACTATTTAGCTTACAATGCAGCAACATGCTTTGTTAATTTACCTTTTAAATTAGCAGCTTTATTCTTATGAATAATATTTCTCTTAGCTAATTTGTCTAACATAGAATAAACTTCAGGAAGTTTTCCTTCTGCCTCTTTCTTGTCAGTTAAATTTCTTAAACTTCTAACTGCATTTCTTGTAGATTTAGCATACAATTTATTATGCAATCTTTTTTTCTCGCTTTGTCTAATCCTCTTCTTAGCAGATTGATGATTTGCCATGATATTATATTTTTTATTATTCTAAATTTTGGTCTGCAAAGATAGTTAAATTTACATACCAAATCAAGAAATTAGTTAATTATTAAAAAATAAGCTGCCTTTCGGCAGCTTTAGTAGCCCGTAGGGGCATTGAACCCCTGTTTCCAGGATGAAAACCTGGCGTCCTAGTCCACTAGACGAACGGGCCTTAGAACATTTTTTCCCAAATGGGAATGCAAATGTAATACTGTTTTTTTTAAGTTCAAAAAATATTTGAAACTTTTTTTTAAATATTTTATATCGTATTGATTATCTGAAATTTCACTTGATATTTTTTACAAATTCTTTAAAATTTATGCCATCAAAATTACCGGAACTCATTAAAAGAAGGTTCTTTTTGTTATAACTTATGCTTAAAAGTTTTGCAATTAGCTTATTTGAATCGATAAATACCTCAATATTATCGCTTGCAAATGCCTGTTTAACTTGCTCTTTTGATATTTCCTCTAAGCGTTTATGCTTAATAGTTTCCGGGTTAAAATACACAAAAGCTTTATCAGCCGATTTCATTGTATTTTTATATTGTGGCAAAAATTCTTTTTTTAAACTACTAAAAGTATGCAATTCCATGCATGCAATCAGTTCTCTATCTTTATATTGTTCTTTAACTGCATTAATTGTAGCATTAAGTTTTGATGGAGAATGTGCAAAATCTAGAAACACCACAGTGTTTTCATTAGTTTTTAGTGTTTGCAATCTTTTTGCAGCTCCGGTAAAATGTTTTATTGCATCGTAAAACATTTCATCGTTAATACCGGCTAAGTTGCAAATATTTTTAGCTCCATTAATATTTTCTAAGTTATGCTTGCCAAATATTTGTAATTCTATTTTTTCATCGTCAACAATTAAAAATGTTTTGTTGTTTTCTACAATACTTTTGTGTGCTTGATATGGATATTTATTAATATCAGCTCGTAACTTATTTGATATTTTGTTTATCTCATCATCGCCACTATAATATACTAAGCTACCATCTTTTTCAATTAAATCAGTAAATATTTTAAACTGCTCTACATAATTTTCAAATGTAGGGAAAACATTTATATGATCCCAAGCAATACCTGTAAGCAAAGCAATATGCGGCATATAATGATGAAATTTTGGTCTCCTGTCTAAAGGTGAAGATAAATATTCATCTCCTTCAATAACAATATATTCGGCTTCTTCAGTCAAACCAACCATGGTTTCAAAACCTTCTATTTGAGCACCTACCAAATAATCAAACTTAATATTATGATATTTAAATACATGAAGTATCATAGAAGTAATGGTGGTTTTACCATGGCTACCGCCAATTACAATTCTTTTTTTGTTTTTACTTTGCTCATAAACATATTCCGGATAAGAATAAATTTTTAAGCCAATTTCTTTAGCTTTTATCAATTCCGGATTATCTATAATTGCATGCATACCAAGTATTACAGCATCAATATCATTTGTAATTAATTCAGGGTTCCAACCCTGTTGTTTTGGTAGCAAAGCATATTTATCTAATCTGGATTTTGATGGTTCAAAAATTTCATCGTCAGAACCTGTAACTTGATATCCTTTTTTATGCAAGGCAATTGCAAGGTTGTGCATAGCTGCTCCGCCAATCGCAATAAAATGTACTCTCATATCATTGTTTTTTTAATCTTCGAACAAGCTAAAATCTATAGGTGTATCGCTATCAACTCTAAGGAGTTTACCCTTTTCGCATTTATATGTTTCTTGTTGAAATTTCTTTAATATATTATAATTATGCGTTGCCATTAAAATTGCGGTTCCGCTTTCTTTTATCTCCATCAATATATTTAGTATTTCTTCTGAGGTCTCAGGATCTAAATTTCCGGTTGGCTCATCGGCTAATATAATATCGGGGTGATTTAACATGGCTCGTGCTATTACAATACGCTGCTGCTCTCCTCCGGATAATTGACTTGGCATTTTATATAATTTATCTTCAAGATTAACTTTTTTAAGAACTTCTAAAATTCTTTCTTCTATTTCTGTTTTGTTTTTCCAACCTGTTGCTTTTAAAACAAATAATAGGTTTTTTCTAATATCTCTATCGGTTAATAATTGAAAATCTTGAAAAACTATACCTATTTTCCTTCTTAAATATGGAGTTTTCTTAGGTTTAAGAGTTCTTAAATCGAATTCATCTACTCTAGCTTCTCCTTCTTTTAACGGGAGTTCTCCATAAAGTGTTTTTAGCAGACTAGATTTTCCGCTTCCTGTTCTTCCTATTAAATATAAAAATTCTCCTTTTTTTAAGCTAAAATCAACTTCCGATAACACTAAATTATCTCTTTGATATATTGAAGCATTAGTTAATTCTATTATATTTTCTGATGACATACTACAAAAGTTTTATTCACAAATTTAATGATATAATTAATACTAATTATAAAAGCTGTTATTATTAATAAACATAGTATTGTTAATATAACAAAAAAAGCCCGACTTAAAAGCCGGGCTTATATTATATTAAGAATTAATTCTTATTTTACTAAGTTAACTTTCTTAATTACAACACCTGCTTCAGTATA
>Ga0256913_10000995_pt1 | contig 14739 bp, 9 predicted proteins | sample Axial_MatmetaG_FD_185970 | JGI IMG/M metagenome (GOLD analysis project Ga0256913, IMG submission 185970) | Deep-sea worm associated microbial mat communities from Axial Seamount, Juan de Fuca Ridge, Pacific Ocean - Axial_Mat | ecosystem: Environmental > Aquatic > Marine > Oceanic > Microbial...
TAATAAATTTTCTAATCATTTGATAATCAGATAGTTATTCAAACAACTTATTAACACTCGCTTCGTCGTTGTAATGTGCTGTTATTGTGGGCGTTATGTGGTAGGAGGCCTTTTTAGAGTGGACTCATTAATTATTACTGCAAAAGTATTAACAATAAAATAGAAACAAAAAATAATAACATTTAATTAACACAAAGTTTAGTTATTTTGATTTTATTTTTATATTATTGCAAACAGTTTTTTTATTACTATTAACTGGTTTTTAAACAAGGAAATGCTACTAACCTCGTTTTCATATTTTGTTTTATTATTCGCTGCTTTCATTATATTTTATGCGGTTCCGGATAAAAAAAAATGGGTTGTCTTACTTATTGGAAGTTTGATTTTTGTGGGATGGATTTCGATACACATTCTTATCATTACATTGATATTTTCAGTATTGAATTATTTTTTGGGGATAATCCTTGAAAATTCTAAAAATAAAATTATCAGAAAAAAATTGTATTTTACTTTTATTTTAATCAATGTTGGCATACTTGCTTTTTATAAATATATCAATTTTTTAATTGATAATCTGAATAGTGTATTATCACTTTTTCCGCACGAATCACAATTAAACCACATTAATGTTGTTATCCCAATTGGAATATCTTATTACACATTTCAATCAATAGGAAATTTGATATTGATTTATCGGGGAACTGAAAAAGCGGAAAGGAATATCGGTATTTATACTTTGCTATTGATATTTTTTCCGAAATTTCTTAGTGGGCCTGTTGAGCGTTCCAATCATTTTTTACCGCAAATCAGAAACCTGAAATCATTTGATTCGCAAATTGTTACTTCCGGTTTTAAATTATTTCTTTTAGGTATGTTTAAGAAGGTAGTTATTGCTAATAACCTTTCAGAAATCGTTTATAATACTTATAACAATGTACATATATATACAGGCATGCCGTTGATTACGACACTATTGATTCAGGCTGTTTACCTGTATTGCGATTTTTCAGGATATACTGATATGGCACTTGGTTCGGCAAAAATTTTCGGAATAGACCTAATGCCAAATTTTAATAGACCTTTCCTTGCAAGAAATGTCACTGAATTTTGGCGAAGATGGCATATGTCTCTATCATTATGGTGTAATGATTACATTTTCAAGCCATTAATGATTAAATATAGGACTTGGGGCAATAATGCAGCTATTCTTTCGGTATTTGTTACTTTTATCGTAATTGGTATTTGGCATGGTGCAAACTGGACATTTGTTATACTGGGACTTCTTCAGGGAATAGCAATAACTTTTGAATTTTTAACCAAAAGACAAAGACTTAAATTCTACAAAGAATTACCAAAAGGAATTGTTATCTGGTCAGGTAGGGTAATTACTTATATGTTTTTTAGTTTTTCATTGATTTTTTTCTACGCTAAAAATGTTGAAAACGCGTATTATTTTATTTCTCACTTATTTGATAATTTCTTTTTTAAATTTTCAGGATATTTTGTTATATCCAATATGAAAAATTTTAGTTTAGCATTAATATTGTTTTTTATTTTATTTTTATTCGAAATTTTATCAGAGTATGGTTGGGATGTTACAAAAAGAATCAACAGTATGCCAAAATATGTAAAATGGCTTGGTTATTATTTTATGATAGCATTTATTTATTATTATAGCAATAGTCAGATGACTTTTGTTTATTTACAGTTTTAAAGCCAATTAAAAAGGTTTCAAAGAAAATGAAAAAGTATTTAGGGAAGTTATTAATATTTAGCATACCAATCCAAATTATTGTTATTTTTATAATAATAATTGATCCTTATAATTTTATCAATATTTCTCATATCATTAGTGATAAAGATAAGATAAAAGTACTAAACAGGAGTAATGAATCGCAGCCAAGGGGTAATGTGATTTGGAAAACAATTGCATTTAAAAGAAAACCAGTTAAAAACATACTGATTGGTGACTCTCAGGGAAAATATTTCGATACTGCATTAATTAAAAGAATAACGGGGGAAGAGTATTTTAACTTTAATATCCCGGGAGGAAGTTATAAAACAATGTTTTCTGTCTTTTGGTATACAATTGATCATATAAAGCTAAAGAATGTCTATTTTCAGTGTGGTTTTATGAATTATAATGGCTACAGAGATTACAATCTGTTCAATTATGGTATTGATTTAATGAAAAACCCTGTATCATACTTCTCAAGGTTTAAATTTCTTGAAGATGCATATTATAATATATTATATGCAATTACAAAAAATGAAGATATTGTTAGAAACTACTATCTTAATATGAGCCGAAAGGAACTTGATTCTTTGGCAAATTATAGAGTAAAAGGTTTTTTTACAAAATATAAATATCCCGAGGATTATTATTTGGAATTAAAAAAGATTACTGATTATTGTAAAGAAAATAATATTAGCTTTCATTTTGTGATTACACCAAATTATATAGGGTTAGAAAAGTATTTAAAAGAATTCGGATTAACAGAAGCCAGAGATAAATTTAAATCAGATATAAAATCTTTAGCACCAACTATTGATATGGAATATTTGGACGAACTTTCATACGACAGATCAAATTATTATGATTATTTCCACTGCCGGCGGGAATATGCTGATATTCTGGTAAGAAAAATTTGGGGAAATAAAAATTACAGAAACTAACGTTTACATATAAAAAACTAATTTTTTAGAAAATGAATAATACTATAACAATTTCATTAGTGATCCCCGCCTTCAATGAAGAAGCTATTATTGAGTCTTCTTTAGATACAATATTCTCCTATCTGGATACAAAACCCGATTTTAAATGGAAGGTTGTTATTGTAAATGATGGTAGTCGGGATAAAACCGGGGAACTGGCCGAAAAGTACCGTTTAAAAAGACAAAATCTGACTGTTATTCATCACAGACATAACAAAAATCTTGGCGCAGCTTTACGAACAGGTTTTGAGAATGCAAAGGGAGAATATATTGTTACTTATGATCTTGATTTAAGTTATAGCCCGGAGCATATAGGTAAGTTGATTGATAAAATAATTGAGACCGATGCCGAAATGGTTATTGCTTCTCCTTATATGAAGGGAGGAAAGGTGACTGGGGTACCAGCAAAGAGGTTGATATATAGTAAAGTCGTTAATAAAATGATGTCAATCACTGCACAAAAGAAATTAAGTACTTATACCGGAATGGTTAGAGCATTTAAAACCGAATTTTTAAGATCTCTAAATCTTAAGGCAATGGATTATGAGATTAATCCTGAAATGATATATAAAGCTTTTGTATTGAGGGCAAGCATTGTTGAAATACCCGCGCATCTTGACTGGAGTTTTCAGAATAAGATTGGTGCAGCCAGAATGTCAGGGGTAAGGATTTTAAGAGGAATATTCTCAGGTTTTATGTCGGGTTTTATCTTTCGCCCCTATTTCTTTTTCTTCCTGGTTGGAATAATTATTTCAGCTGTTTTTCTATATATCTTTGTCTGGATATTGATTAATATTTTCACAATCTATCCTGATATCAATACTGTTTCGGTATATTTTGACGACAGATTATCAGAGGCTATCTCAATAGCATTTAAAACAAGACCACATGCTTTTTTAATAGGAGGGGGAGCGCTGTTGGTTGCTATTCAGTTTCTTAGTCTCGGATTTCTGTCTTTACAAAATAAAAGATATTTTGATGAATCCTTTAACTTAAATACAAAATTACTTAGGGAGATACAAAAAATGAAAAATGAAAGCTAACAATGCTAATAATAAGAATTTATCATTGGCGATATCGCTGGCTTTATGCTTTTTTGCTGTTGCTTTTATTATCTCTTTATCACAGTTTATATGGCTTGATGAAGCATATACACTTAATTCTACTTCTGCTAACCTAAAGCAAGTCTGGTTTAGGGCTATAAATTTTGAAGGACAGCCACCGCTTTATTTTATTATTCTCAAATTATGGAGGTTAGTCAATAATTCCTTTTTATTTTCACGATTACTTTCTGTCTTATTAGCTTCTGTTTCTGTCTTCTTTGTTTTTAAAATCTCTGAAATATCCATAAAAAGTATTAGCCCGATATTTATAACTTTACTATTTGCTTTTAATCCTATTGTTTTGTGGGCTGCTCTTGAGATAAGGGTTTATGCAATGGTATTACTGTTTTCAGTTATCTTAATCTGGGTTTTTCTTAATACTTATCCATACGGGCAAAAACCTTTATTAAGCAACCGAATTTTGTATTCTGTTTTAGCTCTAATGTCGGTATATATCCAATATTACCTTGTGTTTCTTCTAATCGGTAGTTTTGTTTTTTTAATAATAAATAAAGAGTGGAAGTCGGCACGTTTATATATTTTTGATATGATATTACCAATACTTGGATTTATTTTTCTGATTTCAAACATCTCAAACCAAATGTCAATACATGATTATCATGACGAATTAGATATATCAATATTTAATACATTGACTTTTTTATTTGATAAAGTGATCACATATTTATTTCCATATTTTATGTACATAACTTCTGGCACCTTGAAGTTTCTACTTATAAGTATAATTTTTGCAGGACTACTCATTTTGGCAGGTGGAAATATAAACTCTAAACTTATTCGAAAGAATTATTTTATTAGTATTGTTATTGTTCTACTGATACTGTTTGCAATCTTAGTATCCTTTACAGATATAAGGAATATTGCCCAAAGACACTCAATTTCCTTGCTTCTTCCAATAATTTTAAGTTTTACATTAATTTTGAGCTTTATTCAGTCAAATGCAATTAGAATAGCAATATTAACGGCAATGATTGTGGGTAATCTTATCACTGACACTCTTAGTATTGAAATATTCAAACAAAAAGGTTCCAAGTTTATAGAAGTTTCAGATGTCATATTGAAAAATGACAAAAATAATATACCTGTTTTTTGCTATAGGTATGATCTGGCTCTTGTTTTAAAATATTCAGTACCTAAGCATAATGTTATTCCGATACCGGTAAATGTAGATTTTGATTCTTATTTTGACCGAAGAAAATGGGTGTTGAAAAACGTTAACCAACTTGATAGTCTTTTTAATACAAATAATATTCATAATGGTTTTTGGCTTGTTACTTCTGAAAATGAGATATCATTAAATAGGTCAATAGAAAAAAAATACAATATTCATTATAATTATGAAATTCTGAATAATTATATTTCAAACAATTTCATTATTGAATTGGAGAGCCATTTTTCATCAGGAATTGTATTAAGGAAAATTTCAGTGCCAGTAGAATATATCAGCAAATAAACCGATTCAATAAATATTGAAAAGTATTTATATTACAAAATACTTAAAACCGAACACTTTTCTTAATTTTGCACAAAAATTAATAATAATGAATATTTTTAAACTTGCGACACTAGGTCTTTGTTTTTCAGTTATTAGCTTTTCCGCATATACTCAATCCATTGAGGTTATAAATAAAGCATATAAAACCCTGGACGACAGGGGAGAGGTGTATTTTAAATTTCACAATAGTCAGGGTTCAATATCAGAAGCAAACAAGATTGTTTCTGTTGACAGAAGTTCAAACTATGACTGGATTTATGCCTATGCAAATAAAAAGCAATTCGGCGATTTTCTTAAACTCAAAATTGATTTTGAAGTATTGCCGGCACCCGGGTTACTCTATAAGCCTGAAATGAGAGAAGATGTTGATATTGATATTGTTGATGAATGGGATTTTTATCCTACTTATGAAGCATATGTTGATATAATGTATCAATTTGAGGCTGATTACCCCGATCTTTGCAAAATTATAAATATAGGCACAACGGTAGAAGGACGGAAGCTGCTTTTTGCGAAAATAACCGATAATGTCAATACCGGTGAAGCGGAGCCGCATTTTATGTACACATCCACTATGCATGGAGACGAAACCGGTGGTTATGTATTGATGCTTCATCTTATTGATTATTTACTCTCAAACTACGGAAGCAGTGATGATATTACAAACCTTGTCGGTAATACCGAAATATGGATCAATCCGCTTGCCAATCCTGACGGCACTTATGCAATGGGCAATAATAGCGTCTGGGGTGCAAAAAGATATAATGGTAACAATATTGACCTGAACAGAAATTATCCTGATCCTGAAGACGGCCCTCATCCTGACGGTAACGAATGGCAACCTGAGACGGAAGCTTTTATGCACCTTGCCGATAGCATTAATTTCACGGTGTCGGCAAATATTCATTCCGGCTCGGAAGTGTGTAACTATCCGTGGGATACCTGGTCGAAACTTACTGCCGACGACGACTGGTGGCAGTTTGTTTGTCGTGAATATGCCGATACGGCTCATCTCTATTCACCCGCAGGATATATGACACAATATGATAACGGAATAACAAACGGTTATGCCTGGTACTCAATCAGCGGGGGCAGACAGGACTATATGAATTATTTTGCAGGCTGCCGTGAGTTTACACTTGAAATATCGAACACCAAACTTCTAATGGAAAATAAGTTACCTGTTTTTTGGGAGTACAACTACAGGTCGTTTCTTAATTATATGAAGCAGGTTTTATTCGGATTTCAAGGAACGGTAACCGACTCTGAAACAGGTGATCCCGTTAATGCAAAGGTTACACTTATTAATCACGATACGGATAACTCTTTTGTTTTTGCAGGGGAGGATTTCGGAGATTTTTACAGACCCGTCCATGCTGGTACTTATGATTTGAAATTCACGGCTGACGGTTATCACGACAAGATAATCGAATCGAAAAGCATATCAAACTACGAAACGGTTGTTTTAAATGTCTTAATGGAGAAAAACACGGGAATAGATGAAAACAAATTGAACAACCTGTTTGTTTTGACTCCGAATCCTGCATCCGCTTTTCTGACTGTCGATTATTCGGGAAAAGAACAACTAAATTGCCTAATTTCTTTATTTTCGGAAACAGGCAAGATGTTATACTCGAATAAGGTTGATTTTTCAGCAAATAATACAAAAAACAGAATTGATATAAGAAATTTGCCACAGGGTGTATATCTTATCAGAATTACCGGTGAACGCGTTTCAATAAATGAAAAGATTATAAAGAAATAATGAAAAGATATACACTCGAAACAATAGTATTCCTTGTCGGAGCAATAACTATGATTTTTGAAATTGCAGGGTCACGTGTTCTCGGGCCATTTTTCGGCACTTCAATATTTGTTTGGACAAGCCTGATAGGAATAATTATGGGAAGCCTTAGCCTTGGATATTGGTTGGGTGGACAGCTGTCAGTAAAAAAAACAGATTTGGTTGTTCTTTCCTGGATATTAGTTTTTGCTACACTTTTCATTTTAATAACTGCCATAGGTAATAATTATATACTTAACCGGGTGCTAAAATATGTTTCTGATTTTAAATTAAGAATAGTTTTATCGTCTATTATACTTTTTGGCCCGGCAAGCGTCTTCCTTGGAATGGTTCTGCCTTACACCGTGAAACTCAGAATATCCGATCTTGGAAATTCGGGAGCTGCTGTTGGGAATTTATATGCACTGTCAACAACTGGAAGCATAGGAGGAACTTTTCTGGCAGGATTTGTTTTGCTTCCTGAAATAGGATTTGCAAATACGCTGTTTATTTTGCCAGCAACACTTTGCATCTTTTCGCTAATTTTATTTCTTCAGGATAAAAACTATATTCAGACTTCGGTTCCTATTGTATCTCTTATTTTTATTATTCTTTTTTGGGGGAAAATATATACAGAAGAAAAAAATTATATTGATGTTGATACTCAGTATAACCGTGTAATAATATACAACTCAAAAGATAAAGAAACCGGACGTTCAATAAAAATGTTACTGATAAATGATGAAAAAAGTTCGGCAATGTACACTGATAAAGATAGCGGACTGGTTTTTGAAGTTCTTAAATATTATAAACTTATTGAGTGTTTTAAACCCGACTTCAAAACAGTTTTGATGATAGGAGGTTCCGGTTATGCTTTTCCAAAATATTTCTTGCGGAATTATCCAGGAAAAAAGATTGATGTTGTTGAGATTGATCCTGAGCTTACATCACTTGCAAAACAGTATTTTAATTTACCTGTCAGCCCCTATCTAAATATATATCATGAAGATGGGAGGACTTTTTTAAATAGAGACGACAAAAAATATGATGCGGTTTTGATGGATGCCTATAAATCGGTTCTGACAGTTCCTTTTCAGTTAACTACAAAAGAAGCTGTTAAAGCAATCTACAATTCATTGACGCCGGATGGAATTGTTCTGGCAAATATTATTTCAACGTTCAACAACGAAACAGATTACTTTTTACGCGCTGAACTTGCTACTTATAAAAGTATTTTCCCTCAGGTTTTGCTTTTTGCCGTTCAATACCCTGACCCTGACGAAAAGCAAAAGACATACTTCCAAAATTTTATGTTAGTAGGGCTTAAAACCAAGATACAATTTCCGTTTTCAAGTCCTAATCAGGAATTAAACAAATATCTGAGCCATTATGTAACGGCAAAAATATCTGAAAACCTTCCTGTTTTGACCGATGAATTTGCTCCGGTAGAATATTACACTTCTAAAATATTGAAATAGCAGAAAGGTCATAAATAATAGGGTGAGAGTCAATAGGGCTATATTGCATTTATACAGCAACTTCTTTATAAGCGGGTTTTAAACAGTATTTTCTAATCAAAATATATTCCATTCATAAGCCCGTATCGCCATAAAAACAGAATAACAACAGCTGCAATCAAAAACTTCCACAGTAGACGTATTCGCCGAGGTTCCTCATCAAAATAGATTGCCTCAAACGAAGCAAATGTGAATATAACCGGAAGAAGAACAAGGATAATCGTGCTAAATTTTAGTCCCTCATATAATGCCTGGTCCATCGTCCCGTAATATAGATCATTAGGAATCTTTAAAATAATTAATATTCCTGTTCCAATAATTGCCGGAACCAACACCTGGCTGTAAAGAAGCAAACTCCGATTACTTTTATCAATAAAATTAAAATAGGAATTTCCAGATATTAAAAATGATTTTGATGTACCCCTGCCGATAGCCACCAGGGCAAAAATTGATAGAATTGAAAAAATCATTTTTCCGGTATCCCTATAATAAAGATATGCTATAACCCAGCCAAAATCTTTATTAAGTAATGTTCCCATCAGTAATGAACCAAAAAACATTATCATTCCATGAATAAAGCCCCAGAGGAAAAAAAGTTTTAAAATCCCGCGTTCGTTTTTGAAAGTACTGTAAATCGTAATAAAAATAGTTCCGCAAAGTAATCCTGTCAGAGGTGCCATACTATAGAGTATTTTAACGGAGTCAGCCGTCCAGTCACCCGAATCAATGCTATAATATACCTTATAATAAAACAGAATAGTTTTATAATCAAAGGATTTCGCAACCCAAACAATTATAAACTGACTTAATATATATATAACAAAATAAGATAACAAGAACATTACCAAAGAGTTGACGCTAATAACGAAAAAATTGTTCCTTTTATCTTTATTCTCAGCAAAGGCAATAAACCACCTGAGGATTTTTTTTACGCTGTCTTTATTGAAATGCCTAATCTCATAACCAAGTTTTTGTAGTCTCCTCCTAAAAATATATCTACTAACCCTTCGCTTCTTTTTCTTGAATTCTTTCTTTCCTAATTTGATTTTTAATTTTAGATTTTGATTAACTTCACGCTCCTGTTCTCTGACAAGTTTCATCCGTTTTCTGACCTCTTCCTGCTCTAACTTCACCTCCAATCTTTTTTCTTTTTTTTTCTTTTTTTCTATCTTCTTTTGTTGCTTATACCTTTTATATAAAAAACGGATTATCCTGATAAGCCTGTAAATTCTGAAACTGAAAGAAGCAGAACTTTTTTTCTCTGAATGTTTTTGCTGTGTTAATGTGGATTTCTTTTCTGCCTCAATATATTTCGCACGCTGCTTCAGCACTTTTCGTTTATATGAAAGAAATCGCATACGCCTGTAAACAGCATAAAACTTGTTACCTAATAATTTCTTTTTAGTAATTTCTTTCATTATGTTTGTTTAAAAAACAAAAATAGCTAAAAATATCTATTCGGTTTTTCAATAAAAAAAGCCTGACCTTAATATTAAGCCAGGCAAACTTATTAATGGTGCAAATCTAATTAATAACCATTGATGCAAATTTACCGGAAGAGTATTTACCTTTGTCCAGATTCTTTTTAATTTCAGTAAAGGCTTGAACGGTATATTCAACATCTTCAAGAGTGTGCATAGCGGTAGGTATTAGCCGAAGCATAATAGATCCTTTAGGAATTACCGGATAAATTACAATAGAACAGAATATCTTATAGTCTTCTCTCAATGCTTTTGTTACATTAGTTGCCTCGGATACTCCACCATTAAAGAAAACAGGTGTAACAGGAGATTGCGTATCACCAAGATTAAGCCCTGCATCTCTCAATCCTTTTTGAAGAGCATTTACAATAGTCCAGAGTTTTTCTCTGTGCTCGGGTTGTGTCCTGATTATATCCAACCTTTTAAGACCTCCTATTACCATAGGCATAGGTAAAGATTTAGCATAGATCTGCGAACGCATATTATACATTAAATAAGAGATTATGGGTTTATCTCCTGCAATGAAAGCACCTATTCCAGCCATTGCTTTAGCAAAAGTTCCAAAATAAAGATCAATTTCATCCTGAACTCCAAAATGCTCGCCGGTGCCGGCACCTGTTTTACCCATCGTTCCAAAACCATGAGCATCATCAACAAGAATTCTGAAATTATATTTTTTCTTTAGCTCCACAATCTTATCAAGCTTACCTAGGTCACCGGCCATACCATAAACACCTTCTGTGATAAGCAATATGCCGCCACCTGTCTTTTCAGTAATTTTAGTAGCCCTTAACAGCTCTTTTTCCAGATTTTGCATATCGTTATGCGGATAGACAAATCGTTTTCCAAAATGTAATCTCATCCCGTCGATAATGCAGGCGTGGGCTTCCGAATCATAAACAATAACATCCCTCCTGTCAACAAGAGCACTAATTACGGAAACCATCCCCTGATAACCAAAGTTTAAAAGATAACCGGATTCTTTACTCACAAAAGTGGCAAGCTCCTGTTCAAGTTGCTCATGATATTTTGTCTGTCCCGACATCATTCGTGCACCCATAGGATAGGCTAGTCCCCATTCTTTTGTTGCCTCTGTATCGGCTTTTCGTACTTCCGGGTAATTAGCAAGCCCGAGATAGTTGTTAAGACTCCATACGAGAACTTCATTGCCGTTAAACATCATTTTATGTGATATTTCGCCTTCCAGTTTTGGAAAAACATAATATCCATGAGCGTCCTCTTTAAATTGCCCTAAAGGCCCCATACTGTTATACAATTTTTTAAAAATGTCCATAGTAATCTTTTTAGTTTTAAAAAATATTGGGCAAAAATAAACTTTTCTTATGACCCTGTTCAAATTAAGTTATTAAAAATACTTAACAAAAAATTCATTTCTTTGCTGTTTTTAAAAGTAACGAGCAGTTTTATTGTTTTGTGAGGCAAATATAGGAAAGACGTGGCAAACAAATTTGGAAAATTTACTTTTCTTCAACAACAGTCCCTTCAATGTACAAGGCATCAGGGCTTGATTCGGCATTTGAAAAAACATATATTGCTTTTGAGAAATACCCTATAGTTTCAGCATCGTACATTACCATTATACTGTCTTTCTTTCCCGGTTCCAGTTTTTCTCTTGACCATTTTTGAACCGTGTAGCCGCAACGTATCCCTACGGCAAACTACACCTCCAAAATTCAGGGCAGGAGTTCGTGCAGACGGTTGGCCGGGTAATTTGGAATTAGCTCAAGAACCTTTTTCAGCCAGGCGTAGGGTTATTCATTGTTGATTTTACAGGTGGCAAAAAAGGAGTAGAACATTGCTGCGTTTTTATGGAGAAAATCTTGTTCTTTTTCTTGCATTTTTCAACGAAATACCAGTAATTATCATTACCGGTTCGAACTTATTGAAAACATAGTCTAAAACGATAGGAGTTCTTTGATATGTTTTATGCTTGTCTGAACCGGAAGTATTATCTCTTTGCCGTCGGGGTAACGAATGGTGATGCCCTGTGTCGTTATCCAGGAATTTAACTCTATAAAGTCGCCCGATATTCCGGCTTCAGAAATTCTATTTCATTTTATCCAATAACAAAACTTCGATAAGCTCAAATCTTCGGCACGGCAATAGTTTTCTATGTTTGCCCGCTTTTGCGCCAACTCTTGATATGAGCTGTCATCATATCTCTGTTCTCTGCTCTTGTCATATTCGTTTTTTGCCTGCAAAAATAACAGGGCAGATGCTGTTATGAAAGATGTAGTTTGCCTTAGGGATACAAGATTGTAACAATTCGCAAGGAAATTCTTGAAAAGAAGGCGAATTCCACTATTTTTCCACTTTCGGTTTTGACTCACCCCTTAATCCCCTCTCTACCAAGGCAGAGAGGGGAAACTACAGCACGTTTCAATTAATCTGCTTTAAAGTGAAAAACAGTTTTATTATTTTATACCTTTGTTTTCGGTTTGTACGGACCTGTTAAGACCCAGTATATATAAAATTCTGCATTATCAGTTATCATTCAGGAATAAGGTTACTTTTCCCCTCATTAGGTATCCATAAATAATCCTTATCTATATTGTCAACCTGCGAATCAAGGCTTGCATCTTCCATCAGGTAACCTTTTTGTCCTGCTATCTGTTTCCAAAGACTAATGTCGGTTTCATCCACAACACCGTCGGCATTGAAGTCAGCAGCATACATTCCGTAAACCCCGTAGCCCAAATCTTTTTGATTATCTCCATACGTTTTTTCTGCACTAGTAGTGAAATCGTAAGAATAAACCCCGCCGGATTCGGTAACAGGATTTGCCGACATTATAGCGAGGTGATTTCGATGGTATATCACAACGAACAGGTTATTGGTTACGGCTGTAGAGACACACGGCCGTGTGTCTCTACCAGCCGTATCAACAATTTCCCCATCATTCAATAAAAATGCCGCCTGCCGTGCAATCACCGTTTCGCCGGTTGCCAATGCCGCCTCCGTTGTATCTCGCAATTCAATCAAAACCCAATCCACAACATCCGCAGGAATTGAATTAACGGATTCGGTTCCTGTATAATTCCAGGGAGCAGTGTTATATGGTTGTGACAGCGGCAGGAACCCGGAACCTGTAGAAGGATTCATATCTACTCCGTTAAACGGTCCTTCGAGAAATACTTTCAAATTTAATCTTACTTTATGAGGTGTAATTACGTAAGCAAGCGTTTTCATAGGAGCCAAACCTATATTCATCGAAAAACCGTTGTTCATTATTTCAACGCTATCATTCGAATCTTCTGTAATCGTTCGTACACAAAGGTCTCCCGAAAGGTTATAATCAGTGCCGGTAAAGTCAAACGAAAAGTTAAGGGAGTCGGTCATCGAAGCATTTGCAAAAACCACGCAAAGCGAATCGCCGTTTTTACTTTTATAAATATTTTTCTGTACTGCTGAAATTGTTACATCAACAGGGTTGCCGTATTCATACCAGGTGGAGGTAATATCCGGAATATTTCCTGTAATTTCAATGGGTCTCAGCATAGTACCAAACGACATAAAACTTCGTAATTTGTAACGCATTGTTGCAATATTTCTGACAAAAGGTCTGGCAAGGTCAGCATTTTCGTCGAAAACAATCCACAGGCTAAACCTGCCGGGTTGAATATTATTAACAAACGCCTGCGATAATTTGCAATAAAACGATTGATTGTGATAATTGCTTGTCCAGGTACTGGTTCCGAAAAACTGCACTTTCCCGCCGTAAATCGCCTGAAAAGCAGGAACAAGATAAGAAGTTGTCCAACCATCGGTTAAGAAACCGTCCACCTCATCGGCAAGATAATCGGTTCCTCCCTCAACCGTAACAAATTTCCCGGCAGGGATACTGTCATGGATTCGCTCAAACATTTCATCGTAACCATCGCGCCACCAGTGGCCGCCTCCCAAAGCATGACCGTGGGTTGCATCCATACACTCCGTAGGTCCTGCCGCGCAAACCTGGTCAAGGTATATTGCATCACTCCCTATCCGGTCCGTTAATTGTCCGGCAGCATCAATTAAAATGTTTTGCCAGGGTGTTTGTGTAGGGCACATTACTGCAAATATGTTTCCGCTGAATTCCTGCCAGTAAACATCCCCGTTACTTTCTTTTGTTGCATAAGGATAACCGTTTATATTATAATCAGGCAAATCGGTATCGTACAATCTACCGTTGATGTATGGCATCACATAAGCATCGCTGTTCTGATGAAGGTCGTCAATCATTTCGGTCATACCAGCCCTTTCGGGAAAATAGTCGGGATAATCGTTATCAAACTGTACATAGTTCCATCTGTACCAGTGAATACCTGTAGGGATACCTGCGAAAAAGCCGTCGAAACTCAAAAATTCATTTTCAATACTTGCCATCGGATATGCAGTATCGGCTTCAAAATATCCCCAGGCACCTATACGGCTTATCTCATTCTGGCGCTGTATTCTTTCGGGAGTCATTTGAGGGAAATAACCGGCCTCCACCGATGCCCAATCTTTGTAAATCATAGCAGCATCGTACCAGTCACCTTCATACATATCCAATTCAAAAACACCGGGTAATTCCCAATCGTTACCGGCAAGAGTTTTATCAGGTATATTGATTTTACCGTAA
>Ga0256913_10000996_pt1 | contig 14735 bp, 10 predicted proteins | sample Axial_MatmetaG_FD_185970 | JGI IMG/M metagenome (GOLD analysis project Ga0256913, IMG submission 185970) | Deep-sea worm associated microbial mat communities from Axial Seamount, Juan de Fuca Ridge, Pacific Ocean - Axial_Mat | ecosystem: Environmental > Aquatic > Marine > Oceanic > Microbial...
TAGAAGGCAACTATGTCGATGGTGCGAATATCGCCGGATTCAAACGCGTTGCCGATGCGATGATCGCAGAGGGCGTATAACCACCCTTCCTTCAGCCGGCCAAACCCTGCGGCCGGCGCCCCTTTCCCTTTAGAGATCGATCAGATAACGCAGCCCTATCGCGATGCTCGTACCCATAGTCCTCCCATCGGACAGTTTACCTGCCGGAACCGTCACTTCAATATAGACCAGGTCATCAAATGTCTTTTTCCCAAATGTATACTGTGCGGAAAGAATCAGGTTTTTTACCGAATATTCACTCTCATATCCACCCTCATGCGGGGAGAGCCAGTTGATCCCTCCTGCCAGCCGTATGGTTTCACTGTAGTCATAGTGCAGATAGAGCTCGCTACCGAACGCATCGAAATAGATGCCCCGTTCGTCATTCATATGGTTTTTCGTATAGGAGAACACCCCGCTGGCATAAAGCTTCTCTTTTTTGTATTTGAACCCTATGATATAGGACTGGTCATCTCCCTCCAGCCCATAACTGCGCATTAGTGGGGTAAAGGTATCGAATTTGGCATAGGAGAACGCCGCCCCCACCGTTATACCGGAGAGTTGCATCCACCCTTTGTAGAGGGTACTGGCCGCTACCGCATAGCGGTAAGTACTATCTGTCCCGTGCTGTCCACTGTGTCTCCACTGGTACTGCCATGTACTTTCAAAATCACCCACTTTGGCATGAAACTGCAGCATACTGTCCGCACGTCCCGTTCCGGAAGCGGAACCGTCCCCAGCATTGTTAAAGGCCCCGCTTCCCTGCGCCCCAAATGCCATGAAGTAGTCTGTAAACCCGGCAATATCGTAATAGGCCGACCAGTACTTCCCCACAAGTAACGAATACTCTTCATACGCCAGGGAGAGATAGCTCAATCTTCTGGTCGTATTGGACTGGTCCGAAAGGTTGATGAACTTCCCCTTCTTATCCCAGTCTATCGTTCCTTCATACTGAAATGTCAGGTCGATCCCGCTGTCAAATCTGTAGTAGTAGAAAAATCCGGCCCTCGAACCTGCATCCCTCAGTTCACTCTTCACCCCGTTACCTGTTCCTCCTGCAAGCTGGGGACGCAGGCTAATGTAGAATTTGGCTGGGAAGAGCCACCGGATATATTGGCCCAAATACCAGTTTTCAAGTTTTCTTCTGGCGACATAACTTGCTATCCAGGGATGTTTTGCATCTTCCTGGGGTATCTCCACCTTTATGACTCCCCCCGTCTTGGCCTTGTCTTCAACATCCTGGCGCAACCGTTTCGTCTCATCCCGTCCACGCTGTTCCTGGCTGTCGACTTCCCTTTTGCCCTGGTCGGCTGCCTGGATATGCTTTTTCACACAAAGATACTCTATCAGATTTTTTCTGGTCTTTTTTTCGATCACCCTTTTGGGGAAACACTCCAGCGTATGTCCGTCGTATTTGGTTGTAAAAGAGGGAAAATCGGGAACAGGCTCCTGCTTCTGGAACGGTAGAATAGCCTCCAGACTCTCTGCCTGCGCAGCAGTACAGAAGAGTAAAAAAAGCAAGATATTCACACGTTTTCCATCGCTATTCAAAACAGGCCTTTATTTCCGGATACTATCTGTTAAGGGGTATTATAGCACTACACTCCCTAATCCCAAATCATGAAATGGAAATATAGGGGAGAGGGGGGGAGAAATATGCCTCCCGGGGAAGGAGGCTGGAGGTTCTATTTGGCAGCGTTCTTCTTGTCTCTTGCCGCTCTTTTTCTTACGATCGGATCGAGTGATTTCTTTCTGATCCTGATACTCTCAGGCGTGATCTCGATCAGTTCGTCATCTTCGATCCACTCCATAGCGGACTCCAGCGTGATCTGTCTTGGCGGAACAAGCTTGATGGCATCGTCCGCGCCGCTTGTTCTCATGTTTGTCAACTGTTTCCCTTTAAGCGGGTTGACATCCAGGTCACCCGGTCTTGCAGACTCTCCGATGACCATTCCAGAATAAACTTTGTCCTGCGGCTTGATAAAGAGCGTACCGCGCGCCTGAAGGTTGAAGATGGAGAATGCGACCGCTTCACCATCATCCATAGAGACCAGCGCTCCCGGTGTACGGCTTACCACCGTACCCGAATACGGTCTGTACTCGATGAATGAGTGGTTCATGATCCCCTCGCCTTTGGTATCGGTCAAAAACTCCGAACGGAACCCGATCAACCCGCGCGCAGGGATCTCAAACTCAAGACGTACCGTACCGTCAGGCATCGGTGTAAGAGAGGTCATTTCCGCTTTACGCTTCCCAAGCTTCTCAATGGCAACCCCCTGGAACTCTTCAGGCACATCAACGACAAGATGTTCGAACGGCTCCATTTTCACACCATTCTCTTCCTTGACCACGACTTCCGGACGCGCCAGCAGGAACTCAAACCCTTCACGTCTCATGTTCTCCGCCAAAATACCAATCTGGAGCTCCCCACGGCCGGAGACTTTGAAAGAGGCATCTCCGAGCGGTTCCATACGCATCGCGATATTGGTCTCCATCTCTTTCTCAAGACGCTCCCTGATCTTGTTGGAGGTAACATGTTTCCCTTCCGTACCTGCCAAAGGACCATCATTGACCGACATAATGACAGAGAGCGTAGGCTCTTCCACATGCATCGGGTCAAGCGCTACGGGATTGACAGGGTCACAGATGGAGTCTCCCACATCGATATCGGAGAAACCTGCGATCGCGACAATATCGCCCGCCTCCGCTTCCTGGATCTCCATACGCTCAAGCCCTTTGAAACCGATCAGTTTGGAGATACGTGATTTTGTCTTCTCTCCGCTTGCTTTGACCAGCACATACTCATCGCCTTTTTTCACACGGCCGTTGAAGATACGCGTGATCCCGATACGCCCGACGAAGTTGTCACTGTCAAGGGTAAAGACCTGCGCCTGCGTATCGTTGTCCGGTGAACCTGTCGGGTAGGGTACCTTGTCGATGATCGCTTCGAAAAGCGGTGTCATATCGACATTTTCATCTTCCATCTCCCATTTTGCATACCCGTCTCTCGCTGCCGCATAGAGTACAGGGAATTCAAGCTGCTCTTCGTTGGCATCGAGTGCGACAAGAAGGTCGAACATCTCGTCGAGTACCCTCTCCGGATCTGCACCGTCCTTGTCGATCTTGTTAATGACAACAACCGGAATAAGCCCCAGTTCGACCGCCTTTTTCAGTACGAATTTCGTCTGTGGCATTACCCCTTCCTGCGCATCGACAAGCATAAGGACACCGTCTACCATTTTAAGTACACGCTCCACTTCCCCGCCAAAGTCGGCGTGGCCCGGAGTATCGATGATGTTGATCTTGTGGTCGCCGTAGGTAATGGCGGTGTTTTTGGAAAGGATTGTGATCCCTCTCTCTTTCTCGATGGCATCGGAGTCCATCGCTCTCTCTTCGACCTGCTGGTGCGCCTCAAAAGTACCGGACTGCTGGAGCAGTTCATCGACCAGTGTGGTCTTACCGTGGTCAACGTGCGCGATAACGGCAATGTTTTTAATTTTTTGCATAAAATATCCTAAATATCAGAATGAATTCTGTAGTTTTCGCGGATTATATCCAAAACTTACTATATAGTAGATTTTATTTTACATTTATAGCGCGGCACACCCTTCGGTATCAGAGCGAAAGCCCGTAGACCTCATGGTAGGTTTTCATCGCATAGCGGTCTGTCATCGCAGCGATATAGTCTGCAATGACACGCTCTTTTTTCCCTGTTTCCAGCAGCGCTTTCTGATGCAGGGGAAGCAGGTCTGTATCTTCCGTAAAAGCACGGTAGAGTCCTTTGATGCACTGTTTTCCCGCATGCATTTTACGGGCGATCTTCTCATGTCTGTAGAGTTTTTTGAAAAGCCGTTTTTTCAAACGTTTCAACTCCCCTGCTATCTCTTTCGAGAAACCTACGGGCAGGGGTTCCGAAGCATCCAGCGTAGCGACAATGGGCTCTGCCTCTCTCCATTTTTGCGCACCCTCTTTCGAATATGCGATAAAATCCTCCACCAACAGTTTGATCAGCCCGGCGACAAAACGGTGGCGGTAAAGCTTATCTCCTCTCTCTACCCCCTCCTGCCGTACCATCTCATCCACCCTGAGGCAAAGCGCCTCTTCCAGAAGGTCATCGAAGGTGATCAGCCCATATTTAATCCCATCATCGATATCGTGCGACGTATAGGCGATCTCATCGGCATGGTCGACCACCATCGCTTCAAGCGAAGGGTGTTTGTCAAGCGCAAAACGTTCATCGAGTCCCTCAAGAAAAGGTTTTTTGTAAGGGTAGGAGTGTTTCAGCACCCCTTCCAGCGTGGCAAAAGTAAGATTCAGCCCGTCAAATCCCTTATAGCGCTTTTCCAGTCTGGTAAGCACCCTGAAGGACTGGAAGTTGTGTTCAAACCCTAGAACCCTGCCGTCGGCTTTCAGCAGGGCATCGAGTTCGTCACCCCCTACATGCCCGAAAGGCGTATGCCCCAGATCATGCGAAAGGGCGATCACTTCGGCAAGGGTCTCATTGAGTTCCAGCATACGCGAAAGCGTCCTTGCGATCTGGCTGACCTCCAGGGAATGTGTCAGCCGCGTACGGAAATAGTCCCCTTCATGGTTCAGAAAAACCTGTGTTTTATACTCCAGCCGCCTGAAAGAGCTGCAGTGCAGTACCCTGTCCCTGTCCCTGGCATAGGGATCCCTGAAATCCTCCTCAAAACTGAAAAACCGTTCGTTTGGCTGCATCTTCTCTCCTGCCTTTGCTCTACAAAAATATTTGCTATAATTGTATCAAAATAAAAGAGGTTTGCACCATGGAAAAAGTAACAATGTACCAGATCGAATATGAGAAACCCAAAGTCACCCTGCTCCAGGAGAGCGGCCTGGGCGTGGCGGAGATCGCCGCACGTACCTGCTACGACAGCTTTGAGAACTCCGAGAACGAAGCGGTCAGAAACGCTATGAAAGAGCTCGATACCGAAGCGGTCAACCTTATCAGCGACTCTGACCTGCTCGCCAACCTCGCATGGGTACACCACCACCACTCCATCATCGAGCATGCCTCTCTGAGCTACCTGGTGCAGGGTACCTCCAGAGGCGTACTCCAGGAGCACGCCCGCCACAGGCTGCAGGCGATCTCCGTCCGCAGTACACGCTATACCATGTCCTCGGTACTCAATGCTTTTGTGGCTTCACTCCAGAGTGATGAGGGGTTCAGCTTCTTTCTGGAGAAGATCCTGGCACTCAACCTCTTTGTCGTTACCGACAGAAGCTATCTGGAGATAGAGATCAGAGCCATGTACGACAAACTCTTTTTCCAGTATCGAAGAGATCCCGATTTCATCCCGAATGCCATCGCCAAATCCTCCCTTCCACTCATAGAGGAGTGTAAAGGGAACAGCCAGACACTCTATGAAGCTTTTGAACTCGGGAAGAAAAAACGCAATGTCGGAGACGGGTTCAAACACATTGTTTCGGACAACTGGAAAGTCGATATGGTCGTAACGTTCAACATACGGAGCTTGAAGAACTATTTCGACCTCAGGGACTCCGGAGCGGCATGGTTCCAGATACAGTGGCTGGCACAGGCAATGAAAGCTGTCACCCCTATAAAATATCTCAGACTCATCGACAAAGAGTATAGAAACGCATAAAATGATTTTTCCTCTCTGCCTAGATGGCAGGCAGGCATAGCGCCATTGGAAATTTCTGTTTCGGAAAGGGGAATTTTTCCTCTTTCTCTTATTATTTACTAAACTTCACTATAATAACTTTATAAAAATAATTTTATGTCCGGAGCTTTTTTTGCGTTTTTTCACCCTACTGTTACTCTTTTTTCTCTTCCACAACCCTCTACAGGCCGAAGTACTCTCGATGGAGCGTATCTCTGCAGATCTTCAAAGTGCACTGCACTCCCACCTCAAAGGCAAGAACAAAGCCATTGTACAGAACCTCTATGCACAGACAGGCAACAAACCGTTATGGATAGGCGAACGCAACAGAGAGAAGATGAGTAAACTCATTCAGGCACTGAAGGACCCGCTGTTCAACTACAAGGACAAATCTTTCGACCAAAAGTCGATCAAGCGTCTCTTTTTCCTCCTCGACAACAATGAGATCAGCCCCCGGAAACAGGCTGCCGTCTACGCAAGGCTCGACCTGATGCTCAGCAACTCTTTCGTACGTCTGGTACGCTTCATCGTACAGGGGGATGTTGACTGGGAACTGGTACAGAAGAAGTTCAAAGCCCTTAAAGAGAGCGACGACATTAAAATCAACTGGGAAATGTCGCCCAAACCCTTTCCTGACCAGAAAGAGCTTGTCGCTGCCGTTGTCAACGGAAATATACAAAGCTATCTAAGCTCTCTGCTTCCGATGGAGAAACGTTACAGAAAACTGGTCAAACTGCTCAAAGACTACCGTGTCATGGAGAAGTTTCCAAAGATCAAATACAGTAACAAACCTCTCAAACTCGGAGACTACTCCTCCCGTGTACTGCAGGTGAAAAAACGCCTCCAGATATCGGGAGACTATCCCAAAAGCGCCCCTCTGGACAAGAAGTTCGGCAAGACGCTGCAGAAAGCTGTGATCACCTACCAGAAACGCTACCTGCTCAAAGTCGACGGTATGGTGGACAAGACCATGACCTGGTACCTCAACCAGCCGGCCAGAAAGAATATCCAGGCGATCATCACCAACCTGGATAAAACCAAACTCTACCCGAAACATTTTGAGAATGAGTATATTGAAGTCAATATCCCCGATTTCAACCTACGTTACTACAGAGACGGGGAGATGCTGACAAAGATGGGGATCGTTGTCGGGCGTATCGACCGCCCGACACCGCTTTTCCACGACCAAATAGAATATATGGTCATCAACCCGACCTGGACCATCCCGGACAACCTGATCAAACGCGACCTCATCCATGTACTCAGGGAGAATCCACAATATCTTAAAAAGAACAACATCCATGTTTTCAGAGGGAAAAAAGAGATAGAGATCACCCAGGAGATGCTTGACCCTTACGAGCATAGTGACAAAAAGGTCCCCTACCGTTTCGTACAGTTCCCCGGAGACAACAATGCCTTGGGACGCATCAAATTCATGTTCCCCAACAAGTATGCCGTCTATCTTCACGATACGGACAACAAAACCCTGCTGACCAGACGCTACAAGATCTACAGCTCCGGATGTATGAGAGTGGAAAGGCCGTTCGAACTGATGGATATTCTGCTCGAACATGCCAAAAAACACTATACACGCAGCGACATAGAAGAGATCATCGCAACGGACAAACCGACAACGATCAGACTGCGCAGGCCGATCCCTGTACATATCCTCTACTTCACTGTCTATGAAGAGGATGGACTGGCATACTTCAAACACGATATCTACCTCTATGACAAGATCATCGAGGAGTCTGCCGAAGGCCACAGGAAAGAGACATTTTCCATTCCAAAGAAACGTATGATCAGTGTAAAAAAACAGAGAGAAAAACAACTCCCTCCAGTGAAAAAAAGAAAGTAGGGAAACCCCTCCTATTTACGCATTTTCACCCTCTGAAGATGCGTAAGGGCGATCGCCATCGCATCGGTGATATCCAGAGGTTTGATCTCCTTTTTGATACCCAGAAGCCGTTTGACCATAAAAGCCACCTGCTCCTTGGCCGCCTTACCGTTGCCAGTTACCGATTTTTTAACCTGTAGAGGCGTATATTCGTAGAAATACCCTACCTCCTGAAGTATCTTCAGCGAGAGTGCCCCGCGAAACTGTGCCAGCTTCAGTACCGTCTTTGGATTGTAGGCATAAAAGATATCCTCTATGGCAACTTCATCGATGGTATGGGACTTCAGAATAATATCTATCCCCTCCACCAGCTCTACGATCTGCTCCTGCAGCTCTTTGGTTTTGATTTTAAGCAAACCTGCCTCTACAAGTGAAAACTTTTTGCCGTCCCAATGCACGATGCAATACCCTAGATTACGGCTTCCGGGGTCTATTCCTAAAATATTCATTCACACCTTTGTTCACATAGTGAATAAAATTATTCAACTCTGTTTAATGCCCCTATTTTAGCTTAAATTGGCTAAAATAATGGAAGTTATTCACATTAAGGATTCAAACCTTTTGAAAATGTGAAAATCTTCTCATCAACCAACATCAGACTCAGGGAGCAGGCAAAAATGAATATTGGACAGAAAGTACTTTTTGAACTCAAAAAAGAGATCAGTGAAACAGAATATGAACGATATATTAAAAAACTGGTCTACGATACCAAACGTTCAAGAAGCAATATTGTCTATTTCAACGCCCCCAACATGATCATCGCCAAATGGGTCAAAACCAAATATACCGACAAACTTGTCCATCTTTTTGAACTCCAAAACGAAATAAAACCCAAAATCGAGATCACGGTCGGCAAGCAAAAAAGCAAACAGCATATCGCTGTTCCGAAACAGAGCAGTGAAAAAAGCCATTCTAAAAGTACCTATTTGAACCCCTCTTTAACCTTTGAGAGCTTTATTGTTGGAGACTCCAACCAGTTTGCCTACACTACCGCCAAATCTGTTGCGGAAAAACCGGGACAGCTTTACAATCCGCTCTTTATCTATGGAGGGGTAGGCCTGGGGAAAACCCACCTGCTTCAAGCCATAGGGAACTACCATGTTGCCTTGGGTAATACAGTTATCTATACTACCCTTGAACAGTTCATGAACTCCTTCACTTCCCATCTGCGTTCACAGACCATGGACCGTTTCAGGGACAAGTTCAGGGAGTGCGACCTCCTCCTCATCGATGACATACAGTTCCTCAGCCGTAAAGAGCAGACGCAGGAGGAGTTCTTTCACACTTTCAATGAGTTGCACAATGCCAACAAACAGATCGTCATGACTGCAGACCGTGCACCCAACAAGATCGCAGGACTGGTTGACCGTCTTAAAAGCAGGTTCGAATGGGGGCTCATGGCAGACATACAGCCTCCGGGGCTGGAGACGAAGATCGCCATTATCCAGAAAAAATGCGAACTTGACGGCATACAGCTCGATCAGGAGATCGTCCACTTCATTGCGACCAATATGGGAGACAACATCCGTGAAATAGAGGGTACAATCATTAAACTCAATGCTCTCTCCTCCATGCTGAACCAGGAGATCACACTCGATTTCGCCCAAAACGCCATCAGGGACCAGCTCAAAGAGAAAAAAGAGAGTGTATCGATCGATGATATCGTCAAGATCGTCTCCAGAGAGCTCAATATCAAACCCTCCGATATCAAATCAAAAAAACGTACGAAAAATGTCGTCAATGCAAGAAGGACCGCCATCTACCTGGCACGGAACCTCACCCCGAACTCCATGCCTCAAATCGCCCTTTATTTTGGCATGAAAGACCACAGTGCCATCTCCCATGCCATGAAAAAGATCGACGAGATCATCGAGAGTGACGAGAATTTCAAAGTATTGCTGGAAGAGCTCTCAAATAAAATTCATACCGATACGCAACATCTTGAAAATTGACTTATAAAACTTGAATAAAAAAAAGATATAATTTTAAAAGTGAAAAGATGTGACTGTACAAAGAGAGTCAGAGAGTCGCATAACAACGGTCATACGGTTACAAGAGCGGTTTTTCACATTTTCATCCTGAACTACTGCTACATACTAATTTATTAAAAGATAAGGGGAGTCTATGAAGATAAGAGCGCAAAAACAAATTATAGAATCGATACTCATTAACCTGCAGCCTTTTTTGGAAAAGAAAGATGCCAGTCAAATTACATCGCATATTCTGTTCTCTTCACAAAATGGAAAATGCACCATTAAAGCGACAGACAGCGAGATAGGACTGCAAATCGTTACCGACCATATCGGTATAGAGGCGGAAGGTGCTTTTACCGCAAACGGGAAAAAGCTGCTTGATATCATCCGTATCCTCAAAGATGATGAAATCATTTTGGAAGTTCTGGACAATACCCTTATTGTCAAACAGAAACACTCCAAATTCAAACTGCCTATTTTCGATCCGCAAACCTATCCCTCTTTCCCCGATATCGAGAACAAGCCCCAAATTACACTGGACTCTTTAAGCCTGATACAGAACCTGAAGAAAATCTCTCCGGCAATCGATACAAACAATCCAAAATTTGAACTTAACGGTGCGCTCATCAATATTAAAAACGACTCTACCGATCTTGTAGGAACCGATACAAGAAGACTGGCTATCGCTACCATTCCAAGTTCGAACAGCGAGGAACTTTCCCTTATCGTTCCCAAAAAAGCCATTCTTGAAATCCAGAAACTCTTTTTGGACCAGATCGATATTTTTTTCGACGAGACCAATCTTATCATCTCGAACGAGAACTACTTTTTCTATACTAGGCTGATCAACGGTAAATTCCCCGACTACCAGAGAATCATTCCCTCAACCATCAAACATACGGTCACACTTCCAAAAAAAGAGATGCTCGATGCGATCAAGATGATCACCACCATCTCCCAGGAGATCAAAATGACACTCTTGAGCGATGTGATCATTTTCAACTCCCTGAGCGCCGATAATGTAGAGGCAAAAACCGAACTTGAAGTACATACGGGACTGGAGGAGAAATTCGAGTTGAGTTTCAATAGCCGGTATATCCTCGATTTTATTTCACAGATCGACAATCACGAGTTTACGATTGAGTTCAACGAGCCAAGCTTGCCTTTCATTGTGAAAGATAATAATTTTATTACAATCATTATGCCTATCGTTGCATAAACAAAAGGAAATATTTTTATGAGTGACAATAAAACAAAATATATTTTTGTTACAGGTGGTGTATTGAGTTCTCTGGGAAAAGGGATTACCGCTGCAAGTGTGGGAACCCTGCTGAAACATACAGGCCAGAGAGTGGCGGTATTGAAACTTGACCCCTATATCAATGTCGACCCGGGAACCATGTCCCCGCTTGAACATGGAGAGGTATTCGTAACAAAAGACGGTGCGGAGACGGACCTGGATCTTGGACACTATGAGCGTTTCCTCGATACTTCGCTGACTCAGAACAACAACTTTACGACAGGACTTATTTATAAAACAGTTATAGAGAACGAACGTAAAGGGAAGTATCTGGGGAAAACGATTCAGGTTGTCCCCCATATCGTCAACGAGATCAAAGAGAGGATCATCAGAGCCGGAGAGGGGAAAGATATTCTGATCGTAGAACTTGGTGGAACGACGGGAGATATTGAAGGGCTTCCTTTCCTTGAGACGATCAGGCAGATGAAACATGAATTGGGTAAAACAAGGGTAATGAATATCCATGTTACCCTTCTTCCCTACATCAAAGCGGCGGGCGAGCTGAAAACCAAACCGACACAACACTCGGTACAGGAGCTCAGACGTATCGGTATCGCACCCCATATGCTAGTCCTGAGGGCGGAAGTACCTGTCTCTGCGGACATCAAACGGAAGATCGCCTTCAGCTGTGATGTGGAAGAGGATTCCGTGATCGTTGCGGAAGACGCCTCCACCATCTATCAGGTTCCACTTAACTTCCTTCGTCAGGATATACTCACACCTATCTGTAAACAGCTTGAACTTGAAAGCTGTGAACCGAAAATGGATGAGTGGAGTGATCTGGTACACAAGATCATCATGCCAAGCGACGAAATGAAGATTGCTTTTGTCGGCAAGTATCTGGATCTGAAAGAGTCATACAAGTCACTTACTGAAGCGCTGATCCACGCAGGTGCCCATCTTGACAGAAAAGTCAATATCAAATGGATAGACAGTGAAAAAGTGGAAGAGGAAGGCGCGGTAAAATTCCTCAACGACTGCGACGGGATTCTCGTTGCGGGAGGCTTCGGTGAAAGAGGTGTGGAAGGCAAGATACTGGCGATCCAGTATGCAAGGGAGGAGAAGATCCCTTTCCTCGGCATCTGTCTTGGTATGCAGCTTGCCATGGTGGAGTTTGCCAGAAACGTACTCGGATTGAAAGAGGCGAACTCCCTTGAATTCGACAAGCATACCCCAGACCCGATCATCTATCTGATCGATGAGTTCATCGATGCCGGTGGTACGAAGCAGATCAGAACAACGACCTCTCCTATGGGCGGTACTTTGAGACTGGGCGAGTATGAGTGTGAGACCAAAGAGGGATCGAAACTGCGTGAAGCCTATGATACCGGCGTGATCTACGAAAGGCACAGACACCGCTATGAAGCCAACCCGATATACAGGGAAGCGTTCGAATCGCACGGTATGGATATTACAGGAGAATCACACGGACTGATCGAAGCCGTGGAAGTGGTGGACCATCCATGGTTCCTCGGTGTACAGTTCCATCCGGAATTTACTTCAAGACTGCAAAATGCAAACCCTTCCATCCTGGCATTCGTCAATGCCGCTATGCAGCATAAGAACGCATGTACGCAGAATTAACGCTCCAGGCGTTAGAGAGACTTCTAAAGACACGTTTTAAAGAGGGGTTCCTCTCTTTGAAAGACCTCCCCCACCCCCATACCTTCAAAGATATGCAAAAAGCGACCGACCGTATCGTATCGGCAGTCGCACGGCAGGAAAAAATCATCATTATCGGTGACTATGATGTGGATGGAGTAACGGCGACCACCCTGCTGAAATGCTTTTTCGATGAGATCGGTTATTCCGTAGAGTGGATTATCCCTAACCGTTTCAGAGACGGTTACGGACTCTCCTCGACGCTTATTCCCCGTATAGAAGGGTATGACCTCGCCATCACGGTCGATAATGGTATCGCTGCTGTGGAGGCGGCACAGTTGTGTAAAGCGAAAGGGATAGAGCTGATCATCACTGACCACCATCTGCTCCCACCAGAACTTCCCGAAGCTTATGCCATCATAGACCAGAAACAACCTGAATGCACATTTCCCTACGAAGAGGTCTGCGGTGCGCAGATCGTCTGGTATCTGATCGCTTCACTGAAGAGTGCCATGGAGATCAAGATCGATATGATGGCATACCTGGAACTGGTTGCCATCGCAGTCATCGCCGATATGATGCCCCTGCAGCATATCAACCGCGCCATGGTGATCAGCGGGCTGAAACAGCTTTCAAAGAGCCAAAGGCCGGCGCTTCGTGCCTATAGGGAATATGTACAGAAAGAGGAGTTGAATGCGGAAGATATAGGTTTTTTCCTTGCTCCCATACTCAACAGTGCGGGAAGAATGGAGGATGCTTTGTATGCCGTAGAGTTTTTGACCTCTTCAAATATCTATGATGCCAGAGTGCGTCTGCAGCGTTTAGTGGATTTTAATGAAAAAAGAAAAGAGACAGAGTCTAATATCACCAAAGAGGCTCTTTTGGCTGTAGATGAAAATGATGATATTCTGGTCTTATCAGGAGAAGAGTGGCATGAAGGGGTAGTAGGGATCGTTGCAGCAAGAGTTGCGCGTATATGCCAAAAACCGTGCATTGTTTTGAGTGATAACGGCCTTGATTTGTTGAAAGGAAGCGGAAGAAGTTTTGGAAAGTGTGATCTTTTCTCTCTGGTAAGTCATACAAGAGAATTACTGACAAAATTCGGCGGGCACGCGGCAGCTATAGGATTGAGTCTTGAAAAAACAAAACTGGCGCAGTTTAAAGAAGCACTGCAAAAGGCATACTTTCAGAATGATCGAAATATTGATTATGAGGACCCCGATATTATCGGAAAGATTGCTTTCAAGGATATAACCTTTGATTTGACTGCTTTGATAAAAAAGTTTGAACCTTATGGACAGGGAAATCCCCAGCCGAAATTCATGACTTGTAATGTAGAAATACTCCAGGCAGAACCAATGGGAAAAGAGGGAAATCATATACGTTTTCTTTTCCGGCATGAAGGGGTGATCCATCAAGGTGTGCAATTCAAAACAGAAAAAAGGTATGAGCCTTCCCAGTCTGTTGATCTTGTCTATACAGTCAATGAGAATCATTTTCGCGGTAATGTCACATTGCAATTGATGGTCGATGATATAAAATAATCTATATAAGCTGTCACGGTATGAATCGATAAATGGAAGAAGAAGTGTGAAATCATTGAGACAATGGGACTTAAAGAAGTGCTTGTATTGGCTGTTGATAAAGCGGGGATGCGGATTTTATTCATAAAGCATTTATATCCTATGGATTTAAAATATTTTTTCAGGGACTTAACCTAAATCTCGAAATAGGATTTCAGGTGCAAATGCGTGCTACCATCAGTGTAAAAAACGATACAGTCAATGAATTTGAATGATATTACCTGAAAAGAGAGGGATGAACCCCTCTCTTATGCTTTCCTCTCCCTTTTTTACTCAATAGAGAAAAAACATAAATAGAGATATTTTTATTAGATTAATTTATAATAATCATTTGTATAAGTTATACTTAACAAGTATTATTGAGTTTTTAATAATAAATATTTATATAAATTGACGAAAAAACTATAATTTTTTTAAAAAAAAACATCAATTATTGATTGAAATCATACTAATATAAGCAAAACTACTATAAGATATAATACAAACTTAATAAATAAGAGTCTTTTTCTCCTATTTAATAAGTGATGATATTATAATAAGGAGGAGTGCGAATGCAGGTTGAAGTATCAAGAAGAAAATTTCTTCAGGGCAGTGTGGCTCTAAGTATTGTCGGCGGTTCAAGTATAGGTGTGACTAACCTTATGGCTGGTCATGAGGAACATGAATCTCACAGTGTGGCAGAATCCATTACAACAA
>Ga0256913_10000997_pt1 | contig 14713 bp, 14 predicted proteins | sample Axial_MatmetaG_FD_185970 | JGI IMG/M metagenome (GOLD analysis project Ga0256913, IMG submission 185970) | Deep-sea worm associated microbial mat communities from Axial Seamount, Juan de Fuca Ridge, Pacific Ocean - Axial_Mat | ecosystem: Environmental > Aquatic > Marine > Oceanic > Microbial...
CACGCGCAGATAATAAAATAATTCTTTGCTTCCTGTTTTTTTTCTTAATACTTTGAATAGCCCTATATATTGGTTCAACCTTCATAAGCATTCCGGCACCTCCACCATAAGGACTATCATCCACACTCTTATGCCTATCTTCTGTAAAATTACGCAAATTGATAATATTTATTTTTATTTTTCCTTCTTTTTGGGCTCGACCAATAATACTTTCTTTAAAATAAGAATTAAATATTTCCGGAAAAATTGTAATAATATGAAAAATCATAAATCTAATTTACAAATTATAAATATTTATTTTTTCTTTATTTATTTTATCAAATAAATAAAAAACCACAAATAGAATTGTGGTTTTTTATTTTATATGAGTTTATGCTTTAAATTTTTAAATCATCAACACTAGAAGTATCAATGTCATCACTAGCACTAGAAACAGGTCTTCGAGTAGAACCTTCTGGTTCATTAACCTTTAAATTAACTCTGGCGTTATTTTTAGCACCAATAATTTTTAATAAAGTTCTGATAGCTTGAGCAGTTTGCCCTTTTCGCCCAATTACATACCCCATGTCTTCTGGATGAATGTCTAAGCTTAAAAGCACACCTCTTTCATCAACAGTCCTGCCAACTTTTACTTGTTCAGGATGAGCAACGATGGCCTTTACAATGAATTCTAAAAATTCTTGATCTTGCATGTTTTCCATAAGTTTTCTTTTTTAAAATAATCTATTAATTATTTTAAAAATACTTTTAATTATTAAACAGCTTTAATAAAACTGTATTGCTTTATTATAGCAGATTTATTTATTTTGTCAATCTATATTTTCTTTTTTAAATAAAAGAAAAAATATAAATTATTTTTAAAAATTGCTAATACTGGGGTAAAAATAAATTAAAACAAATTTATTTTATAAAAAATAGTTTATTATTCAAAATAAAATAAAAATAATTAAATAATTAACAATAAAAAAACATCATGACAAAAAAAACAAATTGTGCTATTCTATAAATAAGTCATTATGTTTATTAACCAAAAAATTAAGAATTTAAAATCTGCTAATTTATTATAAATGCGGGTCTGTCCCGTATTTTTTAAACTTAATGCTTCTTCTTAATAATAAATACGAAAAGATTTCAAAATTGCTGAACTTAGATCGGCCTCTTGTTATTTTTGATTCTGCAACTACCGGAACAGCCTTAAGTTCTGATAAAATTATTAATCTTTCTTATTTAAAAATCTTTCCTGATGGACATATCCAGAAAAATGATTATTTTTTTAACCCTAAAATAAAAATAAATCCGGAAGCTACCGCCATACATGGCATTCACGATGAACAAGTTAAAAATAAAAACGAATTTAAAGAAAAAGCTCAAGAAATTTTTGATACTTTTAATAATTGCTATTATTCCGGGTTTAATATTGTTGATTTTGATTTAGCTATTTTAAGAAGAGAGTTTTTGAGAGTTGGTTTTAATTTTGAATATGACCTTAAAGATATTATAGATACTAAAATAATTTATGAGCATCTCTCCCCGATTACTCTTAGGAGCGCTTATTATCATTATTATCATAAATATTTAAAATTAAATCATTCGGCTATGTTCAAGGCAGAAACAGCGGCGGATATTCTACTTAAACAATTGGAAAATTATAAAGAAATTAGAAATAAAGAATTTATTAATAAATTACATGAAATTAAATCAGACGAAAGCGTTACCGGTAGTACTCAAAAGTTTTATTGGGTTGAAGGAGAGGCTTACTTTTCATTTTCCAAATATAAAAATAAATCATTAAGCTGGGTAGCAAAAGAAGACCCTCAATTTTTAGAATGGATGCTTCAATCTGATTTTTCCAAAAACACTAAAAATATTATTAGAAATAGAATTAAAAAATAAAATGGATATAATTTCACATGCTCTTTATGCTAATTTAATTTTTAAAGAAGTCCCTCTAGAACAAAGAGGGCTTATTTGCTTCTTTAGTATTTTGCCTGACTTAATCAGTTTTTTTAGTATCACCGGAAAAGGATTTTTAAGAAAAGTCGCCCACTACACCAATCCTCCCAAAGAAATTTTCCCTAAAATTGTTTTTCGCCTTTATAATATTACTCATAGTCTTGTTATCTGGATTTTTGTATTCTTTATTTTAAAAATTATTGGATTGGATTATTGGGCTTTGGTTTATATGGGATGGGGGTCCCATATTATTTTAGATATTTTTACTCATTCCAACACCTTTTTCCCCACTCCTATTCTCTGGCCTCTTTCTAAATTTCATTTTTCTGGAATTCGCTGGTCAAATAAATGGTTTATGCTTTTTAACTATAGCTTACTTTTATTTCTATATTGGTATTTTTATTAAAAATAAAGTTCAAATTTAACTTGTCAAAATAATTTTAAATCGCTACAATATGAGCATGAAAAATGATGAAAACAATAGAATAATAAGTCCGGAAGAAAATGAAGAAGATAATATTATTGAAAACAATTTACGCCCCCGAAACCTAAAAGAATATATCGGTCAAGAAAAAGTTAAAAGTAATTTACGCATTGCTATGGAAGCCGCGAAAAAAAGAGGAGAGGTTATTGAACATGCTCTTTTGTATGGAGCTCCTGGGCTTGGAAAAACTACTCTTTCCCATATTATTGCCAAAGAAATGGGGTCTAATATTAAAATAACTTCCGGTCCGGCTATTGAAAAAACCGGAGATTTAGCGGCAATTTTAACTAACCTGGAAGAAGGTGATATTTTATTTATAGACGAAATTCATCGTCTTAATAAAACAATTGAAGAAATATTATATCCAGCTATGGAGGATTATGCTCTTGATATTATTATTGGAAAAGGTCCTTCAGCCAGAACTCTTCGTATTGATCTTCCTAAAATTACAATTATCGGAGCAACAACTAAAATGAGTTTATTGTCCGCGCCCCTAAGAGATCGTTTCGGACTTATTTATCATCTTGATTTTTATGAAAATGAAGATATCGAAAAGATTATTCATCGTTCCGCAAATATTTTAAATATTCCCATAGCTAAAAAAGCAGCTGAAAAAATTGCCAGTCGTTCTCGTCGAACACCCCGAGTCGCTAATCGTCTTTTAAAAAGAGTAAGAGATTTTTCCGAAGTTAAGGGAAACGGAGAAATTAAAGAAGATATTTGTAATCATGCTTTTTCTATGTTAGAAGTAGATCAGCTCGGTCTTGATTTTATTGATCGAAAAATCTTAGAAATTATTATTGATAAATTTGATGGAGGTCCAGTTGGTCTTAGCACTATTGCCGCCACAACTGGAGAAGACACCGCTACGATTGAAGATGTTTATGAACCATTCTTAATGCAATTAGGATTTATAGATCGTTCTCCACGAGGTCGTATCGCTACAGATTTAGCTTATCAGCATCTAGGAAAAAAAAGAAAAATTCAAGGAAAAATTTTATAAAAAGGAGCTAAACTCCTTATAAATAATTATGAACTTATCAGATTTTGATTATAAACTACCTAAAGAACTTATTGCTCAAAAACCAATCAAGCCGCGAGATCATTCGCGTCTTTTAGTTTTAAATAAAGAAAATGGGAAAATTGAACACAAATATTTTTATAATTTAGATAAATATTTTAAAAAAGGAGATATTCTAGTTTTAAATAACACTAAAGTTTTTCCGGCTAGACTAATTGGTAAAAAAGAAAGTGGAGCTAAGATGGAAATATTTTTACATAAATTTAAAGAAAAAAATATTTGGCAATGTCTAGTTGGAGGTAAAAAAGCTCAAAATAATCTTTTAATTATTTTCAATAAAAAATTAAACTGCCGATTACTTAAAAACAATAAAGATGGAACTTGGAATGTTGAATTTAATATGTCTTATAAAGACTTGATGAAAGAAGTAAAAAAAATCGGGAAAACTCCCCTTCCTCCCTATATAAAAAGAAAAGAAGATAATGAACTTTCTAAAAAAGATAAAGTTAATTATCAAACAATTTACGCTCACAGAAAAAAAGTTGGATCAGTAGCTGCTCCTACTGCTGGACTTCATTTTACACCTGAATTAATGAAAACTCTTAGAAAAAAAGGAGTACAATTTGAATATATTACCTTACATGTCGGGTTAGGAACTTTCGCTCCAGTTAAAACTGAAAATATTAAAGAACATCAAATGCACGAAGAATATGTTGAAATTTCCAAAAAAACAATAAACAATATTTATCAAGCCAAAAAGAAAGGAAAAAGAATTATTGCTGTAGGCACTACTTCGGTGCGTTCTTTAGAATCAGCTTTTCAATCTTTTAAAAAAACAAAACTAAAAACTTTTCCGGAATTTAAAACTTGGACTAATATTTTTATTTATCCGGGATATAAATTTAATATCGTAGATGCAATCATTACTAATTTTCATCTACCAAAATCAACTCTCTTAATGCTTGTACAAGCTTTTGCCGGAAAAAATAATATCAATCAAGCATATCAGAAAGCTATTCAAAAAAAATATAGATTTTTTTCTTATGGAGATGCTATGTTTATTTATTAAAATTAATTAATATTGACTTTCAATCTAAAATAAATTATTCTAAAAATATAAAGATAAAAATATGGAAATCATTATAGAAGAAATATTAAATTTAATCAGAAAAAAAATGGAAGAAAATGGAAGCTATACGAAAGAGGCCTATAAGCAATTTATCGATGAAAGTATCGATTATTTTATAGAAAGAGGAAAATTAATTGATGACGATAATTTAGAGTTTATTGAAACTCGTCTTATAGAAAAATGGAAAGATATCCAAAAAGAGATAGCTAAATAGAATTATATTTTAAACAAATAAAAAACTGAGTTTTATTTTATTCTCAGTTTTTTTATTTAAATAATTTAAACCTTAATTACTACTGGAAGAACCATCGGTCTTCTTTTTGTTTGAGAAAAAAGAAATTGCCCAATCTCGTTCCTAATTCTATTCTTGATGAAATCACTATCTGCTTGTGTTTTTGAATCATGATCTTTAACTATCTTTTTCGCTTTCATTCTTGTTTTTTCAATCAAATCTCTGTTTTCTTTCATATATACAAAACCTCGAGAAATAATATCCGGATTTCCGACAGGATCACCGGTTTTAGAATCAATAGTCGCAATAACCACAATCATTCCATCTTCCGCCATGACTCTTCTATCTCTTAAAACTATATTAGAAACATCACCAACTCCCAATCCGTCAACCATAACATAATCTGCTGGTACTTTATTTTTAGTTAATTTCCCAATTATTTTTAAACCGTGTTTACCAAATTCCACTTCCTGCCCATTATCAGGGACAAAAATATTTTCCTCTGGAATTCCAACCTGACGAGCTAATTCAGCATGAGCCTGTAACATATAATGGCTACCTTCAATTGGTATAAAATATTTAGGTTTTAAAAGACGCATCATTAATTTTAAATCTTCTTGTTTCGCATGTCCTCCCGCATGGACATCCATCATTTGATAATGAATAACTTTTGCACCTTGACGCACTACCATATCCATCAAAGCCTGAATACTTCTTTCATTCCCGGGAATAACTGAAGAAGAAAAAATAACTGTATCTCCTTTTTTAAGACTAACCGTACGATGGTCTCCATTCACAACTCTGTATAAAAAAGCATTATCTTCACCTTGAGCTCCAGTTCCGATAATCATTACCTTATCATCAGCTATTTTTTTTAAATCTAAATCTCTTAATAAAATTCTAGAATCAAACTTTAAATAACCAATCTTGTGAGCAATTTCTACATTATTATTCATTGTTCTTCCTTGTAGATAAACCTTTCGTCCATTCTTTTTAGCTAAATCAAATAGCTTTTGAATACGACTAAGCTGAGAAGCGAAAGTTCCAATAATTATTCGCCCTTCAATTTTTTCAAAAATTTTTCCCATCTCATCTCCAATAGATGATTCTGAAACCTGGTACCCAGGATGAGTTGAATCAGTAGAATCGGACATCATTAAAAGAATCCCTTTTCCTCCCAGCTGAGCAATTCTATTTAAATCGGCTGGTTTATCATTAACTGGAGAATAATCTATTTTAAAATCACCGGTATGAACAACTGTTCCTAGTGGAGTATGCACGATAATTGCGAACGAATCAGGAATAGAATGATTAACTCTTAAGAATTCCACTCTAAAATTCTTTCCCATCCGTACAATGCTTTCTTCATCAATCTCAGAAATATTTAAAACAGGACAAGTCCGATGTTCTTCACATCTCTTTCTTACTAAACCAGCGGTTAGCTTCCCCATATACATTGGTGGATTACCAATTTTACCAATAATATGCGGAATAGCTCCAATGTGATCCATATGTCCATGAGTAATCACAACTCCCTTAATATGTTTTTCTTTTCCTTTTAAATAGGAAATGTTTGGAATAATATAGTCAATCCCCGGCATATCTTCTTCCGGAAACTGTAAACCCATGTCAATAATAATAATTTCATCATCATATTCAATTAGAGTCATATTGCGCCCCACCTCTTCTAATCCACCTAAAACAATTACTTTTAATTTTCCTTTAAAAAAAGTTTTTGTTGTTGTTGGACTTGTTGAACTTTTTGTTTTTTTATAATTTCCAGAAAAATTCCTTTTGGGACTATTTGTTTTTCTTTCATCTCCTGCCTGTCCCGTTCTAGCACGTGATTTATATTTTGTTATCATGTTTTTATTGTAAATTATAGATACTAATTTAAAATTAATAAACTATAATTTAAAGCATAGAAAAATTATTAATGAAATTAAATACATTAACAATTTTGTTAATTAATTATATATGAGATAATAATAAACTACCAAACTAATTTTTTCCCAGTTTCCATATACCAATCTTCGATATTATTAAATCTATCACTGGGAGAAAAAATAAGATGTACGGAAAAATTTTTCAATTTATTTGACTGTACATAAGTATAAATTGGAGAGTAAAGAAAAATTGCTGGTTCTTCCTCACTAATAATTTTTTGAAATGACTTATACTTATCCTTTCTTATATTTCTATCCGTAGTTAAACGAGCATCTTCTAAAAGCTTATCTACTTCAGTATTTTTAAAATTAGCAATATTAAATCCATCATCTTTTGCTTCTGAAGAATGCCAAAATACAAATGGATCCGGATCACTACCCAGCACCTGAGCATAAAAAAGAACATCAAATTTACGAGGATGAATAACCTCCTGCTGAAATTTTGTGATAGAGATAGAGTGAACAATAACTTTTACACCTAAATCCTCCCAATCTTTTTTTAAAAAATCAACTACTTTATTATTTTCTGGACGATCAACGGTATATAAATTAAGAATTAAATATTGATCATCTTTTTTTCTCCATTTACCTTCTCCTAATGATATTAAATTTTCTTCCCTTTTTCTATCTTCGGAATCATCATCTAAAGATTCTAATTTTTTTTTCGCTTCATTTATTTCTTCTGCTGAAACATCTTCTAGCTTCCAATCTATACTTTCTAAAAGTTCCTCTGATTTTTTCTTATTATAATCATATTTTTTAATATCAGAATCATAAGCAAAACTACTAGACAAAATTGGACCGTCTACAACATAAGCATCCCCGTCTAAAACATCGCTGATTAATGAATTTTTATCTAAGGCATAAGCTAAGGCCTGTCTTAACGCTTTATCTCCCAATGCCGGATTTTGATCTTCATTAAAAAAAGCTAAAGTAATTTGGGGAAGTAATAGACTATGAAAATTAAACTTTTTCGGAGTCATAATATCTTTTTTATATTCTTTTGGTAAATAAGATATTCCATCTACGGCTCCGCTATTTAAAGCTAGAATTGCATTTTCAAAATCGGGAAAAAATTTAAAATTAATATTTAAATATGGATGTTTATTATAATAATCTTGATTAATTTCCAAACGATATTCACTAATATGGCCTGTCTTTTTTTCCTTTACTAACTCCTTAAACTTATAAGGACCGGATCCAATTGGCTTTAAATTAAGTTCACTTAATTGAATTGTCTCCGGAGAATATGCCGACCAAATATCAGCTGGCATAATACCAAAAGTAAGAAGATCTAAGAAAACTGCGTAAGGTTCATCAAGAATAAATTTAAAACTATAATCATCTTCTTTTTCTATCTTTACCCCTTGAAAACTTAAACCTAGGGGCGACTTAAAATTTCTATCACTAATTAAATTAAAAGTGAAAATAACATCATCGGATTTTAATTCTTTTCCATTATGCCATTTTACTCCTTTTTTTAAATGAATATAATAAATTTTATTGTCTTTACTAATGGTATAGGTATCAACTAAATCGTTTATAAGTTCCCCCTCATCTCCTCTTTTAAAAAGAGAAGAATAAATAAGACGACTTAAATCGCTATCAATATCATTTACTTGTGCATAAAGCGGATTAATATTATAAGGGGCTCCTATCAGGGCCTCATTATAAGCCCCTCCCTCTAATGGAACAATTTTTAGATGAGTATAATAAAAACGACCACCCACTAATAAAAAACTAATTAAAATAATTAAAATACTTAAACGAATTAAAAATAATTCTTTTGGACTTAAATATCGTCCAATATATTTTAATTGTCTTAAATTTGGAAAACGAGACCTAGAAAGAGAATGTAATAATTTCTTGTCTAAATCAACACTGTTTTCTATAAGTTTTTCCTTTTTATTATTTTTTCTAAAAATAAAAAACAGTTTGTTTTTCATTTTATTCCAAACAAACAACAACTTTGACAAAAATTTATTTATTTTATTCATCAGTTCTAAATTTTATTCAGTTTAAAAAAGATGTAAAAGAGAAATCAAAGATATGGAAAAGAATATAATAGCTAAAACAATAGTAGCAATAAATAACTTTTTTTCAAAACCTCTTTTTGTTACATAAACATTTCCACCACCTCCAAACAACCCGGATACTCCAGTTCCTCTATTTTGCAATAGAATTACTATTATTAACAAAACGGCAATAAATGTTTGTAATATCTTTAAAATATTCATAATTTATATTATATCACAAAAATATAAATAAGTCAAATTAGCTATTTTACTTCCTCTATAATCCTTTTCATTACTTTCTTATTATTTACAGATAAATCAGCTAAAATTTTTCTATCTAATTCAATTTTTTTTATTTTTAAAGCATGGATAAATTTAGAATAAGAAAGACCATTTTCTCGGACAAAAGCACCAATTTTAATTTGCCACAACCCTCGATTTGTTCTTTTCTTCTTGCGACGATCAACAAAAGCATGTTGCCCAGCTTTCACTACTGCCTCTTTGGCTTGCTTAATTAAATTTTTTCTCCCCCATTTATACCCTTTAGTTTTAGATAAAATCTTATTTCTTCTTTTTACATGAGTTGTTCCTCTTTTAACTCTAGACATATGTATTAAAATTCTTAATAATAAACTAAACCTTTATTTATAAGGCATTAATGTTTTTATAGTTTTAGTAAGTGTTTTGGTAGCATCAAGATCTCTTCTTTTTTTTCTAGTTGTATTTCCAGACTCTCGAGCATTGAAATGATCTTGTCCAGCTTTTCTATGTTTAATTTTACTATTTTTAGTAATTGTAAATCTTTTTGCTGTTGCTTTATGAGTTTTAATTTTCGGCATATTTTTAATATCTAAAATAATAAGAAAAACCAGGCAAACACCTGATTTAATAAAAAACTAATTCTTTTTATTAACGAGTATCATTATAAATCTTCCCCCCTGTTTTGTCAAGTCTTGTTCTCTAAAAAGACTTAATTCTCCTTTCTCCTCTAATTCTGCTACAAATTCATTAATAATTTCTACTGCCTTTTCCGGGTGTTGTCTTTCTCTCCCTTTTAAAACTAATTCTACTTTAACTTTATTTCCTTTCTGAAAAAATTTCAAAGCCTGAGAAACTCTTAATTGTAAGTCATTTTTACTAATTCTGACTGATAAACGAATTCCTTTTGTATCTACTTTTTTTTGAGCAATTTTTTGTTTATGTGCTTTTTTTTCTCTTTCATATTTAAGTTGCCCATAATCAACAATTTTTGCTACCGGCGGATCTGCTGTTGGATTAACCTCCACTAAATCAAGACCTAAAGATTGTGCTCTTTCTAAAGCTTCACTTGTTGCAATTTTACCAACCTGCTCTCCATTTTCATCAATTAAAAAAACCTCTGAAGCTTTAATCGCTTGATTACTTAAAAATCTTTTTTGTGGTTTTGGTTGTGCTTTACGCCAAGTTCTTCTCATAATTAAATTACTATAATTTAAAATAAAACCCATTTAAAATGGGTAATATTTTCATTGTCATTCTACAATATTTATCTTAAAAAGTCAATAACAATTATTATTTAGCATCATCTTCTTTTTTTTCTTCTTTTACTTCTTCAGGCTTTTGCTCTTCTTTTTTATCTTCTAAATTTTCCTCTTCTTTTTTCTTTTTTCCTTTTTTAGAAGCCGATACTTTTTCTCCTTTAATAATTTCTTTTTCAATTAAAAGATTGTTAACTGTAGGAGACATTTTGGCTCCATTTTTAAGCCAATATTCAATTCTATCTTTTTTTGCAATTAATTCTTTGGTAAAAGGATTATAGGAACCTAAAATTTCCAAAGCTCTTCCATAAGTATCACGAGCAGCTTCAGCAATAGTTAAGCGATACATGGGTTTTTTTCTTTTTCCTATTCTAGATAATCTTATTTTTAACATATTTTTAAATTTATAATTAAAAATTAAGAATTAAGAATTTGAGCCATTAAAAAAAGATAAATAACAAATAACAGCAGCGTTATTTATATTTTTTAAATTCCTAATTTTAATTATGAATAAAACCAGATAATCCTCCGCTTCGCTACGGAGTATCTAATTTTTGAGCGGGTAGGGGGAATCGAAGGGCTTAAAGCCCACACCTTCATAAGACAAGCAAAGTTTTTTTTATTTTCTTTCAAAAAATAAATTGTTATTACTTGTTTAATTTATATTATCAAAGGGGTTTCTCTTTACCACCTGCACACTCAAAAACCAGATAATCCTCCGCTTCGCTACGGAGTATCTAATTTTTGAGCGGGTAGGGGGAATCGAACCCCCGTATTCAGCTTGGAAGGCTGACGTAATAGCCACTATACCATACCCGCCTACGCTGAAGCTCCGGCGGGCAGGCCCGCTTTAGTCTTCATGTCGGCTTTGTTTTTATAACGCTGAAGCTCCGGCGGGCAGGCCCGCTTTGGCTTCTTTTTTCGGCTTGTTTTCTTTGTTGAAGCTTTGGAGGGATTAGAACCCGCTTTAGTCTTCATGTCGGCTTTGTTTTTATAACGCTGAAGCTTTGGCTTCTTTCTTTTAAATTATTTTCTTTATTGTCTTTTATAATAATGTTTAACACAAAAAACTATTTTTAACAAGTCATATTCATGATATACAGCTTTAGCGAAAAGTGGGCGTACATGGATTTGAACCATGGACCTCTTCCTTATCAGAGAAGCGCTCTAACCAACTGAGCTATACGCCCCTTAAATTATCTTAGTCAATTATTTGAACTTAGGACATATTAAATATATCCTAAATTCAAAATTATGACAATTGGTGCCGCGGGACAGATTTGAACTGTCGACACAAGGATTTTCAGTCCTTTGCTCTACCCCTGAGCTACCGCGGCTAACTAATTTGTTGCGGGAGTCGGATTCGAACCGACGACCTCCAGGTTATGGGCCTGGCGAGCTGCCAACTGCTCTATCCCGCTATAATTTACAAAATTGTTAAAATATATTTCATCTTATACTAATTTCAAAGATTCGCCCAGCATCCGCTGGGCGCCCGGCGGATGCCGGGCGAACCGACGACCTCCAGGTTATGGGCCTGGCGAGCTGCCAACTGCTCTATCCCGCTATAAAATTTTAACCACAACAAATTATTTTACAAAATATAAAATAATTTGTCGGAGTGCTGGGACTCGAAGGGGCGAAAGCCCCACACCGAGAAATTATTAATGAACAATTTTAATAAAAAATCATAAAATAAATTCTCGTATTGATTGTTTAGGTAATTCCTCCCCTGTCTTCTCCTGACCAACACCACAACAAATTATTTTACAAAATATAAAATAATTTGTCGGAGTGCTGGGACTCGAACCCAGGATCTCATGGTCCCAAACCATGCGCCTTAGCCAACTAGGCCACACTCCGTTTAAACAAAAAAGATTGGTTCTAAATTGTTTAGGACCAATCTTTTCTGTTTTTTTAATCAAAGAACGGTCCCATAAAACCGTCTGCCGAAATATCGGCTTACTTTTTTTGGGACTAACAGGCGCCAACTACACTAAAATTAATTTAGGCCTTTTTACAACCATATTAAAGGACTTTTATCCTGAATCAAAATAAATTCTGATCCGGTTCGTTTCATCTCATAAGACGCAAATCTTATAAGTAATATTGATATAATCAATAATTACAGAAACGTCGACAGTGAATAGAAGGATAATTAAAATTATCGATCTTAGACTCACATATCTCCCTAGAAAGGAGGTGATCCATCCACAGCTTCCGCTACGGATGCCTTGTTACGACTTCGTCCCTATCGCCAGCCCTACCTTCGTCCATGCTAGGCATGACCTTCGGGTATTGCCGACTCTCTTGACGTGACGGGCGGTGAGTACAAGACCCGAGAACGTATTCAACGCGTCATGGCTGATGCGCGTTTACTAGCGATTCCGACTTCATGGGGTCGAGTTGCAGACCCCAATCCGAACTGAGAGAAGTTTTGGGGGATTTGCTCCACCTTGCGGTTTGGCGTCCCGTTGTACTTCCCATTGTAGCACGTGTGTCGCCCTAGACGTAAGGACCATGCTGATTTGACGTCATCCCCACCTTCCTCCCACTTAAAGCGGGCAGTTTCTTGTGACATATAAAACACAAGATAGGGGTTGCGCTCGTTTCCCGACTTAACGGTACATCTCACGACACGAGCTGACGACAACCATGCAGCACCTGTTCAGCACCCTCGAAGGCTCTTCTGTTTCCAGAAGTCTGCAGCTGAATGTCAAGTCTAGGTGAGGTTCCTCGCTTATTGTCGAATTAAACCACATGCTCCACCGCTTGTGCGGGTCCCCGTCTATTCCTTTGAGTTTTAAGCTTGCGCTCGTACTCCCCAGGCGGGATGCTTAATGCGTTAGCTTAGGTAGACAACACTGAAAGGGTCGAAACTTCCAATGTTTAGCATCCATCGTTTACGGCGTGGACTACGGGGGTATCTAATCCCCTTCGCTCCCCACGCTTTCGTCCATGAGCGTCAGGCTCGTACTAGTAAGCTGCCTTCGCATTTGGTGTTCCTGCTGATATTAACGGATTTAACCCCTACACCAGCAATTCCGCTTACCTCTTCCGGCCTCTAGTCTGTCCATCTCTTCCGCGGTTCTGAGGTTGAGCCTCAGGATTTAACAGAAGATGCGACAAACCGCCTGCGGACGCTTTACGCCCAATAAATCCGGATAACGCTCGGGGCCCTCGTATTACCGCTGCTGCTGGCACGAGGTTAGCAGCCCCTTATTCATTAGGTACCGTCATTGATTCGTCCCTAATAAAAGTATTTTACACCCCGAAGGGCTTCTTCATACACGCGGCATTGCTCCTTCAGCCTTTCGGCCATTGAGGAAGATTCGTGACTGCAGCCTCCCGTAGGAGTCTGGGCAGTGTCTCAGTCCCAGTGAGACGGGCCATGCTCTCACACCCGCTACTCGTCATTGCCTTGGTGAGCTTTTACCTCACCAACAAGCTGATAAGCCATAGGCTTCTCCTGAAGCGCCGGAGCTTTAAGTGGGAATGACTTTTGTCCCCCCACTATTATCGAGTATTATTCCGGATTTCTCCGAGTTATTCTCGTCTTCAGGGTAAATTACCAATGTGTTACTCTCCCGTTTGCCATGCATATCCGAAGATACACATTCGACTTGCATGCCTTAGCCATGCCGCCAGCGTTCATCCTGAGCCAGGATCAAACTCTCTGAAAGTTTTTTACTTGGTTTACTTTCCAAGTTAAATATATGTTAGACATATATTTAAAAGCGTATTTGAAGATTTAATTCATCTACAATTGGTTGTTGTAAATGGCGCCTGTTAGCGCCAAAATTAAATTGTTAAAGACCCCTTTAAACCAAAAAACAGACCTTACAATCTGCTTAACCGTAAGTTAATCTATTTTTAAGTTGTTTTATCAGTTAAACATTGGCTTATAACTCAATATTTAAACGCTTTATCATATTAAATGATTTTTTTATTTATGTCAAGAGAAAACGTTAAAAATAAAGAATGGAAATTATAAAACAATAATTAATTTAATATTAGCTAAAATATTTCTAATAAAAAGCTAAGTTCAGCTAAATTATTTTCTTACAAACAAATAAATATTATACAAACATAATTTTAAACCATATTTTTACACAGATTTTACACAATTTATACTACAAAAACCATTTATAGACTCTATTATATTTTCCTTTTACACACAATTATATAAACTCTAATGATTTTAATAATACTATAATGCTAATACTATATATTTTAATGGCAAGCTACATCTAAAAACAAATAAATGCTATAATACAATTAAAATAAATTAATATTTAAAATATGCAAAAAATAGAATTTCCAGAAAATTTTCTTTGGGGAACATCCACCAGTGCTTATCAAATTGAAGGAGGAGCTAAAAATGATTGGAGTAAATGGGAAGTTTCTTCCAAAAGA
>Ga0256913_10000998_pt1 | contig 14690 bp, 12 predicted proteins | sample Axial_MatmetaG_FD_185970 | JGI IMG/M metagenome (GOLD analysis project Ga0256913, IMG submission 185970) | Deep-sea worm associated microbial mat communities from Axial Seamount, Juan de Fuca Ridge, Pacific Ocean - Axial_Mat | ecosystem: Environmental > Aquatic > Marine > Oceanic > Microbial...
CACTTTGTCGTACAGGAATATTTACTCCTCCTGCAAATACATTCAAATTGTTGATACCTGTTTTAAAAAGGCTGTCTTTCCGTACTTTGAAGTTCCCGTTCTTTATCGATATCTCATAAAAGTTCAGATTAAAAGGCAGGGCAAAGGATCTTTTTGTTGTATCTGACCGAATTCTGTTACTTCCCAATGTTACTGACCCGACGGGATCATTAATGTACAAAGACATGTTCTGTTTTTTCAGCTTTTGAAGTTTATGAGCTGATAAACCGTAAATCTGAATATCAGGAGTTTTTACATCAATTACGTCACCGTTATTTTTACCAAATACTTTCAACCCTTGTATCTCTAATTCATCATCAACATTAGCATAAGTTAATTCATCGTAACTGATCTCAAATCCGGGAATAGCTTTTGTTATATCAACAGCCCCTGTATTTAAATCTATCTCCTCAAAACCTATTTTTTTTGCAATATCGGAATACATTGTTGAATCCAGCAACAACCCTGTTAACATCAGGTTAACATCACTGGCCGTAATTAAAGTATCATTCTGATGATTGATCATGTAATAATTAAACTCACTGAAAGATAAAGTGTCGACACTGAAATTATTAAAAACCTTTATGATCTTATCTATTCCCTTTTTCTTTAAACTATCTTCACCTGCAATTCGTTTGTTCTTCTTGTTAAGAAAGCTTGTCAACTCAACCTTTGAAAGTTTTACTGAACTCAAATCTACTCCTCTTAACTCTCTTAGTTCATCCAGGCCGATATTGTTAAATGAAATTTCCGCAGCAATAAACTTTATCGTATTCTCTTCCTTCAAAAAACTAAGAGGAGACACTTTTATTCCTGAGATTATAAAATCCCTGTGGGCAGAATTGAACGTTGCTGAATCGATAACAAGATCATAGCCTGAAGCCAGCATCTTATGAACATTTCGAACTTTAAAACTAAATTCATCAGAATAAAGAAAACGATCTTTCCTCAAAGAATCATGATGAGTGCTGAACTTTTTCAAATTAATGGTAAAATCCACCTGCCCCGGATCAACACCAAGATCTAAACTGTTTGAGAATGTTATGGAACCGTAATGTATCTCAATATTATCGATATTAAAATACAGATCAGCAAAGGATTGATCATTATGTTTCAATGCTTCAAAAAAACCTTTCGGCTGAAAATCCATCTTGTTTTTGGTGCCATTCTCCAAAAGATGAAATTCGGGTTTATCAACATAAAAACGCTTTGCATCTATCTCCTGCTTAAATATGAGTGATGCCAGATCAAGGTTCTTTATGCTTATTTCATTAAAAGCAATCTCTTCAACCTTAAGGCTTTTTGATTCGTTCAGATAAAGATCTTCAAATTTCAGAGCCGGGTGAATAATTGTGATATTTCCGGGGATTAACCTTAAATGAAACTGATCAACATTCAAGGTTATCTTTCCGTTCGATCTTTCTGAAATGATTTTCCTGAGAGTATAACTTATTATGGCACTATGAAAAACAGCCAGCAATAAAAATACCACCAATACTACAAACAGTGTTATTTTACCGGCTTTTTTCACATATAAATATTTTTATAAATATAATCATAAAGTTTGAATACCCTGAAACATACTATCTATTCGAAGTATTCATAGGCATCAATAATATCCAGATATACTCCGTCAAATCCTGCATCTATGATCTTTTTCAGATATGAACTATCGTTGCCGTAAATTATACTTTGCCATTCCTTATTCCAGTACTCCACCTTGTAATTACCTTCCCACTCAGGATTTTCCTTTTTAAGCCATGAAGGCGGGTTTTTAACCCATTCATCATTCCAGTAATATCTGTAATCCTCCGCTTCACCTATCGACATATAACTGATAACAAGTCGCCTGCCACCATTAGCCTTTTGTTTTAACCTCTCTATCTCCCCTGCTGTAAATTCCGTTCCTTCATTGAAAAACAGATCCATTATCAAAAGATCAAAATTGGTTGCAACCACATTGGCTATAAATTCTTCTTTTGTTTGAAACGCTGACGGATTTATCAGGTAAAGAAAATTTGACACTTCATTCAATGCAAATATTTTACGATCATTTTCATTGTATATAGGAACAGGGTACGACGGAATATTGTCAAGTTCCCTGTGATCGGCTGCGAAAGAGACATAACCTGAATTCTCATTCTTCAGATAAGAATCTTCCATATTCGTATGGGTTGAACAATAATCGGTAACAAATATAACATTTCCTGTTTCTTTCGATCTGTCAAGAAAAGACATCAGGTAAGCAGTCTCTTCATGCGGAGTGGGTTTATCATCATTCTCATAGCCGTAAAATAAATCCTCTTGGCCAAGGCCGTCAATAGCATTCAGATATTCGGCGATCAACTCACCATCAGGCTCTCCGTTTGAAGCAATAAGCTTGATGCCATTTTGTGGTATTACAGCGAAACCTGGCTTCAAAACTTTTGCATAATCACTTATTCCGGTTACAAAACTCCTCATCTCATCCCTGAATGCTACGTCGTTATACTTATGCCCATCATCACTGCATGACATCAAGGATAGAACAATAAAAAAAATCAGACCGTTTCGTATATCCATAATTACCCTTTTATTAAGTAAACGGGGAAATAGTGCTATTATTACAAAAATAATAAATCTTACAGGCAGGATAGGATGCTGCCACAGTTTGCTCCAAAGCAAAATTAAAAACATTTCTCAATGGCACTCTTGTTAGTTTTTTATTTTACTTTGCCTATAATTAAATCCTTGATTCTTTTATGTTAAAAAATAAAAATTATTTACGCCCCATAATGTTCGTAGGCACGGGATCCGATGTTGGTAAATCGGTGATAAATGCCGGCTTTTGCCGCATTTTATTACAAGATGGTTTTTCTCCTGCCCCATTCAAAGCTCAAAACATGTCATTAAACAGTTATGCCACTCCCAACGGGCTGGAAATTGGAAGGGCACAAGCGGTACAGGCTGAGGCATGCGGAATTGAGTGTATGGCTGAGATGAACCCCGTTTTACTTAAACCAACATCCGACATGAAAGCACAAGTTATATTAAACGGCAAACCTGTAGGGACACAATCGGCATCAGAATATTTTAACAAAATAGACCGCTACAAACTTTTTAACGAAGCAATAAAGTCATTCAACACTCTTGCACAGAAATATAATCCCGTTGTAATCGAAGGGGCAGGAAGTATATCAGAACTTAACCTTCGCGACAAGGACATAACTAATATGCGGGTAGCCCTTAAAACGGGAGCAGCCACATTTTTGATAGCCGACATTGACAGAGGCGGGGTATTCGGCAGTATTTACGGTACAATAGAGCTGCTTACCCCCGAAGAAAGAAAGCTTATAAAAGGGATAATTATTAATAAATTCAGGGGTGATATAAATCTTTTTACTGATGGAAAACAAATACTTGAAAAGCTGACCGGTGTGCCGGTGATAGGAGTATTACCATATTTTAACGATATAATTATTGATGATGAAGATTCGGTTGCACTGAAAAAAAAGATTAAAAGAGAAAGCAGGAGCAGGATAGATATTGCAGTAGTCTTGTTAAGGCACATGTCGAACTTTACCGATTTTAATGTCTTGGAACTTATGCCGGAGGTAAACTTATTTTATAGCCATGATGAAGAGGAGGTACAAAATGCCGACATAGTGATAATCCCCGGCTCAAAAAACACGATTTCCGACCTGATGTATCTTAGGAAGACAGGTATGGCTAAAGCAATTCTCAAAGCTTATAAAAAAGGGAAATCCGTTTACGGGATATGTGGTGGTTATCAGATGATGGGCAAAGAGATACATGATCCGTTTCATGTTGAAAGTGATGTGGGGTACATACCCGGCCTCGGCATACTCCCGGTAAAAACAACACTCACGAAAGAAAAAATAACAAAACAATGCCATTTCTCTTTCAGGGACAAAACAGGATTGTGCAAAGGGTATGAAATACACATGGGCGAGACCGAAACCAATGATAACTCCCCACTTTGCAAAACTGATACAGGTTTTGACGGTTACTACCTCAATAACAAGGCTTGGGGAACTTACATACACGGTATATTCGATAATGCATTAGTGATAAACGAAATCTTGAAACAAGTACAGAATGTCCGAATAAAAGAATTCGATATTAAAAGCTTTAAAGACAGGCAGTACAACAAACTTGCAACATTGATCAGGAAAAATTCTGATATGGAGTACATATATAAAGTTCTTAAACCATGATATACGGACACGGAAACGATCGGTATAATCACCCACACATAATTGCCGACTTCAGTTCAAATGTATGGTTTCACGGCCCACCTGCAGGGCTCATCTCATTCTTGCAACAGAGTATCACGGCTATTGCAGACTATCCGCAGCCTGATCCTGTTACAATTGCTGAAAGACTTGCAAAGTTACACCGGTTAACACCCGACAACATTCTTGTAACAAGCGGTGCAACCGAAGCTTTTTATTTAATTGCACATCTCTTTAGCGGAGGGAAAAGCAAAATATATATACCTTCATTTGCCGAATATGAAGATGCCTGCCGTATATTCCAACACAGTGTTATTTTTGAAAGGATCCATCTCTTGTCACGGGCCTGTTCTGAAAACAACCAGGATTTAGTATGGTATGCAAACCCTAACAATCCCGACGGTATGGAAACCCCGGTTTTACAAACCGAGAAGATGTGCAAAGAATCTCCCGGTACTATTTTTATTACAGATGAAGCATACACCAACCTTTCGTTTTCGGCAAGAACGGCATTGCCGTTGATAGGCAGATACGACAACCTTGTAATTGTTCGTTCAATGACCAAACCGTTCTCAATACCAGGGATACGATTGGGATACATTGCAGCTTCGCAGAACATAATATCAAAACTCAAAAGTTTGAAAATGCCGTGGAGCGTAAGTACCACTGCAATAAATGCGGCTGAGTACCTGATCAATAATTACGACCGGCTGCTGCCAAGCAAAACGGATATTTTAAAACAAAGCAAAGAATTGCAAAGTAAAATAAATTTAATATCCGGATATAAAACGGTTCAATCAAATTGCAACTTTTTCCTGGTAAAACAAAACAGGGGAAAAAGCAGTGAACTGAAACAGTACCTCATTGAACAACACAATATTCTTATCCGTGATGCCTCGAACTTTCGCGGACTTGACGATAGTTATTTCAGGGTCTCAGTGCAAAACAATGAAAATAATAAAAAACTAACTGATGCACTAAGGTTATGGAATATTCGTTAATTATCCCTTTGCTCACCGGTTTTATAACCGACATCTTTATAGGTGACCCTTATCGATTGCCCCACCCTGTCAGATGGTTCGGTATGGCAATATTTATTTGTGAAAAAAAACTGAACAAAGGCAAAAACAGAATGATAAAAGGGGCTGTTTCCGCAATATCTCTTATTTTGATCGTTTACATGTTGTTTTACCTCATTGAAAGGCTATTGAATAATTATCCCTCGGCATATCTAATATTTTCATCATTATTCGTTTTTTACGGGTTTGCAGGCAGGAGCCTGATAACTGAAGCTTTGAAAACAGAAAAGGCATTATCTGAAAAAGGATTGAATGCTGCACGCCGGCAATTATCATGCATTGTTGGACGCGACACTTCAAACCTTTCAGCCGGACAAATCAGGGCCGCCGTTCTTGAAACCCTTGCCGAAAACCTTTCCGACGGGGTAGTTGCCCCAATGTTTTATTATTTTATAGGAGGTGTGCCGCTAATGATGGCATATAAAATGGTCAATACCCTCGATTCGATGATCGGCTATAAAAATAGCCGTTACATAAAGTTCGGTATGTTTGCCGCCCGCATTGATGATATTTTCAATTTCGTTCCTGCACGTATTACAGCATTGCTAATGGTATTAAGCACATTTAGAAAACGGGGGGTGCAATTTATATTTAAATATGGGCACAAAAATCCAAGCCCCAATGCCGGATATCCGGAAGCTGCCCTGGCAGGGATACTTAACTGTCGGCTTGGAGGCCCTAACATTTATCATGGTATACATATTAATAAACCATACATTGGCATCAATGAAAGAGATATAACATCAGAAGATATTCGTGTTGCATGTTTGATAAATTTTTCTGTTTCCGTTTTGCTCCTAATGTTGGAAATAGCCTTTTTTATAATTATGTGAAACTGTAAACTCCAGCATTTCTCCATGCCGGATATTCAGGCTGAATGCCCTACAGGGCCCCACACTTTCAATAAGCGAATAAAAGGCACGGATAACCCCGGCATGGGTTACTACCAACAAATTACCGCCAGTATATTCCATACTTAAACGATAAATAAAACTATCGACCCTTTTTAGCAGATCGGTATAAGCCTCTCCGCCTGGGCACCTTACATTAACATAGTCGTTAAACCAAAGCTTAGCCATGTTGCTTTTCGAGATGTCATTCCATTTTTGCATCTCCCAATTACCAAAATTCAGCTCCATCAACGCACGGTCATAACTAACTTCTACACCGTAAGGGGCAATATCACCGGCAAGTACGGCACATCGTTTCAATGGGCTGGAAAAGATTCTTGTAACTTCAATTCCTGTCAACAATGACCTGATTTTCTCCAACTCGTGATCATAACTGTCGGCAAGTCCCACATCCGTCTGTCCGTAACAAACTCCCGACGGGATGTCAACACTGGTATGACGAAGCAGGAGAAGTTTCATAAAACATTAATAATTGAATAATTACAACAACACATTGGCAAGATTGTTTTGGGCATGAATAAAAAATCTACGCAAAAGGAAAATGCATTCATCTACTATTAGCCTTAGGCCGTAAGTCACTTATAAAAAACTAAACTGCCAGTAGTAAAACCATGTAAACTACAATTTCAGAAAGTTGTTGCAATGCTCCCAGTACATCTCCAGTATAGCCTCCTATATGTTTTGTTACGTAATATCTAAAATAAAGGAAGAGGGATACCAAAGCGGCCATAATCAAAAGCACTTTGAACGGCGACAACAACACCAATGGGGCTAACCCGAAAAATAACGCTATAACAAATGTGCCAGCAGAGCCCCTATGGCCTATCGGTTTCGATTTGCTTTTATCCGATGCAGAGACATACTTTGATGTATATATAAAAAATACGGCAGACAACCTGCTAACAGGATGGGCCACAAATAAAGCAATGTGGATAAAAGAAAGCCCTAAATCAGATAACAATACAAATTTTGCAAGCAACATCATTATCAGTCCGACTGCTCCGTAGGTACCTATGCGGCTGTCTTTCATTATTTCAAGAATTCGCTTCTGGGTGTAACCTCCTCCGAAACCGTCGCAAAAGTCGGCAAATGCATCTTCATGAAATGCCCCTGTTACAAGTGCCTGAGAAACCATACTTAATACAACTGCAACATCAACCGGTAATACTTGTGATGCGCCCCAAAATGCCAAAGCACCAGTTCCACCTACAATATATCCAATAAATGGAAAGAAACGTGTAGCCCTGTTCAAGTTGTCAGGAGAAAACCCGGTACTCCGCGGAACGGGAAGGCGCGTATAAAACATTAATGCTGTAAATAACAATTTCATTGCCACATATTATTTAGCCGACACCCCGGCCTCCTCAAAACTTGCCATCTCGTTAAGAAAAAGAACTGCCGATTTTACCAAAGGGTAGATAACAGCAGCTCCCGTACCTTCACCAAGCCGCATTCCAAGGTCTGCCACAGGTTCTGCTTTCAAGTGTTCAAGCATGGCACGGTGCGCCTTCTCGTCAGAAACGTGGGTGAATATACAGTTATTTATAACTGTTTTATCCATTTCATAGGCAGCAAGAAGGGCTGCTGTTGCAATGAAGCCGTCGGTGAGGATTACCATACCGTTCTCTTTGGCCTGAAGGTAAGCCCCTGTCATCATTGCTATTTCAAAACCACCGAATGTTCTCAAAATTTCCAAAGGGGTATCAGGGTTGTATAGCAAAGTTGCCCTCTTTAATATCCTGGCTTTATTCCTCACTCCTTCATCGTCAAGACCTGTTCCGCGGCCTGTACATTCCTCAATGGGCAGCCCGGTAAATTTATGCAACAGCAACGATGCCGAAGAAGTATTCCCTATCCCCATCTCTCCGAAACTTATTATATTACTTCCTTTGTGAAACTCCAAGGCCACCAGTTCCCTGCCTTTATCAATGGCACGTAGGCATTGTTTTTGGGTCATTGCAGGACTTTTAAGGATGTTTTTTGTCCCTTTTGCAATTTTAGCATTTATTAATCCTTCGGCTTCGGAGAAATTAAAATCTACCCCGGCATCAACTACTTTCAGGCCGATATTGTGTTGACGGCAAAATACATTGACTGCTGCCCCGCCCTTAAGAAAATTAATTACCATTTGTGCAGTAACCTCTTTAGGGTAAGGACTAACTCCCTCATCTGCTAAACCGTGATCGCCGGCAAAAACAATATGTACCGGTTTTATTAGTTCAGGAGTTAGCGTTTTTTGTATCAGTCCTGTTTTTAACGCAATTTGTTCAAGTTTACCGAGTGCACCTATTGGTTTTGTTTTAAGATTTATTTTTTGTACCAGTTGTTCTTTTAGTGTCATTATATAATAAATAAGATGTTAAAATTCAATGCCTTCTCGAGCTGATATTCCTTGATCGAAAGGATGTTTAATTTTATCTATTTCACTTACATAATCGGCAATCCCTGTAAGCTTTCCAGTTGCCCCCCTACCGGTAAGGACAAGCTCAAGGTTAGACGGTTTTTTTCTTATAAAATCAAGGACAATCTCCTCCTCTATAAAACCGTCACGGACCGAAATAAGAATTTCATCAAGCACCAATAAATCAAATGTTTCTTTTTTAATCAGGTCATTGATCATATTTAATGCTTCCCTTGTTTTCTCTGCATGCCTTTTTAATGAAACACCAGGGGTGAAATCCGGGTGGCTACATGCACAAACCCGGATTACGGCACCCAACTTTTTCAATATTTCGGTTTCGGTATTGACAAAGCTATCCCCCTTGTTGAAATTTGCATATAAAATCTTGAATCCATGGGCAATTGCCCTCACAGCCAATCCAACCGCAGCTGATGTTTTGCCTTTGCCTTTTCCTGTATAAATATGCACCAGCCCTTTTTTCATTTTCCGTAAATTTTGTTTTTTATATATTCAAAAGCATTGACAAAAGAGTTAACTGTTGCCGAACATGCAATATCAGAATCGATTATGAATATCTTTTTATTTATCGTTGCATTTAGCTCCGGATAGCTATTCCAAATCTCTTTTTCTTTATCCCCAATAATCCCCATGGTTGAAATAAAAATCACATCGGGGTTACGTGTAAGAACGGCTTCACGGGAAATTGAACCTTCTTTCATGTCAAAAGCTATATTCTCACATCCCGCAAACAGGATGTAATCGTTCATAAAGGTACCAGGGATCACAGAATAAAGAGGATCTGCCCCGATCTGGAAAAAGAACTTAAGCTTTGAGGTTAATGCAGGCACTGTTTTGCGGATACTGTCAATCCTGTAAAGAGCATGTTTCACTATCTCCTTGGCTTTCTCCTCTCTTCCGGTGATTCTGCCAATCAAGATAAGATCATCACACATCTGCCTGTACGATGACGGGTTTTTAAACACATAAACCTTAATCCCTTCATTCATTAAGGTTTTAATATAGCTTTTTGAAGTAAGCCCGCCGGCAAATACCACATCAGGCTTTAACAATAACACTTTCTCCATATTAACGTTCATAGCACTGCCCACAATCAGTTTTTTATTGTCTTTAGCTATATTGCAATACGATGTTGCCCCAACAATATTCTTAGTCAGTCCCAATGCCACAAGTTCTTTTGTCAATGACGGAACAAGAGAAACGATATGAAATCTGTTTTTTTTCGTTTCCTCTTTATTGCTTCTATTGCCACAGGAGAATAGCGCGACAGAGACAAAAAATATGAAAAAAAAACGTTTTATCACCATTTTATTTAACCTTAACAGGTATTCCCGAAATCATCAGATAAACATCATCAGACAGATTGGCTATATACTGATTTATAAACCCCTGAAGGTCTGCAAATTTTCGGGACACCTCATTGGAACCATGAATCCCCATTCCCAGTTCATTACTAATAACTATAATAGTACAATTATTTTTAAAAAACCTTTCCAGAATAATTTTAGCCGTGTTTAATGATTTTTCAAACATATATCCGCTATCATGAAAAATATTAGTTAGCCAAAGTGTAATGCAATCGACAACAACAATATTTCCAGAAAGTTTTAAAGTGTCAATATGTATATCCTCTTCGATGGTTTCCCATTCTGCCCCCCTTTCGTCACGATGCTTTTGTATGCGCATACGAAAATCTTCGTCCCAAATACGGGCAGTAGCAATATAAACTGGCTTGTCTGACAGTTGCCTTGCCAGTTTCATGGCAAAACTACTTTTACCCGATCGTGTACCACCGGTAATAAATATAATTTGTTGCATATATCGCTTTATTGAACAAACATCCTTCATGTAAATTTATATCACGGTGCCACTATGCCAAATATTTTACAATACGGCAAATTTTGGTGCCGGCACCGAATACTTACGTATCTGGTAAAACCGGCTTTGACAACAGTTATTATTTCGGGATAATTATAACAATATTTTATTTCGTGGAAAGTAATATAAACGGAGATATCCCTGTTTTATACTCTTTTATTAATTTTCCGGCAGGGCTGTAAGTTCTCATTGCACCAGATGCCGTAGTACTTTCGGAAACAAAACAAATAATATTATCACTCTCAGGATCAATAGCAATTCCATTTAGACCCAGAATATCCGAAACAACCGGGGAAGCAGCAAAACTGCCACCGGCGACATCAAACTCTTCAACAGTTCCAATAAGTTGCCAGTTAGCATCATAAGCACTTGCCATTACATAAAGTTTCGATTTGTCCTTATTAAATGCCATTATATTGACATAAGATGATGACACATTTTCTTTTTCATAAATCTTTTCAAGCTTATCAACGGAGGTATTAATGTAGCCTATCCCTGTTTTTGTACTAAAGTCACTATATGTACTTATTAATGATACGTATAGATTGTCGTTATCATCTTTTACAAAATATGAGGATACCGCTGGAGTAACTATGTAGCCGATGCTTTCATCCGAAAGGTTAATCACAGCAACACTATCTTTGTAGTTCAATGCGGCATAAAGCTTGCCATTGACTATAGCCAAGCCTTCCGGGCCGCCGGGCAGGGCTATCTTCCCCTCAACCTTTTTTGTTGTCAGATTAAATTTGGTAATATACGACAATGACTCATCAGTCCAGATGTCACCACCCCAGCATGAGACATAGAGCATATTTCCGTCCTCAACACAATAACGAGGTTTTACCAAATCAGTTGATGTAACACCATTTGATGTTTGTTCGAATGTTTTAGCATCAACCCAAAATATCTGGTCCACATTGTTTCCCATAAAATATATTTTGTCATTTACCTGACGGGCATACTGAGGATTCGATGTCATTGCAACACCATTTACACCTTCGTAAAACTTATTGGTAACAGTATCCTTTTCTGTGTCATAGGCCGAGACACTCCCTTTATCACCACTATAACTCCCGTAATTTATTATATAATTTTCCCCTTTTTCTGTCGGAGTTACCGTGGTATCATCTTTACAAGACTGAAAAAATAGCGTTATGCCCAACGCTAACATTAATAAAATTTTTGTTTTCATAATTTAAAAGTTTAGTTTGTAATTAGATTAATTTAATAAATATGATAACGAGCACCTGAATGCAATACGTGGCATAGCATAATTCCAGGATGAATAGTAGTTGATGTTAAAAACATTATCGACATCAAATACCAATTTGAAATTATGTTTTTTTTTAAAACTAAATTTTCGGTCAGTTGAAATGTTAACAAGGGCATAACCGTCAAGGATATTATATGGCTCCTCATTTGTGTATTGCCACGACACTCCGTTCACATCGAGATAAAAGCCCCAGTTATTAACATTATACTGTGAATAAAGTGTAACTGTATGGAACGGCACATACTCGAGCTGGCGATTAATAGCTGACGATGCATTTTTTGATTCAGACCTCTCAGCACTATTAAGCGTATAATTTAACCCAAATAAAATATATGACCGTCTAAGCTCTATCTTAATGTTTGTTTGTAACTCAATCCCCATACTTATTACATTTTGCACATTCTCAGCAGTCCAGTATGCCCCTGAATTTTTCCATAAAATCCAATCCTCAATAGCCATATAAAAAGCATTCAATAAAACATTCAGGGAAACTCTGTTTTTATATAAAGAGTATTTGCCCCCAATCTCATAATTAATACCATTTTCCGGATTCAAGTCAGGATTACCTCCCGGCACCCAATACCTGTCGTTAAAAGTAGGAACCCTGTAACTCTTGGCCACATTGCCTGTCAATACAATTCTTGAACTTTCCCTTAACATTACCGGATACGATACACCCAAAGCAGGAGTGAAAGGGACAGTAAAGTCTGTAACAAATCCTTTACGCATATTAAAGCTCACTTTAAGCTTTGAAAAGAAAGTATGCAAATATGAAGCATGTAAGTCCGTTTGATACTGCAGTACATCATTTATTTCGTAAGCATATACATTTGGAGAAATAACCTCAAATTTATAACCACATTTTATCATTCCGTTTTTATAAACAGGATATTCAATATTTCCTTCCGTTATAAAACGCTGTGTCTGTATAGGGTCATTTGTATTGTTATAAATAGAGTTATCAAACACATAACCTGCACCTAAATATCTTTTCAACTTTTTGCCTTTATTAGTATAATAACTCCAGATGCGTATATGCTTATCTTCCAATTCCTCCTTTTTCCATGGTTGTTTTAGGTTGGTAGCCATGTTTTGCTGTATCTGATGCCAATCATCCTCAAGCCATATCATAAAGCGCCAGAACCTTTGGTTGTGGAACCTGTATCCAAATTCCTGCATGACTCCTTTGTTATTTATTGCTGCATTTTGCTGCCTATCTTTAATTCGTACCATTTCTCCTGTATCAAAATCTTTTACGGGAGGATGAAGAAAGGTGAAATTATTTCTTTTATAGAAATAGTAGAACTTTGTAACCGAATCAAACTTAGCATTTCCTGCATACACTTTAGCTCCGTAAAATTGCTCGTCGAAAGAAGAAATAGATATTTTACTATTAACAGATACCCCATCAACCCACTTCAACTGACTACTCAGATTCAAACTGCCTCCTATACTTCCCGACCCGTTAACTACACTGGCACTTCCATACTGTAACATCAACTCTTCAAAAAAGTAAGTGGGAATATTTGCAAGATTTGAACTCCCCAACGTTAGTGAGTTTAAATTTATTCCACCCACATTCACTGAGGTATGATTGGGGGATGTCCCCCTAAAACGTATTGTACTTAATGAACCTGCATTTGACTTTATTGGGATTGCCGTAAAATGTTTTAAAAGCTTCTCAATTGACCTGTCATTTACTTTAGCAATCTGATCATGGTCCAAGTACAAGATCTTTGCTCCTGCCTGGAATCGTTTTGCACAACTCACCACTTTAACTTCCTTTAGCTTAATACTATCTTTAAAAGAGCTATTAAAAGCAAAAGCAACCTGCCCGACACTTGTAAGTGTCAGGAAAATAAAAATAACGACAATCAAAAGTCTGTTTTTTCCGGTCATATCGCTGCGGCCTTAACCCCGAGGCCATTTTAAATTAAACATCCTCTTTGGCAGGTCTTCCGGCTCACCTCACTTTTTCAGGCCTTCCCGCCCCGGAGTTATCGGGACAGTGGCGGGGATTGAAAAAGCATCTTCCGCTGTTTTACGGAACAAGGCTTACGGCTGCGGGTACAGCTCCTGATTTTAACAGGATTCCCTTTTCATCCGGATCAGAATGTTCTTTTTCATCTAATGCCGGACACCAAAGCTGTTGCAAATATACATTAAGATTTGTGAAATAAAAACAAAATCAAAGGGCAAACATTCCATAATGTTTGCCCTTTAAAAGATTTTTTGCTTTTTCTTATTTGCCTCCTGCACTATTAACGTCTAAGTTTATTGCATTCTTAAGCTTATCTGTAACCGGTGAAAATCCGTCAGAATCATAAATGATACGTCCCTGACCGTTTTCTATCCAGAATCCTGTTTCATTTCCGTAATTATCAATCACAAAATTTGCAAAATATATATCCTTGATACCTTCTTCGGTCCATTTACCCGAAAATATCATTACTACTTTCGCTTTACTACCGTCGGTACTTTTAGCTTGAACCTCTGCAAATACAGAAAACTCATCATTCTCTCCAACCACAAATGCACCTAATCCTGTTCCTGTTTCGGGATAATTATCGTAATTCATCGAGATAGTCAAATCCTTATTGTTCTGGTCATAAAACGTTACAATAAAATCATTGTATTTATGCCCCGGAATATCACTATCAATATTACTGTTTACCAAAACAAAAGGTGAAATCAGATATGAATTCTGAATAACCGGTGGATTAGCTCCACCATTGATAGGCATTCCCATATCTTTTATAATAGTTAAAATACTATCAGGGACCAGATTGGTAATATCATCAGTCAATCCTTCTTCATTGACCAAGTCATCTTTACAACTATTGAATAACACAGTTG
>Ga0256913_10000999_pt1 | contig 14686 bp, 31 predicted proteins | sample Axial_MatmetaG_FD_185970 | JGI IMG/M metagenome (GOLD analysis project Ga0256913, IMG submission 185970) | Deep-sea worm associated microbial mat communities from Axial Seamount, Juan de Fuca Ridge, Pacific Ocean - Axial_Mat | ecosystem: Environmental > Aquatic > Marine > Oceanic > Microbial...
TGATTTACTCTCTATAAGTAAAGTAGAATACAGTGTCCTATTAGATGGTGATGAAACATATTTGTGTGCTTATGATTCTAGATCATCAACAGAAACACGAACAGAAATATTGTAGATAAAAAAAGGAAAAAAACATGAAAAAAATAATATTAACAATGTTGTTATTTGTAACAACAGTTTTAAATTCTACAGAAATATATGACATTATATCTGAAGAATCAGGTCAAAATATGCATGCCGAAGTAACAGAAAATAATTCAGATATAAGAATGTATATGTATGGGGAAGACGATGTAAACCCAAGTGTATACTATATACAAAAAAGAGGTAATAGTGACTATGACGAATGGAATGATAGATTACTAGAGTCAGGTTCTCAAAACTTAGAAGACTATTACTACTACAAATAAAAAATATGCCATATAAACATATTGAATATCTTATACCAAAAAAAATAGGTAAAGATAAAAGAATTAAATTAACTAATTCTCAAAAAAATGAAATATATATGTTGTACAACTATTATGGAGCATATTCTCAAAGAGAATTAGCAAAAATGTTTGGTGTATCTAGAAGATTAATTACATTTGTAATTGAACCAAACAGACTTAAAAAAAATTATGAACAAAGACTTGAAAGAGGAGGTTCAAAAATATATTATGATAAAGATAAACATACTGTAGCTATGAGAACACATAGGAACCACAAGCAAGAATTGTATTTAAATAATGAGCTAATAAAAAAGGAAAACAATGAGTGAAACAACAGACAAAAAGAATCATGGAATAGAATGGGATGGTGTAACTAAGGATAGTCTAGATATGTTATCTAACGAACAAAAACGCATATTAGAATTAGCTAATTTGTTATTAAAAACAAATGATGACAAAATAATTATTGCATTAATGACAAAATTCGATAAAGATGATTTTGTTAAAACGCTTAGAGGACTTAAAACCTCAATTGATTTAGCTAAATGGATTGATATTTCTTTCACTGAAGAAGAAATTATATTCTTGTTAGCAATTGAAAGAGCAAATATAGTGACAAAAGAAATATTTAACACTTAAAAAAAAAAGGAAAACAATGAATGAATTGCAAAAGCATAAAATAGAAAAATTTCTAATAAAACATGATGTTATTATAAGTGCAGGATTGTTATTGTTATCTGGTTTAATTTCTGTTGCTGGAATACTTTATATATTGAGTTAAAAAATATATAAACAGTAAGGATTATTTTAGTATCATAATGAACTAAAATAAAAAAAAAGGATAAATATGTTTGGAGATTATGGAATACCAGATCAAGATGGAATGGGATCATACAGTTTAAGTGGAACTTTGGTTGGTAACTATGAAGGAACTGTACCATTCACTGATAGTGAAAAATCATTAAGTATCAGATTAAAAATATATGATTTTTTAATAAAGTACCATAAAAGCAGGTCAATAAAAGATGAATATATTTTAGAGAAAAAAAACATATTCAATGATAAGAAAAAAAATATAGTATATTCATTAACTGACTTAGGGTTTGAAACATACAAAGTTATGTTTGAAACTGGATTAAGTAAAAAATATATAGAAAAAGAAAATTGTGAGAACAATAATATACAATAGTGAAGATTTACTTTCATTCTACAAGAAAGTTGGCAATAGGAAAATTGCCATTATAGTTGGTATAAATAGTATATGAAACACTGCCGATAATAATATTGGACGATTGGATTTCTTTTATATTTCTAGGAATCTTAATACAATTGGAGGTAAAAAAATGAAAACACTAGAAGAAAAAATAGATTATTATAATTATTTAAATAGTTATTTAAGATGGTTGAAAACAAAAAGGGAAGATTTAAGCCCTTGTCAAGCAATAGATTGTACAAAATATGCGGCAGTTACAAAGTTTGAACCCGTAAGAACTGCTCTAGAAAAACTTATTTTAGATATAGAAACTGAAATGCAACGATTAAATAAGGAAGGATAGAAAGGTGAGAACAGTAGTATACAATAGTGAAGATTTATTTTCGTTCCATAAGAAAGTTGACGGTAGAAAAATTGCCATTGTAGTTGATACGAGTGGTCAAGAAGTAAATGTAGTCTTTCCTGAGAACGAAACAGAGGATCGTATCTTCGACTACGGTGACTGGCTAGACTTAGAATATTTTAAGGAATAAATTATGAGTAAATATTATATAGAGGTAGAGATAAAGGGTGCAGATATATGGTTTCAAGATCTTATACTTGGACCTGTAGATAATATAAAGTTACATAAATGTAACGATGTAGTTAAACAAGCAATAGAGCTTAAAGAAGCTGGTTTTACAGCTGAAGAAGTATTTAAACTGCTTAGGAAATTAGAAGAGTAAATTATAAAAATTAAATAGAACTATTTTAAGGAAGCTAAAGATGCAGTTACCAAGTAAAGAATTATTAAGTGCAGTGTTAAACAACTCACATATACACACAAGTGGAAATTTAGTAAATAATTTAATTCATTACGGTTGTATTTATGGAAATCCTCCTGATGATTATTTTGATACTGTAGAAGTTATCAATATCTATGAGTTAGCTCATAAATGTAAAGAGTGGGCATTAAGCAAAGGACATACACTTAATGTTCAAATGTCAGATGATACAACACTAGTATATATAGGCTCTATAGGTAAAGATATAGAAGCTGATACTGAGCCAGAAGCTATATTCTTGGCTTGTGAATTGATATTAGAACAGGAACCTAAAGATGATTAGTAATAAACTATTAAGTAAAGTGTTAAAAACTGAGCTTATGGGATATGAAGTATTAGAAAGTGCATTAGATAAACATAATCTTTATCACATTAATTATTATATTAAAGGTATGACTAAAGGTTATTTTATCAATATCTATGAGTTAGCTCACAAATGTAAAGAGTGGGCTAGGGATATAGGATTTACATTTAAAATAGAGTTTTCTAAAAGAGGTGTTAGCCTTATGTTTTATGGTGATATTAAAAACCCATACAATGTGGCGGATACTGAGCCAGAAGCTATATTCAAGGCTTGTGAGTGGATATTAAAACAGGAGCCTAAAAATGATTAGTGAAGAATTACTAAGTGGAGTGCTAAATATTGATGATATACATGATAACTATGAGATAATGAATGACATATTATTTTATAATATAGATTGTACAGACGAAGAAGATATAAATGCTTATGAAAGTAGAGAAATTAATATATATGAACTAGCTCACAAATGCAAAAAGTGGGCATTTGGTTTAGGGTATATAATTGATAGTGCTTTTGTACCAAAAGGAAATTTCACATCAAGCTATGTAATGGTTCGAAACCATACACAATCAATAAATGAATATGAGTATAGAGTTAATGCAGATACAGAACCAGAATCTATATTCTTGGCTTGTGAGTGGATATTAAAACAGAAGAAAGAAGATGACTAAACAAGAACTACAAATAGCAGAACTACAAAGCTTATGTTCCAGGACTCTTGAAGTTTTAGAAGAAGAAAAATTCTTTGATAAGACAATGGAAGGAGAAGTTTGGTACTCCTCATTGTATAGAGACTTAAAAAAAGCTAGAGATGGCAAGGAGTTTAAGATGTTTATAAACATAGTAAAAGAGTTAAATAAACAAAAATATATGGATTAGTATTAAAAAATACACAAGAATAGGAGGATAAGATGATAAAAATTAATAAGTTTAATGCTGAAATTTCAGCATTGTATAAAAAAATAAAAAACCATAACACATCTATATATGAAAAAATAAGCAAAATAAAAAATGAAAAAAGAGAATTTATATTTAAGAATAAACTATATTATACAGACTTATCAGAATTTGATGGTAAGAGCCTATCACATATTGTAGCTTTAGATAGTGATGGGCAAGAAATTTATTTACCTACTGATGAAATTGTGGAAATAGAAAATGGTAAGCTATGTTGTAGTAGTTTTAATGGTGGGATTGTTGAATGGGACAGTGAAGAAAATTCATATTGTAAGTCTTATTACGGTAAAAGTAAGAAATTAGATATTTTAGGTTTCATTGATATTATTATTGATGATGATTGAAACAGGCAGAAGCCGAGAAGTATCGAATGAATGATTTAAATTTATCACTTACTTAACACATAAAGGATTAAAATGAATAGTGTATTATGGATTTTAATATCTTATATAAAAGATAATGAGTTAAGGAGAGTTGTTACTGATGTCAATGCCGACTCTAATATCGGACAGAATTATATATACTGGAATGAACCAGGTATCAAAAAAATATATGAAAATATATTCAAAGAGGCAGAAGTTGAATGTGACTTTATAGTTAAAGTTGAAGATTTAAATGGAAAAATATAGGAGATTAAAATGAGTAAATTTAACAGAGGACATGGAATGCACAAAATACAAGCAGATTGTGGTCCAAGTGTAAAAGATTTAAAACTAGATTTAGCTGAATTAAAAGAAGCTACAAAATTAGTATTAGAATTAATAGAAGGTGGATATATTAATTATGATATTCAAGATAGACTTTTAGGTAGTCTATATTTAAGACAAAGAAATCTTAAACAAACACTAAAAAATGTTAAAGCAAGAAAGAAAGGATAAAGATGACTAACACCTTAGATGATATACTGGCAGTTATGCTACAAACATTATTAGGATTTATAGTTGGAGCAACGATGGCTTTAGTATACTTTGGTGTAACAGACTTTAAAACAACAGATAGAGACTTTATAAAAGCTATAGATAATAATATGACTTTAAAAGAATACTTTTATTATGTAGATGAAGATACATATAAATTACACTACACAGATTGGAAACAATTTGAAAGTGTAAAACAAAGGAAATAATTATGAAAATTAAATTATCAAGAATACTGGCAATTTTAGTTATTATGCAATTTGTATATACAGTAGGTCTTACAAAAAACTGGTGGATCAGTCCACTTGGGTTCCCATTAACACACGAAGATCTCATACTTACATTAAATTTAATGACTTGGTTTATAGTATCAACAATAGAAAATTGCAATAAGAGAACCATGAAATGAAATGCTTAAACAATATAAAAAATAACTTAAACAGAGTAGACAATTTTGCAATACTCGTATTTAATATATTCACATTAGGTATTATGATTTCAATGTGTATATTTCTAATTATTCAATTCATAGAATGGAGCTTTAGTTATGCTTCATTAAGAATGATACTACTAGTAATTATAGCATCATTTATTGTATGCAAAATAAATAGTATGGCTATTGAAAAAAACAATAACGACTAGAGAAGATGCAATAAGAGAACCACGAAATGAAATTAGTGAACTTATCGGAACTAGAGAATACTGTAAATACTGTGGTAGTAGAATGAATGTAAAGGTAAATAATGAAAAATGTAACTATAGATGAAAACTATAAAGGTGTTATAAAGAGAAACAACCAGTTTGAGTTTGATGGTGACTTAATAGTAGACGGTGACGTAATAATTAAAATAAACCTTATAGTAAATGGAAACCAAACAGTTAAGGGCAATCAGATAGTTGAAGGAAACCAAATAGTCAATGGTAAACAAATAATTGAAGGGCACCAAGTCGTTGAAGGTTGGCAAATAATTAAAGATAGTCAAACGATCAATGGTATCCAAACAATTAAAGATGAACAAGTAGTTAAAGGTAGTCAAGTAGTCAAATGCAATCAAACTGTTGAAGGCAGCCAAGTAATCAAACGCGATCAAACAATTAAAGGCAGCCAAGTAGTTAAAGGTGATCAAGTAATTGAATACAGTCAAACTGTTGAAAAAGATCAAACAGTTATAGGCGATCAAATAGTTGAAGGTCTCCAAGTAATTATAGGGGAAAGTGAAATTTTAGGTTTTAAAACCAAATTTTCTTTATCACTCATTCAAGATAAATACAGACTTTATTTTATGAGCGATTTAATAAAAATTGGGTGTAGAATACACTCTCCTGAAGAATGGACTAACTTTACGGATGCCCAAATTGATAGCATGGATAAGGGTGCTTTAGAATGGTGGAGTAAGTGGAAAAAATTTGTTTTATCAACACATTCTAATTTAGTTGAAATTTATGGTAACTAAAGGAAATTATATGAAATGTTTAAACAATATAAAGTACAAAATGGTTACAAAAAAGAAAATGAAATCTATAATAAAAAAAATAGAAAAAGGTGATGGTTGTGCTTATCAACTATCTGCAGTTGAAAAAAATCTTATCGCATATATTGCAAAACTAGAATCAAGAATTGAAAAACTTGAGGATGAAACAAACTTTAAATAAGCTTATTAGAAATAAAAAAACTAAATAAAAGGAAGTAAAATGTTAGCTGGAGAAATAATAGAAGTAAGTAAGTATAAGAGATTTTCCATCTCGGAAAAAAGGGAGTTTATTGCTATGACAAGTAATAATAAATTTCTTTGCTGGAACGATGATAAAACATGTGCAATAGCTTGGGAGTATGGTAGAGAAACAGACCAACTCAAAGAACTAAAAGAGTGTGAAGTTCTTGGTGCTAGATTTGAATGTAAAAGTAGTCGCAGTGAATGGGGAGATATTGGAGAACCTGGACCATTATGGCTTGATGGAACAGAATACCGTATCAAAGATGGTATAACCCCAGAACAGTTTAAGAAACACCCTAAAGAAATCATAGCTTGGTGGGACGGAGCTGAGATTGAATACCTAAGTAGTATTGATGATACATGGAAAAGCCCATTAGATAATGAACCTACTTGGGGTGTAAATAATACATACAGAATTAAAGAAATTAAAACTGTATATGAATGGATATACCAAAAATATGATAAAGGCTCTTGGTGCATAGATCAAGTATTACGAACAGAAAAAGAGGCTACTAACCATTTTGGTTTTGTTAAACATAAGAAAACTGGTAGAAGTTTTGAAATATAAAAGAAACAATAATGAGTGATTTTAAATGCAAAACTTGTGATTTTAATGAAGGGAATTACAGTATAATAAAAAAAGATAAATGGTTAGGAACAAGACCAGATATACCTAAGAAATTTTTATATAGTAGAGAATTTTCTTTAGGTACTGATTGGTATCCTAAAACCGATTTACTTGAAATATCTTGTAAAAGATGTAGCTATAAAACATGGGAAAAAATATTTAAATAAGAATTATATAAATAAAAATAATGTATACTTATGGTCTTACATTATTAAGAACCACAATAAAAAGGTTGCAGTAAATTCTGCATGGTAAATAAAATCATTTTACCTTTAACTAGAGAGCAAACAGCAAACAACAAATTATGACTCAACTTTTAATTGAACATCACAACTGCTCTCTGCAATATGACGATAGTAGCTCAGCCTGGTAGGGCACCTGGATAAATAATATATATTCTGTCAGAATATTAACAGCAACATCTTATAATTGGGACCAGGAAGTCACTGGTTCGAATCCAGTCTATCGTCCCACTAATATGATCAGAGCCAAATATGGAAATAGGGATATTAAAGTACACAGTATAGATTTATGTACTTACAGCAACCCAACAATAATTATTTGATTTGAAATGCAAAACGAAATAGGTTCGAATCCTATCCTGATCACGAGGGTATCTACCCTCACCTCACTATAACTATTTACAGAGTCCTTACAGCAAATTACAAAAGTATTTTATGGAAAACACTCACTAGGACTCTGTAAATAGTTATCATCAGAGAACATACAGCAAATTAACAAACGACTTGACTTCTAATCAAACTACGTAACTGTTCTCTGCTGATAACTATATAACTTCTGCCTAGAAGTAATCAAAACTTAAAAGGAAACAAAATGTCGTTTACATCAACATTAACAAACCAAACATTCACTAATAATGGAGCTTATGCATATAAGTCAACAAACTCAGCAGTATTAGATTTATTCTCAAACGGAGTATCTTCAAATGATAAGTCAAAATTATTTACAAATGCTTATAAAGAAGATCCATTACTTGCTATTAAAACAATCCTATATCTTAGAGATGTAAGAAATGGACAAGGTAATCGTGATATCTTTAGAATATTTGTAGATGATATGATTGACAATAAAAAAGTAAAACTTCTTAAAAAAATATTACCGTATATTCCTGAAATTGGAAGATGGAAAGATGCAATTGAAGTTATAGGTAAGCATAAAAAATTAGATAAAACTATATTTAAAATGATAGATAAAGGACTGAAAGAAGAAAATTCGTTATTAGCAAAATGGCTACCACGCCAAGGTATAATTGCTAAACAAATAGCTGCTTATTTAGAGTTAGACCATGGTTCTTACAGAAGAAAAATAGTAGCATTATCTAAAACAGTAGAGCAACAAATGTGTGCAAACGAATGGAAAGAAATTAACTATTCACATGTACCATCTATTGCTAATAAAAAATATAATGCTGCATTCTATAAACACGATACTGACAGAAGAGAAGCGTTTTTAGATAAAGCTAAAAAAGGTAAAGCTAAAATAAATTCATCTGTACTTTATCCGCACGATATAGCATTTATGTGTAAAGATGATTATAGTTGGAATTATTATACTGAAAATGCTACAGCAGATGCCTTATGGGCTCAATTGCCGAACTATATGGAAGAAGCAGTTAATGTTCTTCCAATAATTGATACAAGTGGTTCTATGTTTACACAAGCAACAGGCACATCTGCAAAATGTATTGACATAGCAACTGGTCTAGGAATTTATTTTGCAGAGCATAATACCGGAACATATAAAAAATTATGGATGAATTTTAGTGCAGAACCACAAGCGTACTACTTAAAAGGTAACACATTAAGTAAAAAACTAAAAAGTTTAGATTTCAATAATTGGGGAATGTCTACTAATATAGACAAAGCTATGGAGTTTGTTCTAAGAGCAGCTGAAAAAAATCCAGAAGATGCACCTAAAATAATAATCATAGTAAGTGATATGGAATTTAATAGCTGCGTTAGAAGTAACCGTACAAACTTTGAACATATGCGTTCAGAATTTAAAAATATTGGTGTAAGCATGCCAACGGTTATATTCTGGAGAGTTAATGTATCCAGTGGTTCTACACCAGTATTAAAAGATGACAAAAATGCTATTGCAATTAATGGATATAGTCCTTCAGTATTGAAATATATACTGAATGGAGATATAGCTAATTACACTCCATATTCAGCAATGAGAGAAATTCTAGATCCAATGTATAATTGGCTAGAAGAACTACTACAAGATAATTAAGGAAACAAAATGAACGATATTTCAAAAGAAAAAGAAGCTATGCGTCAGGACATGTTGGAAGAACAAAAAGATAAAGAATATGTAATAAAAGATACTATAAAGTATGCACATTTTAATGTTAAAGTTGATAGAAAACTTACTATTGCATATTCAATAGACAGTAAGAATATATATTATGGAATAGCAAGATGTCATCCAAATGACAATTATAACAAAAAAACAGGAAGAGAACTTGCATTCAGAAGATTGATAACAGACACAAAAATAATAGAATTAAAATATCTTACTAAAGTATTTAGACTAGAAGAAGTTTTTACGAAATATTTTATAGAAAATAGATTATCAATATATGATTTAAAATTAAATAATTTAGAAAAACTTATATATTCTATAGAAATAATTTCTTGTAGATAAAAGGCAAAATATGAATGGTATAGATTACACAGAACCACAAGTTTATCTACTTCAAATAAGTGGACTAGGTACAAGTGAGTTTGCAGCTAGAACAGCTTATGATAGTTTTGAACAAAGTGAAAATGATGCAGTAAAAGAAATTAATAAAAGTATTGAAAATAATAGTTTATGCGAAATTGAAAAATTTAATTTAAATCATATAGAACATTCTGATTTACTTGAAAGCTTAGCTTGGGTGCATCATCATCATTCTGTAATAGAACATTGTAATTTAACTTATTTAGTAAAAGGAACCTCGAGAAGTGTGCTTCAAGAACATGCTAGACATAGAATTCAATCAATTACAGTGCGTTCTACTAGATATACGATGAATGATCTGCTATATATATTTGTAGCAGAAAAAGAGCATAATTTAAATAATACATACCCATCTTCGTGGTTCTTTTATAAAATATTAGAGCTTGATATGTTCGTAACAATAGATCAAGATTATAACAAGTTACAAGCATTGGATATATTCAATAAACTGACTTACCAATACAATAGATTAGGTAGAGATGAATTTCTTAAACTATGTCTCGTAAAAGATAGTATTTTAGCAATAGGAAACAAACCAAGTAAAGATATAATTCTTAACATATTTCACAAAGGTAAGAAAAAAAGAAATGCTGGAGATGCATTTAAACATATTGTAAATGATAATTGGAAAGTTGATATGGTTGTAACTTTCAATCTTAGAAGTTTAAAAAACTACTTTACGCTTAGAGATAGCGGTGCGGCATATTTTCAAATACAATGGTTGGCTAAAGCGATGAAAGAGGCTACACCTAAGAAGTATTTAGAACTTATAGTTAAAAGTAATTAAAACATAAATAAGGAGAAGAGAATGACAGCAGCAGCAGCAGCAAAACATAAAGAAGTTATAAAATGGTTTTGTGAATATCCAGAAAAAGGTGTATGGATCAAAGATTATAATACACAGGATTGGTTACTCAGTAAAAATCCAGAATTCTCTATTGATCTTACTTATGTTCAAAATGATGACTATACTGAATTTAGAAAAGCATTAGTAGATGGTAAAGTGCTTCAATGGTTTAATGAGAATTTGAATATATGGGTTGATTATAAAGAAGAAGATGCAAAATTTTTCCTTATGTGTAAAGATAAATACAGAATCAAACCAGATGAACTTGAGTATAAAATAGGTGATTGGGTTGTAATACCTGAAAGTACCCAACCATCGTATATAACACAATTTAGCGATAAAATAAAAGAGATATATAGTGATCTTTTAAATGATATTAAACTATGGACACCAAGAAAAGATGAATGGTGTGTATTCTGGAACGATAAACATATGCATTATACATTAGGACAATACTCACATATCCAACACGGCAATGATTTCATAAAACAAGGGGACCTAAGCTATTACAACAATATAGCTCCATTAGAATTTGTAAGAACTTTAAGGGAAAGAGAATATTAGACGCATAGTCCATTAAGTTCCTGTGAGTGTTACAAATACAAATTAATCATCTTAATTAAACGCTAGTATATAAGGACTATGTAACACTCTCAGGAGCCTAATCAACTCCAAATACTATTCATCTAAATGAATAGTCCTTTAGCATTATGGGAACAATGCTATTCTAATTGTAGTGCCTGAATTAAAACGTTACTACACCACTGCCTTATGGTCAATAGGTATAGTTAAACCCGACTCATCGAGATAGTTGTCTATTACAACTACGCATGTGGCTCCAGTTGATCACTGGAGAGTTTACATACCTTAAAAATATGTAGAAAGAGATCTATATATAATTAAATATAAAAATAAATATTTAATGATATATAGATCTAGTGAATTAAATTCAGGACGAAAAGGAAAAATGATGGCTAAAAAAAGACAATCAATACAAAGGCTTACAGCCAAACAAGTGCTTAGAACAACTGGACATAGATTAATAACAGATAAATTAGGACATGGAGTTTTAGGAATTTTAACTAAAGCATTATATTCTGCAGCTATAAAACAAACAGATAAAATAAATTATAATAAAGAATTTAATATAATAACAAAGGAATAAATTATGTCATTTAAATTTAAAAATATAAAAGAAATGGATGAAGAACATTTGTGTAATACAATATCATGTCAGTCTAGTTATATAAATGATAGCAGAAAAGAATTATGTAGAAAAGAATTAATAAAGAGATGGACAAAAAATAAAACAAAAACAATAAATGTAAAAAGAGATATAGTGAAAGAAGTATTGAAAAATATATAAAAAATAATATGGACCTGAATATGTCCTTAAAAGATTCACTAGTGGATCAACCAAAAAAAAGGAGTAGACATGATCTATACAGTAGATATAAATGACTACATTAGTGATGAAGGTTTTCTAGAAATAGATGAAGCACAAGAGTATGCAACAGATGTGGCTAAACAAACCTTAGAATTATACATAGAACATCAAAAACAAAAAGGAGTTCAAGACAAAATGAACACAACAGATCTTAATACTGCTACACAAGCAGTAATGACAGAAACACAAACAAACGCGGCACTTATCTCAGGAGAGATTTTACTTGATAACATTGAAACAATTGCAGATAGACTTGTTCTATCAAAAATGTCTTGGTGGCAAAAATTAATCTCTAGTAAAAAAAATAGAGAACTTGCAGTTACTGTTGCAACATATGTGATTGTGCATGGAATTAAAACAGGTGGATTTGGTTTAACTAAATATAGAATCAATCATAAAGCACTTGATTTTGTGACGCTTGCAGCTAATGGTAGAATCATTAAAGCAATTGTTAAATCAGCAGGTGTTGATACTAATGTTGCAAAAATGTTATTTGCATTACCAGAAATTACTAAAGAAGGATAACAGATGGCTATTGATTTAGACGAAATTATCAAAAAAGTAACAAGTGGTCAAGATGCTACAGAAAGCAAACAAGTTTCTGTAGCTGAAGGAAAATCTGCAACAACAAAATCATCATCTGGTTTTAGTTGCTAAATAATATCTAATAAGATATTGAGAACCACTGGTGCCAGTGGTTCTAATATATCTTATTAATTAGAAAAAGGAAAAAAAATGACAGAAAAAAAAGATGAGATAGAAGAAGAAAAAGAGGAATTTATGTCAATAAATTCTGAAGCATTATATTTTGACTATGAAGTTTCTGAGTCTATAAGAGCACGATATGCTTTTGTAGATAGACCTGTAAATGGTTTATCTAATGTAATTATTGATAGTTTTTTTCCAAGACTATTATATAAATATAAATGTAATACAGAAATGTTACAAAATGAAGAATGTAGAAGACTTCCGAAAACAGCAGTGGCTATATCTCCTTTAGTAGCAAATACATTGCAAGTAAAACAAATGAATGTAGATCAATTATGCTTGATTCTTGGATATGATGCAAAAAGTCTTAAAAGACTATTTAATAAAGTAAAAAGCAAATCATATTCAATAGTTTTCATAGGTGCTGGAGGAACAAATGTAAATACTATGCATTGGTTAACAGAAATTGCTAAATATATAAACACTGTAAATTTGTTCAAAAAAGTATATGTGTTCGATAATGACTATGTAGAAATGTCAAATATATTAAGATTTCCAAAAGATGTAAGAACAGTAAATATTTTACATACTCCTTTCCCAAATAAGATTGATGTAGTTGAATCAGATGCTAGATTTCTATCAAAACAAGTACATGTGCAATCTGTTTCTAAATTAGCTTCAATAAGACCAGAAGCTAAACAACAATATACATATAATATATTTCCAGAAGAAATATTTGATGTAGAAGATTCATGGAAAGAAGACACAATGACAAAAGTATCTGTTAAAAAAGATACAGTTATATATGGTGCACCAGATATAGAAACAAGAGATATTTTATCAAATATTGGCAATTTTGTTTCTGCAACACATTCAGATAAAGAATGTTACATGTATCTTAATCCAACACAAGATGCAGAAATTCAAATAGAATCTTACGGAATGATACAACTTGCTCCATTTTTTATGAATCAATTGAAAATGGCTATATCATTCATGGAATTTCTAGCTCAAGATTCTATAGATTTTAAAGAAATAGACAAACAATTATTACAATATTCTTTTGATGGTGTTTCAAAAAAAAGAACAGATAGAGTTTATAATTGGCAATTACAAAGATCTGTTAGTGTTCTAACAGAAGAGGAGTCAGAAAATGTTTAGAGCAAGATCAGAAAATTTTTTTACAAAAATACAAAAGAAAGAATTAAATGATTTTAAAGAAAAATATACAAAAGGTAATACTTTTGTAGATAAAGAAAATGGAGATATTGTTGACGGCAATGTATTATTTAGAGTACCTTTTCATGTTAATTATATAGATCATTTAATAAACAAACTTCCTATCTTAGAAACAGAAGAATCAACTATAGATACAAGATCAACAAAAACTTTTGTAACAAAAAGTGCAGTAAATATACAAGATCAATTATCATTATTTGAGACTGTTACAGATAAAATAATACAATATAAAAAATATGGTACTTTTGAAGAATGTTTAAAAGTTGCATCTGAATATAGAAAAGAATTAGGAAATAACTTCTATGGAGCTTTACTTGTTGATAAAAGCTCTAATACAATAATAAATCCATATCATATATTGACAGCATTATCTCTATTAAATGAATACTCAAAAAATAAAGAAAAATTATTAAAAACATTTGATTTAATAATATATTTTTATAAAGATAGAAAAAAAATGGATGAATTATATTTAAGTTCATGTTGTGATGAAGAAAAAGCAAAAACAAATATAGATATGTTAATGATAGCATATATGGATAGAATAGAATCTAAATATAAATCAATAAAAGATGAAGACGATTTATCAACATTTGATTTTGTTAGAATAGAAAAGTTAATAAACAAACATAAATTTGATGAGGATGATGCTGTACATTATTTAGTAGCAAATCAATTAATGACTAATGGAATATTTTGTCCTTCATA
>Ga0256913_10001000_pt1 | contig 14678 bp, 21 predicted proteins | sample Axial_MatmetaG_FD_185970 | JGI IMG/M metagenome (GOLD analysis project Ga0256913, IMG submission 185970) | Deep-sea worm associated microbial mat communities from Axial Seamount, Juan de Fuca Ridge, Pacific Ocean - Axial_Mat | ecosystem: Environmental > Aquatic > Marine > Oceanic > Microbial...
TATAATTGTGAAAAATTATTAAATTTTCCTAAATTAGATACATCAAATGTAACAACATTATCATTAACATGGTTTGATTGTAAATTATTAACAACATTTCCTGAAATAAATACATCAAATGTAACAGATGTTTATTCAACATGGGGTTCATGCGTTTCTTTAAAATGTATTAATGGTACACTTGATTTTACAAATGTTATAAGTAAATCAGATACATTTAATAATTGTAATAATTTAATATATCCAAGTATTAGTGGAACAACAATAAGAAATGGTGAAAATGCTTTAAATGGACTATGGGTTAATCCAAATGATTGTTAAAAAAATAATAATAAAATGAATATAAATGAATTAAAAGAAAAATTTGAAACAGGAGATTTTCCAAATGAAAATGATTTTGCAAATCTTATAGATCATTGTTATAATTCTGGTATAACATCAGGTGAAACATATATTGCGGGCAATAATATAATATTTGATACACATATACCAAATAAAACAATTATTATTAATAATATATCAAAATTAGAAAATATTAATAATGTCAATGTATTAAATATAAATAATAATCAAATTTTAATAAGAAATGAAAATAATTGGGTAAATTCATATTTATATGAACAAATTAATTATAATGTTTTATTAAATAGTGGTAATACAATATTAACAATAATATCGAATAATTTCACACCGTATCAAATAGATACCATATCTTTATTTTCTTCTGGTAGTACATTTAATGCAACAATGATAGTAAATAATAATTATATTGTAGATGGTGTAAATAATATTTTAATAAATTCTATAAAAAATATAATTCAACCAAATGATTCATACATTTTAGAGAATGAAGATTTAAAAATTAATATTAATAATATTACATCAAATTCTAAATTATATTGTACAATAAAATTAAAAATGATACCAATTGATTATCCAAATAGAATTAATTAATACTTTGTTTATTTTTTAATTTATTAAAATTAAACATAGTTTTATCTATATTAATTAATTTATAAATTTCATCTTCTAATGATTTATATTCTTCATCATCATTTAATCTATATTTAACTTTTAATAACCATTCGTCTGTTGATATTTCTGAAATATTTGTAGATTGACAATATTTACATATAGTAGATCTTTTATTTATATTATACCATAATGCATTACAATCATGACAAATATAATAATGAGAAATTGAATCAATAGTAGCCATTGGATTATGATAATATTCAAATTGTTTAAAATTAATAATATTTTTCATCTATTTTTTTTTATTTATATATATAAAATATAAATTAATATTTTTTCAATATTAATTTTTAATATATAAATAAAAAAAAATTATTCATATGAAAAAATTTAGTGAATTAAAATATAAAAATATTGATACAAAAAAATATCATAATAAAACTAAAGATAATTTATATTCAATAATTAAAGAAAATATTTATATAAATATAAATTCAAATTATCCAAATTCTATAATTGAAAATGTTAATATAGATCTTAATGGAATTGATAATTTAATTAATAAATTAGATAAATTTATTGAAGATAAAAAAAATGAGGAAAAAATTAAAGTATTGGAATCAATTAAAGCATCATTTGCAACTGGAACATTAAGTTTAAAAAGAATAAATGAAGAAATACAACAATGTGAATGTTCAGAAGTGTGTAATATTAGTGATACTAATAATGATAACGATAACGATAGTGATAATGATAAAGATAATGATTTTATTGATGATTATGATGATGATTTGGACAATATAGACACCACATCAGAATATAGAGATATTGAATAATTTTTTATTAAAAAGTTAAACAAATTATACATATTAACATATAGAAATAAAAATTAATTTATTTATGTTAAAAAATGTATTATTTTGGGAGAAATTTAGACCTCAAAATTATAAACAATTAATATTATTACCAAGAATTAAAAATTTTATTAAAAATGGAATAGAAACAAATCTTTTATTGCATGGTACAATGGGTACGGGTAAAAGTTCTCTTGCTAGGATATTATTAAAAAATAAAACATATAAATATATAAATGCATCATTAAATAATGGAGTAGACATATTAAGAGAAGAGTTATATGATTTTTGTACATCTAGACCATCCCCATTTAATCAAACAGATGATAAAATGAAATATGTTTATCTTGATGAATTTGATAAAGCAACAACATCATTTCAAGATGCATTTAAAGGATTTATTGAGGAATATAATAATAAAGTAAGATTTATTATAACAATGAATCATATTGAAAATGCAATACCAGAAATAAAATCTAGATTTAATATTATTGATTTTAATCCAAAAAATAATCAGGAAATAAATTTTTTAAAAAATGGTTATTTTAAATATTTAAAATCAATTAACAATTATATTAATAAACATGAAAAATTTAATATAAATGATAATTTAATAAAAGAAATAATAAATAAAAATTTTCCAGATTTAAGATCATCTGTTCAAAATATTCAAGAAATTTTTATTACCAAAAACATAGAATTGAATAATTTTGAAAAAGATTATTTATATATACACGAATATATTATGAATAAAGATAATAGTTCATTAAAAAATTTTGATTTTGTAGAACAGAATTTTTCTGATAATCCTATATTATTATTAAAATCATTAGGTAGACCTTTTATTAAATATCTTATCAATAAAGATATTGATTTATTTAAATTAAAAGGTCATCAAATAATTAAATTATCAAAAGAACATAATGAAACCTACAATAATCAAATGATTGATCCAATTATTCATTTAACAAATTATATAAATGAATTAAAAAAAATAATTAATTAATTATGGAAATAGAAGAAATAATTAGTATTTTAGATGAAAATGTAGATATTAGAGAAGAAATTATTTATTGGCTAAATGATAATGGTTATTTAGATGATTTTAAAATATATGCAGGTGGAAACGAAGATTATTAAAAATATTTAAAATTATTATTTATGAATATAACAGAATGCCCTAGAGATGCCATACAAGGTATTAAACAATTTATACCAACAAAATTAAAAATCAAGTATATTAATACTCTATTAAGAGTTGGTTTTGATATGATTGATTTTGGAAGTTTTGTATCAAAAGAATATGTTCCACAGATGAAAGATATTCAAATAATAACAGATAATTTATATTTATCTGATACTAATACAAAATTATTAGCTATTGTTGGTAATTTAAATGGTACAAAAAAATTAATTAAAAATAAGCAAATTTCATATATAGGATTTCCTTTTTCAGTATCAAATACATTTTTAAAATTAAATATTAATTCTACGATTGATAGATCATTAAATAGATTATCAGATATTATAGATATATCAATACCATATGATAAAAAAATAATAGTATATATATCAATGGGATTTGGTAATCCATATGACGATATATGGAATATTGATATATTATTAGATAATATTGATAAATTACTTGACATGGGGGTGACTAATATAAAAATAGCTGATACAATTGGCATATCAACACCAGATATTATTTATAATGTATTTAAAAAAATAAAAAAAGAATATCCTATGATTAATTTTGGTTTGCATTTACATACAAATAATAATAATTGGTATAAAAAAATAAAATCAGCATATGATGCTGGTGTGAGAGATTTTGATTCAGCTATAGGAGGTTTTGGTGGTTGTCCGTTATCAGGTTATGAATTAGTTAGTAATTTAGATACATTAAATTTATTAGATTTTTGTTTTGATAATGATATTTCATTAAAAATTGATCAAAATTGGTTAAAAAAATCACTAAATATTTCAAATGAAATATTTAAATATAAATAAACATTTTATTTGTTTTTTTATATAAAAATAAAAAAAATAAATGAATTTTTGTAAAATAGGTTTTCATAAATATGAATCAATTGAAATTCAAACATTAAAAAATACAATAAGTTTTAATGATTCTCCAATTATAAGAGAAAAATTAATTTGTAAAAAATGTGGAAAACTTTTATATAAAAGATTATCAATTTATACACCAATGGATATTATATTAAATGATAAATTAGAATGGATATAAAAAAATAAAAAAAAATAATGAATGAATTAAAAAATTTAAAAGAAAAACAAATTAATGATTATATATCAAATATAATGTTAAGTGAAGAAACTATAGATATAGATAAAATAAAAACTGATTTGGGTAGAATATTAGGAGAAAAACCAGGTATTGATTTAGAATATAAAACAGATACATTAATTGTAGAAGATGGGAAAAAAACAATTAGAAAAGAAAAATTAGAATCTGTAAAAATATATTATTCATATGAAGATAATAATGAATTAAAATTTGGTACTTTAACTTATTTAACTGATTAATATGAACTTAGTGTATTATTTAATATATGGAAATAATAAAAAGAACGAATACTTATTAGAATCATCAATTAAAACTTTAATTAATAAAGGTAATTATAAAGATGATATATTATTTATATCAGATAAAGATAATTTTGATTTTATTCTAAATTTAAATATACCAAATAAAATATTTATATTAGAAATTTCTAATATTAAAATATTAACATTAAATAAATATTATATTTATAATTTTAAACATATTTTAAAATATGATAATATCTTATATATGGATATTGATATTCTAATAACAAAAGATATTAATTTTATATTTGATTTAAATAAAAATAATAATAAATTTAAATATTCATATGATGATATAAATAATAATAATTGTAATGCTAATTATTTAAATAATAATGTTAAACAAACAAAAACAATTAATGGTGGTTTATTCTTATTTAAACAAAATAAAACCAATTTAGATATTTGTAAAGAAATTTATTCTTTAACTATAGATGAAAAAGGAGAATGTATGGATCAACCGACTATAAATGATTATTTTTTAAAAAATAATAATTATTACACTGATGAATTAACACCTTATGTATATTTTAATTATCATAAAGATATAAATTTATCTAAATTATTTATTCATTTAGTACAAAATGTATATTTATCTAAAAAATATATTAAAATATATGAATTATTTATTAATAATAATATTACATATAATGATATAATGATTAATTTTAATTTTAATATAATTTTAGATAAAAATACAAATAAAATTTTTATTTGGTCAATAAAAAATGATTTTATAAATACAACAATAATAATAAAAATGAATGATAAAATTAATTATTTTAATAATATTGATATTAGTTCAACATATAAAACATATATGATTCCATCATTTAAAATTAATAATTACTTTTCTATTACAATAATAGATGGTAAAAATAAATATTACAAAAACAATATAAATTTTAATACTTTTCATAAAAATTAATTTTTAATTTTAATTAATTATATTAAAAAAAATATTATATTTGCAGAATAAAATATTAATATATTAAATATATGGAAAGTTTAAAAATTGCAAAACAAATTACAAATAGAGAAATAGGATCTGTTGATAAATATTTAAAAGATGTATCGAAATATGATCTTATATCATCTGATGATGAATTTAAATTAGCTAAACAAATCCGAAAAGGTGATCAATTAGCTGTTAATAAATTAGTAAAAGCAAATTTAAGATTTGTAATATCTGTTGCTAAACAATATCAAAATATGGGTTTAACCTTTGAAGATTTAATATCAGAAGGTAATATTGGACTAGTTAAGGCTGCTTATAAATTTGATGAAACAAAAGGATTTAAATTTATATCATATGCTGTTTGGTGGATAAGACAATCCATTTTAAAAGCGATTGCTGAAAAATCTAGAGTTGTTTATTTACCTTTAAATAAAATTAATAATATAACTAAAATAAATAAAGCAGTTCAATATTTAGAAAATAAATTAAATAGAAAACCATCAGTAACAGATATATCTGAATATTTAAATATTAAAAAAAGTGAAGTAGAAGATTATTTTAAATATTCATCTAAACATATATCAATGGATAAAACTATTAATGAAGATGGTGATAGTTTATATGATATATTTGAAAATAAATCATCGATTAAACCAGATAAAAATATGATGGATGAATCAGTTAAATATAACATTAATAGAGTATTAAATTCAATATCCGAAAGAGAATCATTAATTTTAACTAAACATTTTGGATTAAATGGTGAAATACCAATGTCATTAGAAGATATTGCTGAAATGTTATCATTAACAAAAGAAAGAATAAGACAAATTAAGCAAAATGCATTATTAAAAATAAGAAGTTCAATGAGAAGTGAATTGCTTAAAAATGATTAAAAAATAAAACTTATTATTTTTTTATATATAAAAAAAAATAAAAATATTATGGAAAATAATGATTTATTAAATAATTTAAATATTTTTAATAGATGTATATTTAAAAAAGCAACAAAAAATGAAATTAAATCATCATTAAAATATTTTACAAATATAGAAGATTATGAAAAATGTATCATATTAAAAGAACTATTAGATATAAAATATTTTATTGATGATCCAATTAAAAATGATATTGAGCAATTAAATAATTTAATAAAAAAACAAGAAAATTTATTAGAAATTTTATCTGATATATCATCAGATAAAACAATAAATAAAGATGTATTAAATGATATTGAAAATTATACTGATGAAATTATAATAAATATTTTAAAAAATGATAAATTAAAAAATGAATATTTAAATGTTATTTATGATGATGTATCAAATATAAAAAATCCAGATATAAATAAAAAATATATTCCATTATTAAATAAATATAAACAAGAAAGTATTAACAATTTAAAAAAAATGTTATAAATATTTTTATATATAGATATAAATTTAAAAAATTATATGTTAAATTATAATAATTATTTATATGAAACTATATTATCAATTAGTAAAAAAAATTTAAATTTAGAATTAAATAATAAAGGTAAACAATTATTACCCTTTATTTATTATAATACCTTAAATAAATATTTAATATTAAAATCAATTAATTTTGAACAATATAATCCTATTAATAATAGAGTGACTTTATTAAAAGGAATTACATATTTAGATACAGAAATTAATAATAAACAAAATAAAAAATTATTAAATGTTGAATTTAATAATAATGATTATTTTTTTTATAAATTAGTATCATCAGAATATAGAGAAAGAGAAATAAGTTCATCTGTTTCTATTCCTTATGATGAAAATAGATTTAATGATCAATATACAGAAAATAATAAATTGCATTTTATTGTAATAAAGAAAAATACAAATGTAATTACAGTTAGAATTAATAATAGTTTAAGAACATCATTTGGTTTTAGAGCAGAAAAAACAATATCAATTAAATTTAATTGGAGATTAGTAAATACAAAAATTAAATTAAATTTAATAAAAAAAGAGGAAAATAATATAGAAAAAATATTCTTAACTGATTTATTAAAAACAGATATAACAACATTAAATACATATCAAGATTTATTTAAAATTGATAATATGGATAATGTTAATAAATATGATTTAATAATAACAGAAGGAGAATACATAGGACAAAAAATTGAGGTTAAAGGTTATAATGTAAAAGATTTATTTTATAAGAATGGACAAAGTAAACAAATATTATTAGCTGAACAATTAAAAATATCAACTAAACAGGGGTTAAAAAAAATAGTTACTTTATATCATGAAATGAATCCAAATATTGATATTGGTCCATTATTAAACGATTATTCTATAGATATGGGTGAAAAATTAAGTTGGTATTTTAATGTAAATAATAATCAACATGAATATATTGATTTAATTAATGATATAAGAGATTTTTATAATCAAAGAATTAATTTTATTTTTAATAAATTTAGAGATATTAATACTAATATAATAATGTCAGATATTTTTGGTATATATTTTTTCAATAATAAATCTGGTGTTGATGGTTTTTTAATTAAAAATATTGATAATAATATAAAAAATATAAATTATACATGGGTAAATATTAAATCACATTGGGGATTAAATAGAATAAAATTAATGTTTTCAATAAATCCAAATGCTTATAGATATGTTTGGATTGGTAATTTACACACATTAGCTAAAACTTTCAAAGTTAATAATTTAGAATTAAATAATAAATTAAAAATAGATAATATTAAAACAAATCACCAACCAATTATAAAAAATACAAATATAGGTGATATAAAATGGAATTCTAAAAAAGGATACTGGGAAAAAATAAATATAGAAATTGATATTGATGAATATTAAAATTAAAAATGAAAAGTTAATAAAAACTTTTCATTTTTAATTTTATATTTTTTTATCCTTTTAATTTAGGTGTTCTTAAAGAAAAAATAGGTTGAATATCTTCTAAATATTCTTTAATATTGCCTTTTCCAATAGTAAATGCTTTTTCTATTGACCCCTTAGATATAGTGACATTTTTTTCAGGTATAATTAATTTCATTTTATCATCTTCATCTATATCATCTGAATTCATTATTAATTCAGTTAATATTGATGCATATTTATCAAGTAATTTTGAATTAAATGTAAATTTAATATTTTCAGATATAATTTTTTTACCATATTTATCAATAAGTTCATCTATACTATCGTCATTTAATGATAAATATTTGTCATTTGGTGCAAATAAAAAAGATGATTCCGAATCGCTTGTAACTAAAACAGATCCTGGGTATGAACCATTTGTTTTATATAATTTATACCATTTATCTAATGTTTTTTCTTTTAAATAATTTTGAACAAGAGAAAATTGTGTTTTAACATTGTCTAATTCTTTTTTTAAATTAACAAATGATTTTAAATTAACATCAAATTCATCACCATTAATATTAATAATTGGTTTATCATTTTTTTTACTTTTTTTTGATTTAGCAGTTTTTGCTAACATTTCAAACATATTATTATTGTTCATATTTTATTTATTTTTAAATTATAAGCAAATATAATAATAATATTAATACAACAAGTTAAAAATAAATATTTTTTTTAAAAATTATAATCATTAAATAAAATCATATATCTTTCTAATGATACATTATTACCATCTGTTGGTATAAATTTACCATTACTATCTAAATATTTTTTAACATTATTAACACCAACTAAATGACTTGATGCAATAATACCAGATTTGGTTATTTTTATATTATTAATTATTTTATTATTATATTTAAGAATATGATCTGACATAATATTTTGAATACTTATTATATAATAACAAATATATTTTTTTTGTATTTTTATATTAAAAATATATGGATTTTTTATAAAATCATTTTTTGTAAAGTTATATAATGTGTAATCATTAAAATAATTATTACCATAATATATTGATTCAATTCTAGATAATTTACCCATTTGCCATAAACCAATATATTGTCCATTTATTGCTAACCAATTTCCATTTGATTCTATTACAGCTAAATCAAATAAAAATTCCCAAAAATTATTATTTTTTGCATTAGGTAATAATTCAGTTAATTGATAATAATTTTGATTTGATACATTATTATAATTAATAGTTAAACTATCTTGTGATATAACTAATTTAGATATTAAAATAAATATAGATATAATTAAATATTTCATAAATAAATATAAAAAAAATTAATAGAGTAAAAAAATAATATATATGTAAAAAAAAATAATATGACAGAACAAAAAATAAAACAAACTATATTAAATAATAAACCAAATAAATTTATAATATTTGTTTATTCAAAAATTGGAATTGGTAAAAAACATAGAAAAACAAGATTATTTAATATGTTAATTATGATATTGTTATATATTTTAGGTGCAATTTTTGATTTAATGAATAATCATTTATTATCTAATATTATGGTAATAACAAGCACTATTATATTATTAATTTTAGTTATATTAAATTTTATTGCAGTTAAATTAAATTATAATAGAATAATTAAAATATCTAAAATATTAAATATGTCATTAACATCATTAGAAAAATATATCAATAAATATGATATTATTTAATTAATATTTCTGAAATACCGATTTTTATTTTTTCAATTTTTTTAAAAGTATCTTTTGATGATATTAAAAATTTATCATTTACTTTAATTTGTTTCATCCATATTAAATAATTGAATTCTTTTTCATTATCAATTAAATTTCGTTTTTTCAATTCATTATAAACTATCATATTTAAATATTTTTATTTTTAATTAATTTTGTTAGATCACCATTAAAATCAGAAAATCTATTTTCAATTCCATTAAATGTTATAGTTATTGAAGTAGATAATGTAGTTAATATAAAATTAAATATTAAATGATTATATTTAATATAATTTAAATTAAAAAAATCTTTTATATTATTCCATGTGATATCTGTATTAATTCTAGACCATGCTTTAAATCCCTTTTTTGAATTAATTACAAGATCAAAAACATCATCACCTAATTTTTGTTTTAATTCACGATCAATATCAAATGATATATCATATAACATATTAAATATTTTAGTTTTAAATTCATTTTTTTTTAAATTATCAATATCATTATCATTAACCATTTTTTTAATATATTTGATATTAATATCAATTTGTGTATTAATTATTAATTTAAATATACGATTTCTTTCAGCATCCCCAAAATCTAAAGTATCATAATTTAATTTAATTTCTTTCATATCTGTCATTATTTGATGATTCATAACATCTTCTATTATATCATTCTTTGTTTTTTTAATCATTTCATAATTTTTTGGTTTTTTAAAAATTATTAATTTTTTAGCATCTTTAATAGATTTAAAAAATTCTTTTATATATGGTCTTATAAAAGAAGCAATAACTAAAATAAAAATAATTCCAAATATAATATCCCAGGGTGATCCTAATTTATCTAAATATTTATTGATTACATCGAATATTGTCATTCTATTCAAGATATTTTAAGTATATATATTAAAATAAATTATTAAAATTATAAAGATAACAATAAAAATAATATTAAAATTTAATTAATTTTTTGAAACGTTCACTAAATTTCATATGTTTTTTTGAAGTATTATTAGTGCTTTGTTTTTGATTAGTTATTTTGGAATCTTGTAATACATTAGAAATGGTTTCATCATTTTGTAAAGAAACTGTTGTATAATTAGTATTATCATAAATAAAACTATTGTTATTGTAAGTATCATAATAAGTCTGATAAGTATTTAATTTATAATTAGTAGTACTTGAATTATTTAATTCATAATTATATTTATATTTTAAATTATTCTGATAATTAGTAGTACCTGAATAAAAATAAAAATCATTATTAATAGTATAAGTAGAATATTTTGTAAAATCATTATTATCTAAATTTTCAGCTAAATAATTTGAATAATCAATTGTTTTATCTAAACTTTCAGCATCATTTAAAATTGAATTTTTATATGAAGATGGTTGTACATATTTTTGATTTTTTTTATATTCTTTTAATAAAAAATCAATATATTTTATTTTATCATTTGTATTCATCATATAATATAGAGAACATATTTTTTTCAATTGTAATTATTCTATCAAAAAGTGTTTCATTAATAGGATAATAATCTTGAACAATTATAATAATGTTTATATTATTATTAATTGAAAAAGTTTTTAATATTTTTAATAATAATGAAATATTTTCACTATCTATATTTGCAAATAATTCATCTAAAAATAATATATTACTTTTATTTTTTTTACGAATTATTTCAATATAAGATAAAGCTAAAGCAATGTTAATTTTTTTACTTTCTCCTGACGATAATGTTTCTGGGTGAATTTTTTTATTAAAATTATCATAAACACTAGCATTAAAGTTATTATCTATTTCTACTTTAAATATAGAATTTAATTCATTTAAATATTTAATTAAATGAACATTTAATGGTTTAATTAAATCTGATATTATAAATTTACGAATACCATCAGATGAAAATAATTTAATAATTTGTTCATATTTATTATTTTTATTTTTAATATCTAATAATAATTTATTTAATTCTTCATTTTTGTTATTTAATTTAATAATATTATTATTTATTTCACTTATAATTTTATTATTTTTTTCATAATTTAAATAGTCTTTTTTTAATTCTATTAATTTATTTTTTAATTTATTATAATCTTTATATAAAAAATTTCGTTCTTTTATTAAATTATTTTTTTTATCATAATTTTTTTTATTTTCAATTTTAAATTGATTAATATTATTATGTAAATTAATTTTATTTTCTTTTAATTTTTTATTATTACTAATAATATCATCAAATGATTTATTATGATCAATATTTAATTGAGTATTACAAATAGGACATCTTCCAGATTTAAATATATCAATTTTTTTATTATTATGTTTTATTTCAATATTAATTTTATTAATTTCATTATTTTTTCCATCTAATATAAGTTGTCTATTTTTAATATCATTATTTAATTTTTTTATTATTATTGATATATCATTTATATCATTTTTTAATTGTAAATATAATGATTTTTTTTCTAATATTTGATTTTTAATATGATCTTTATCATTATCATTATTAATAACTTTCTTTATATTTTCAATGTTTTTTTTATATGTCAATATAGTATTATTATTATTATTAATATCTGCATTAATTTTACTACTAATAGTATTATTATTTCTAATTAAATCTTTTGTTATTTTATAATATTCATCAATTTCATCTAATTTAAATAATTTATTCAATAATTTTCGTTTAGTATCTGGATCTAAATTAATAAAATTTGTAAAATCATTTAAACTCATAGAAATAAATGATTTATATATATCATAATTAAACCCTATTATATCATCTTTATTATCTGATTTAAATAATTTAAATTTAGATGTAATATCAATTGAATTTAATTCTACCTTTAATTTAGTTGGTTTTAAACCTCTTTCTATGAATATTTCATCATTATTATTATTAATAAATTTAATTGATGTTAAAAGAGATGAATTAAATCTATTTGGTAATTCTATTTGAGGAATTCTTTTTTTTTCTTTACCTCTAACAATACCAAATAAACTAAAATCAATTGATTCCTGAAATGTGGATTTACCCGCACCATTATTTCCTTTTAATAATATAAGACTTCCTTTATTATCAAATTTAATTGTTTGTTTATTGTTACCAAAACTTTTAAAATTTTGAATATTTATTTCTTTTATTATCATAAAATAATTTATAATTTAAAATAATAAAAGTTTTTAATATTTAATTATTTTATAACCTTGTTCAATAGCATAATCTTCTTTTTTAGAATAAAATAATTGATTTGAATATAAAAATAAATATACATAATGATCACAATCATTAAATCCTAATATATTAACTATATTTGTATTTATAATTTTTCCACCATTTGGCCAATGTATATTTTTTGCTCGTGGATCAGTTACAAATTCTTCCCATTTACAACAATACAATTTTAAACATATTTTACTATTATGAAAAAATTCTTCTATTTTGTCTAATTCACTCAAATTTTCCCATTTATCAAAGTCTATGTTTAATTTATTTATATATTTCATATTTTTATATTTTTTTAAAAAAAACAAAATTTTCTTTTATATGATTACTTAATTTTTTAATTTTGTTATAATACATAATTATACGTTTATTATGATCAAATGCAAATTTATATTTTTTAATATCATCAATTAAAATCCATCTAATATCATCTATTTCATCTGGTTCAGAATGTTCATCTGTTAATATTGGTAATTTATCAGATTTAAAATATAAACCATATGATAATGATACATTTTGTAAATAATTAGGTTCTGTTTCAACATAAAATGGTTGATACATATTATTATCAATAATAATTTCATTTTGAATAATATCTGGAATATAAACCCCTGTTTCTTCATATATTTCTCTACAAATACCATCATATCCATTTTCATCCCAATCTAAATAACCAGCTGGTAAATTCCAATAACCATTAAAATTTGGTGTACCTTTTCCTCTTTTATTTATTAATACATAATCATTATTATGATAATTTATAATAATAACACCAACAATTGCTGGAGATCTAGATTCCCATATTATTTTATTATTTATAACATGTGATTTATTATGTCTATTATTAAATTTAATTATCTTCATTTATTAACATTATTTTATTTATATATATTTAAAAATAAATCTTTTTTAATAAAAATGAAAATAAATTTCTTATTGAATTAAAAAAAAAATACAAATTGTAATTAATATTAAAAAAATAAAAAATAAAATTAGATTAAATGTATAATAATTTATCATTAAAATTTAGAAAACTTAATTCATCAAATGGATTTAATGATAATAAATTAATATATTTAACATCAACTAGATGGCTTGAATTTGGTAGATATGTATCTGGTTCATCAAATTATTATAGAATATATTCTAGATATATATCAAATGATATAATATATGATACCAATTATATTACATCATCTACAAATAATGCAAATAACCCATTTGATATAATTCAATTAAATACATCAAATAATCAATATTTATTAATATTTGGTAATACTGATGATCATAAATTATATTTTAGAGCAATAAGTATAGATGCTAGTTATAATGTTTCTTTTGCATCTTCTATGTATACATATATAAATAACTCAAATTATACATTAACAGAATGTG